>ERZ779894.4365-NODE-4365-length-9947-cov-8.860898_pt1 | contig 9947 bp, 7 predicted proteins | sample MGYA00511587_ERZ779894 | MGnify/ENA primary metagenome ERZ779894 (study PRJEB29588, sample SAMEA2160490) | human gut metagenome | biome: human gut; feature: human-associated habitat; material: faeces | place: Denmark | collected 2008/2010 ... | reverse complement strand
CCAGCCGGGCTTCGGCCGCCGCCAGCCGTGACGTGGCATCGCGCTCGCGGGCTTCGGAGGCTTGGTTATCAGCGGCAAGCCGCCGGGTGTCCCTGCGCCAGAGTACGAGGAACAGGGCGACGGGCACTGCCAGGCTGCACGTAGCGGCCAATATGAAAAGGGTGGTAGGAGTCATCGTGTGTTTTTGTGTCTGTTTCCATGCAAAAATAGCAATTTATTCCCGGAAAAACACCCCGTACCGGGGCATGTGCGTTAATTTAGCCCCGCAACGCAATTTTTAGTCCCGATGTCGCAGGTTGTTACGTATTTTTTTATAGCTTTGTTTGTTCCAAATACGGATTCAAATAATTTCGAATATGAAAAAAACGTTACGATCCCTGAAGCTGGCCTGCCTCGCTGCAGTGTCCATGCTGGTTGTTTCCTGCGGCGGAAGTGCCGATTACCGCAACTTCCTGCCTGCCGATTCCTTTATGACGATGTCGGTCAACCCCGCTTCGCTTCTGCAGAAGAGCGATGCCGGCGATATCGAGCAGCATCCGCTCTTCATCCGGCTCAAGGCCGAGCTCGACAAGGCCGATGGCATCACTGCCGAAGAGAAGGAATACCTGCTGGCCCTGCTGAAGAACCCCTGTGAATCGGGTATCGACCTGAAAAAAGACCTGTTCTTCTTCATCTCGATGGATGGCGCGATGCAGTCCCCGAATGTCCGGGGCGGTGTGTTGCTGCCTATCGGCGATAAGGCGAAACTGGACGCGCTGCTCGCCCGTATCAACGAGAAAAGCGGCATTGCACCCCGGAACGAGGGCGGTATCTCGGTCATCGCATTGGGCGAGGACAGCTCCGTGAGCGGGTTGTGCGCCTACAACGATGTGGCTGTCATGCTCTATTTCGCGCAGGGTTCGTCGCAAAGCGGACTCGATGCCGTTAAGAAACTCTTTGCCCAGAAGAGCGGCGAGAGCCTGATGGGTGACAAAGTCGTTGCCGGGCAGCTCTCCGAGAAGAACGACATCAACATGGTGATGGTCTATTCGGCACTGGTGTCGATAATGGATAGCAACCCGATGATGAGTTCGATGCCGATGATGGAAGCCCTCAAGGGTGCCACGCTGGCAAGTTCCGTCAATTTCGAGAAGGGACGGATCGTTTGCGATGCCGCCGTGTCGTACAAGGACAAGGAGAGCGAACAGAAGATGATGGATTTCTACGCCTACGTGAAGCCCCAGACAGGCGCCCTGTTGCGCTACGTACCCCGGAATACGATCGGTGCGATGGCCTACGGCCTCGACGGCGAGAAGATGTATTCGGTATTCTCCGCAATGCCCGGTTACGGGATGCTGATGGCCAACCCGATGGTCAAGCAGGTGATGGATGCTTTCAGCGGCGACTGCGTGATCTCGTTCTCGGGGATGACAGCCGACGGCCAGTATCCTGTGGCGTCGCTGCTGGCCCAGGTGAAGGATCCCGCCGTGTTGCAGACGATCGTCTCCAACCTCTCCGGTATGCCCATCCAGAAGGCAGGCGAAGGCGAATATACGATCAGCATGGGCGGTGTCACGGTGCTGTTCGGCGTGAAGGGCGATGTGTTTTACTGTACGACCGATGCGGTCGTGAAATCGGCGCTCGACGGTGCGGACATCGAATCGCTCGCTTCGATGAGCAAGATCTTCAAGGGGCAGTCGGGAACTTTCTATGTCGATTTCGAGGGTGTGACCGCGCTGACCGCGCAGTTTGTCGGCGGTAATGTCGACCCGCAGGTCGAGGCCGCGCTCTCCGTGCTGGCCATGTTCGAAGACCTGGAAGCCTATGGTACGATGAAGGGCGGGACTGCCGTAGTCAATATGACGGACAAGGAGCAGAATTCCTTTAAGACTGTCTGCGACAAAATCGGCGAACTGATCCGCCGGTACGTACCGGAGGTCAATTTGTAATAACCTTCGGGGTTTATGGTAAACGGCCGTCCGGGATTCGAACGGCCGTTTACCTTGAAATAAAGAAGGTATGGAATCGATAACTTTGCAACGGGTGCTGCCCTGCGTGTTAGCGGGGAAAGCGGCTCCGCGGGATTCGGGGGTCTGGTCGCAGGAGGTGACCTTCCGCAAGGGGGAGTACTGCCTGCTCGAGGCTGCTTCGGGAACGGGGAAAACTTCGCTGTGCCACTTTCTCTACGGCATCCGGGAGGATTACGCGGGGCGGATACTCTTCGACGGGGCGGATTGCCGCGGCTTTTCCGCCGCGGTGTGGAGTGCCCTGCGCCGCAGGTCGCTGAGTATGCTTTTCCAGGATCTGCGCCTTTTCGGCGAACTGACCGTCGCGGAGAATATCGCCCTGAAAAACGAGCTCACGCATTTCAAGACGCAGGAGCAGATCGGGCGAATGCTCGAGACTGCGGGTATCGCCGACAAGCGGGATGCCCCGGTCGATAAGCTCTCCTTCGGACAGCAGCAGCGCGTGGCCTTCATCCGCTGCATGTGCCAGCCGTTCGATTTCATCCTGCTCGACGAGCCTGTCAGCCACCTCGATGCCGCTAACGGGGAGTTGCTCAGCGGGATGCTGCTGGAAGAGGCGCAGGCGCAGGGGGCGGGCATCGTCGTCACCTCGGTGGGCAGCCGGCTCGGGCTTCCCTACCATAAAACCCTTACGCTATGACGCTGCTCTGGAAATTGCTGCGCAGCCATCTGAGCCTCGCGCAGACCGTAGGTTTCGCCCTCGCCGGGGTCGTGGGCATGACCATCGTGCTCACCTCGGTGCAGGCTTACCGCGATGTCATGCCGGTCTTCGATGCCCCCGATTCGTTCATGCGGGGCGATTACCTGGTGCTTTCGAAACGGGTCGGCGCACTCCAGACGATCGGGCTGGGGAGCAGCGACTTTACCCCCGCGGAGCTGGAGGAGTTGAAGGAACAGCCTTTCGTCCGGGATGTCGGGGCTTTCACGCCGGCGGACTACCGGGTGAAGGGGACGGTGGGCATGGGCGGCGTACAGCTCTCTACCTACCTCTTTTTTGAGGCGGTGCCCGACCGTTTTCTCGATGTCGCCTCCGGGAAGTGGAAATACGAACCCGGCGACGGGGATATCCCCATCATCATCCCGCGCAATTACCTGAACCTCTACAATTACGGGTTTGCCAAGTCGCAGGGGCTGCCGCAGATTTCGGAGGGGATATTCCAGCGGGTTTCGCTCGGCATCGAGGTCGCCGGCAACGGGCGCACGGAACAGTTCCGGGGCCGTATCGTCGGGTTGTCGAACCGCCTCAATACGATCCTCGTCCCGGAGTCTTTCATCCGCTGGTCGAACGGGCGGTTCGGCCAGGGCGGGGAGAAACAGGCATCGCGGGTCATCGTCGAGACCGACCGCCCTGTCGATGCCGCGATTTCGGCTTACCTCGACGGCAAGGGCTATGAGGCAGAAGGCGACCGCCGTGACAGTGGGAAGGCTGCCTATTTCCTGCAACTTGCGGCCGGAGGGCTCGGAGGGGTGGGACTGGTGTTCAGCGTGATGTCTTTCTACATTCTGATGCTGAGCATTTTCCTGCTCTTGCAGAAGAACAGCGCGAAACTGGAAAATCTGCTCCTGCTGGGTTATGCACCGGGACGTGTAGCACGGCCGTATTGGTTGCTGACCCTGTGGCTCAACCTGGGCGTCCTCGTCGTGGCAGTGGTTTTGTCATGGCTGGTGCGTATGTGGTATCTGCCCGAACTGGCGGCATTGCAGGAGGGGTACGCCCCGGCCGGGGCCGGCGTTACATGGGTATGCGGCATAGGGCTTGCATTGCTGCTTTCGCTGTCCAACGGCATTGCGATACGCCGGAGGATCGACACCCTGAACCGGAAAAGATCCTGACCGGCAGCTCTTTCGGGACGGAATCCCCGGAAAGACCGTGCGGCAGGGAACCGGCATTCGGAATCCCGAACTGCAACCCCGAACCCCAAAACCCGGGTTTGCGGGGACGGAATCCCGCTCCGAAGCGTGGAAAACTGCCCGGAAATGACTATATTTGTCGTAAGTAATATTCGAACCATGAACAGAATCGTAGCACCTTCGATGCTTTCGGCCGATTTCGGCCACCTGGAACGCGACACGCAGATGGTCGACCGCAGTGCGGCCGAGTGGGTACATATCGACGTGATGGACGGCGTGTTCGTCCCCAATATTTCCTTCGGGTTTCCGGTGCTGAAGGCCATCCGCAAGGTGACCGCAAAGTGCCTCGACGTGCACCTGATGATCGTCGAGCCGGAGCGTTACGTAGCGCGTTTCGCCGAGGCGGGTGCCGACATCGTGACCTTCCACTACGAAGCCACGTACGATCCCAGGGGGTGCATAGAAATGATCCGCAAGGCCGGTGCGAAGGCCGGGGTGTCGATCAAGCCGGCGACTTCGGTCGAGGTGCTGCGCGATATCCTCCCGCTGGTCGACCTGGTGCTGGTGATGAGCGTCGAACCCGGTTTCGGCGGGCAGTCGTTCATCCCGGCTTCGACCGGGAAGATCCGGGCGCTGCGGGCCATGGCCCGGGAGTTGGGGTTGCAGACCGTCATCGAGGTCGACGGCGGCATCTCGTCGCACAACTCCCGCGAGGTCTACGAGGCGGGGGCCGACGTGCTGGTTGCCGGGAATGCCGTTTTCGGCGCCGAAGACCCGCAGGCCGAGATCGTGCGGATGCTCAACGCCTGACCATTCGGCGCGCCGGATATTTCGGGGCGGAGCGGCCAGGGTTTTCAGGGGTTCCGGACGTCTCGTGTTCCGGGTTTTGCCGGGGTGTCGCGCCCGTATTGCATTCCGCAGCGGCTTAGGGGACGATGTGCCGTCGGGTCTCGTCGTCCAGCAGGCGGCGCAGGTCGCGCAGCAGGTCGTCGTCGCGGAAATAGCCGGAGCCGTAGGTCAGGTTGAACGCGTAATCGAAATCGGCGGGATTGGCACCCTGGTTATGCTGGATGATGGTCTCGGCCTTGTCGAGGGCTTTCACCCACCGCGCCTCGGGCGTCTGGCATGCTTCGTATTCCTCCCATATCTTCCGGATCGCCGTCCCGGCCGCGGGCGGGAGCATGCGCGTCAGTTTGTCGATTGCGACCAGCTCCGAAGCTTCCTTGGTACCGTCGGCCATCTGTGCCACGGCCGGGATATCTCCGTCGTACGCTTCGCCGAGGTCGTGGACGAGGCACATCAACAATACCCGTTGCATGTCCAGCCGGGGGCGTTCGCCGGTGAGGACGGCGGCCAGCAGGGCCAGCCGCCAAGAGTGTTCGGCCGTGCTTTCGTGCCTCCCGGTCGAGGTGTGTGCCGTGCGCAGGACGTCTTTCAGCCGTTCGGCCTCGCGGATGAACCGTAGGTAGCGTTCCAACTTCTCCATACTATAACAATGTTCGTTTCGGAGTCCAAAGATACGATATGTCGGATTAAATCACTAACTTTGCCGTGATTTTAGACAGACCATGATATCTCTTGACAATCTTACTGTAAGTTACGGGGGCTGGACGCTCTTCGACAACATATCGTTCCTGATAAACCCCAAAGACCGCATCGGCCTCGTCGGCCGGAACGGGGCGGGCAAAACCACGCTGCTGCGCATCATTACGGGCGAGCAGCAACCGACCTCGGGCAGCGTGACCCTGAACGGCGACTGTACGATCGGCTACCTGCCGCAGACCATGCGTGTGGCCGATACGACGACGCTCGCCGAGGAGACTGCCAAAGCGTTCGAGGAGGTGTTGCGCCTCGAGGCCGAGATAGAGCACCTGACGCGCGAGATCGCGGAGCGTACCGACTACGAAAGCGACGGTTATGCGCAGCTGTTGCACCGCCTGAACGATGCGCAGGATCACTACCATATCCTCGGCGGCGAGACCCGCGAAGCGGATATCGAAAAGACGCTGCTGGGGCTCGGGTTCAAACGCGGGGATTTCGGACGCCCGACGAGCGAATTCTCGGGCGGCTGGCGCATGCGTATCGAGCTGGCTAAGTTGCTGTTGCGCCGTCCCTCGATCTTCCTGCTCGACGAGCCGACGAACCACCTCGACATCGAGTCGATCCAGTGGCTCGAGGATTACCTGAAGAATTACAGCGGCGCCGTGCTGCTGATCTCGCATGACCGCGCTTTCCTCGACAACGTCACCAACCGCACGGTCGAGCTTTCGCTGGGCAAAGCAACCGATTACAAGGTTTCCTATTCGAAATATGTCGTGCTGCGCGCCGAACGCCGGGCACAGCAGATGGCTGCCTATGAAAACCAGCAGCGCATGATCGAAAAGACCGAGGAATTCATCGAGAAGTTCCGCTACAAACCCACCAAGTCGAACCAGGTGCAGTCGCGCATCAAGCAACTCGAACGCCTCGAACGGCTCGAGGTCGAGGAGGAAGACCTGGCGACGCTCAATATCAAGTTTCCGCCCGCACCCCGCTCGGGACAGGTCGTGGCCGAGATCAACGAAGCCGGGATGTCCTTCGGGGCGAAGCATGTCTTCAGCGGCGCGAATTTCATCATCGGAAAGGGCGACAAGATCGCCCTCGTCGGCCGTAACGGCGAAGGCAAGACCACGCTGGCGCGGATGCTCGTCGGGCAGCTGACGCCGACCGAAGGTTCGGTGCGGCTCGGTGCCAACGTCAATATCGGCTACTATGCCCAGAACCAGGACGACCTGATGGACGGCGAATTCACTGTCTACGATACGCTCGACCGCGTGGCCGTGGGGGACATCCGTACCCGCCTGCGCGATATCCTCGGGGCGTTCCTGTTCCGCGGCGAGGATATCGACAAAAAGGTCAAGGTGCTTTCGGGCGGCGAGCGGGCACGTCTGGCCATGGCCCGCATGATGCTCGAACCGCGCAACCTGCTGGTACTGGACGAGCCGACCAACCACATGGACATGCGTTCGAAGGACATCCTCAAGAATGCCATTATGAAGTACGACGGCACGGTCGTCATCGTGTCGCACGACCGCGAATTCCTCGACGGCATGGTGCAGAAGGTCTATGAGTTCCGCGACGGCGGGGTGAAGGAGTACCTCGGGGGTATCTACTATTTCCTCGAAAAGCGGAAGCTGGAATCGCTTCAGGAGGTCGAACGCAGGGACACCCCGCAGAAACCCGCCCTGCAGGCAACTCCGAAACCCGAGGCCGCCGTTTCCGGCAAACTCACTTACGAGCAGCGCAAGGAGCAGGAGAAACAGCTGCGCAAGCTGCGCCGGACGGTCGAGGGGATAGAGTCGGAACTTGCCGCAATCGAAAAACAGATCGCCGCCTACGATGCGAAATTCGCTGCGGCGACCGCCTACGACGAAGCCGACTACAAGGCCTACAACGACCTGAAAGCCCGTTACGACCATCAGATGCACGAGTGGGAGAAGGCCTCGTACGAACTGGAACTCGTCGAAGAACAGTGATTTCCGGGAAATCCGGCTGAACCTTGTGCCGCCCGCCCCGGGGCAAATGAAAAATAAGCTGCTATGGACAACATTATTTTCGGGATACGTCCCGTGGCCGAAGCCATCGAGGCTGGACGCCAGATCGAGAAACTCTACATCCGCAAAGGTGCCGAAGGGCAGCTGATGACGGAGCTGAAAGACCTCTGCATCCGTCACCGCGTGCGGATGCAGGAGGTGCCTGTCGAAAAGCTCAACCGCCTCACACGCGGCACCCACCAGGGTGTCGTGGCGCAGATTTCGGCCATCGAATATGTCGGGCTGGCCGACATCCTGGAACGGGTGCCCGAGGACGAGACGCCGCTGGTGGTGATCTTCGACGGGGTGACCGACGTCCGCAATTTCGGCGCCATCGCCCGCTCGGCCGAGTGCGCCGGGGCGCACGGTCTGGTGACGCCGCTGAAGAATTCGGCCCCCGTGAATGCCGAGGCGATCCGCTCGTCGGCCGGGGCGCTGGCGACGATCCCGGTCTGCCGCGTGGGGTCGATCCGCAATACGATCAAGCAGCTCCAGACCGAAGGGTTTCAGATCGTCGCCGCAACCGAGAAGAGCCGCAAACTGCTCTACGATGCCGATTTCCGCAAGCCTACGGCCCTGGTGATGGGCGCCGAGGATACGGGCATCTCGAAGGAGGTACTCAAACTCTGCGACGAACAGCTGGCAATCCCCCTGATCGGGCATATCGAATCGCTGAACGTCTCGGCCGCAGCGGCCGTGATGCTTTTCGAGGTCGTGCGCCAGCGTATCGGACAATAAACGAAAACCATGAAAGCGAAACTCGGACATTACGTGCAGTGGCTTCGGGAGGGGTTCCTGCAAATGCTGCGCCTGCACCCTGTGGAGGCGGGATTGATTGCCCTCGGTTGCGTGGGCTGCATGGTCGCCTACGAGACGGACAGCGACGACATCCTGGTCAGGCTGGCGCTCGTGCCGCTGGCCTTCGCTGTTGCGCTGGCCTTCAATAACCTTGCGGGGCCGGGGCCGTGGCGGAAAGTCTACTGGGTATGCTGGGCGCCTTTCGTGCCGTTCGCGCTCTGGGGAGGTCTGGAAGAGTGGCTCGCCAGCGAGCCGTCGTTCATCACCTTCGGCATCCTGGCGCCCTTGGCGCTGCTGCTCTGCCGCCGTGCCGTGTGCAACAAGCGGTTCGTCGACGACATCATGGTGTGGCTGCGTTCGGGCATCCTCGCTGCGCTCTTCGCCAATGTAGCGCTGGGGTTGTTCTCCGCTATCCTCTTCTCCACGACCTATATCTTCGGGCTCGAAGGGAGTTGGATCGAGCATGTCTGGATCTATGCGCTGATCCTTTTCGAGACCTTCGCCGGCCCGGTGCTTTTCCTGATGATGTACGACCGTTGGGCCGGTGCCGAATGCCGCGGCACTCGCATCCTCGACGTATTGCTGAACTATATCGTGACGCCCGCACTGCTGATCTACACCGCCATACTCTGCCTTTACATGGTCAAGATCCTCGTTACGTGGTCTTTGCCCGAGGGCGGGGTGGCCTATCTGGTATTCGGGTTCACACTGCTGGCTATTGCGGTCAAGGCATTGCAGCCGTTGTTGCAGAAACGCATGTACGACTGGTTCTTCGACCGTTTCAGCCTGGTGTCGTTGCCTACGCAGCTGCTGTTCTGGATCGGCGTCCTGCGTCGTACGAACGAATACGGGCTTACCGAACCGCGCGTATACCTGCTTGTCTGCGGCGGGCTGATGACGCTCTGCGTGCTGTTGTTCCTCTCGCGCCGTACCGGGCGCTACCTGTACGTCGGCCTGGCGGGGTTCGTCTGCTTTGCGGCTCTGGCCTACCTGCCTGTGCTCGAACCGCAACGCATAGCGACCGGCTCGCAGGTGCGCCGTGCCGTCCGTGTGGCAAAACAGCTTAACATGCTCGACGGCGAGGGCCGGCTGCAACTGGACGCCTTTGTCCCCGACACCCTGCTGCGCCGGGATTACCGCCGCCTTTACGAGGCGCTCGACTACGTTGCCGACCATGATACGCTGGCCTTCGCCCGGTTCGGGGTGGAGCTCGGCAAAGTCCGCGAGGCAGTGCCGGATGTGTTCCGCGATTATGTGGTCTACGGCTACGATTACCGTACCGATGACAACTGGGTGTCGGTGTACCCGGACGGTGTGCGACGCATCGACCTTGCCCCAGGGTATCGGGTGCTGTATGCCAACCTTTCGTACAATCGTTATGACCAGGGCCGTATCCCGTATTACCGATTCGAGGATGATACGCTGCGGATCGACTTCGGCACGGATCGCCCCGAATTCGTAATTTCCGCACCCGCCCTGTTGCAGCGGCAACTGCGGCGTGCGGGCAAGGGGGATTATCCCCTGCCCTCTGAGCTGGAGAACGCTGCCAATGAACTCCTGACCTATTCGGATGAAGAGTTGTTGATCCTTTTTTTCAGTATGAGCATCGAACGGCGGGATTCTGCGCTTCGCCTCGACGATGTGGATATCTCGGCCATTATGGCCCCCCAACCTACAGATGTTACTTCACCATCCATAATACATACTAGTTTGCTTCCTT
>ERZ779894.4364-NODE-4364-length-9949-cov-3.062967_pt1 | contig 9949 bp, 9 predicted proteins | sample MGYA00511587_ERZ779894 | MGnify/ENA primary metagenome ERZ779894 (study PRJEB29588, sample SAMEA2160490) | human gut metagenome | biome: human gut; feature: human-associated habitat; material: faeces | place: Denmark | collected 2008/2010 ... | reverse complement strand
CCTCCGCCTCGGGCTCCGCCAAAGCGGAGGACGGGGCAACGGGCGTTTCCGTCGTCAGGGTTATGCCGTAATGCCGGGCATCGTCCTGGGCCTGCTGGGTGACGATGTCGCCCTTGGCGTAGACGATGACCGACTCACCGGCTTTCCATGCGAGCCGGACCGTTTCGGCAGTGATGATCTGTTTGGTCATGCCCCAATTCCTTTAGGTGGCGTGCGGCGTATCCTGTGCAGGGTGGCACCGTTTCCCGGTGCCTGTCGGCACGCCTCCGTTACGCGAAACGACTACTTCTTGGCCTTGCCCTTGGGGGACTCTTCGGCGGCGGGAGCAGCAGCTTCGCCTTTGGCCGCGGCCATACGGGCCAGCTTGGCGGCCTTGCGGGCGGCCTTCTTCCGCTTGATGTCCTCAAGCATATCCATGAGGGAGTCGGGTTCCTCAGCGGGGCTGGGGATGATGTTGTACCCGTTCAGGCCGTTGAGGCTCTGGGCGAGCAGGGCGCCGGTTTCCACGGCGGCCTGACAGGCGGCCACGTCACCCTTGCAGATGACGCAAACGCGCAGCCCGTCGACCTTGTGGGCGGAGATGATTTCCACTTCGGCGGCCTTGGCCATGGCGTCGGCCACCTGAATGGCGATGACGAGGCCCGCGGTTTCGACGAAGCCGAGGGAAGGTTTATATTCCAAACTCATAGGTTACTCCTGACTGCCTTAGGCAATCTGCTCGAAGACGGTTTCAGCCGGGCTCGGGATGACGACCTTGCTCACGAGGAGGCCGCTTTCGGCGGCGGCCGTGGATCCGGCTTCGACGGCGGCGTTGACTGCGGCCACGTCGCCGGTCATGAGGGCATAGCCCTTGCCGCCGAGTCCGAGGGCCACGCGGACGTCAAGGAGCTGCACGTCGGCAGCCTTGACGGCGGCATCGGACGCCACCACGATGGAGGCGGCGGAGAAGGTTTCGATGATGCCGAGCGCGCCGCGTTCCGTGATGCCCGTGGCACCGGCGAGGGCGCCGATCACATCCCGGTGGATGTTGGGGATGATGAACCAGTCCACCAGCGCATCGGCATGGGTTTCGCGTCCGGCATTCACGGAAGCGGATACGGCAGGCCCGCCGGTCACGGCGGCCACGAACTTGCCGGGGCAAATCGTCTTAAAGAACAGCGGATCGACCTGAGCGGTTTTCACCATCTGGTCAGCCGCGTCGATACCAGCGGCAATGCTGTTGAATTCCACCATTCCTACGGCTGTGTATGATTCAGACACAGGGCCTCTCCTTTTTTGTCAGGGGGCGGCTGGCCGCCCCTTTCCGTATCGTGTTGCGGGCTACTTGCCGATGACGACGGCGCCGTCGACGCTCTTGACCACGCCGTCCATGCTGGCGTGGATACGGGCGCCGAGACCCTGTTCGGGAATTTCACCAATGACGTCGCCGCACTTGACGCGATCGCCGGCCTTCACCACGGCCTGGGCCGGGGCGCCGATGTGCTGCCGCAGCGGGATGCGCACTTCAGCCGGGGAGAGTGCGCCCAGATCGTTGGTGGGCAGCTCCATGTAGCGGCTGATGCCGATCTTGTTGACCAGGCGGGGCACGGGCACCCGGCGGAATTCACGCCACTGGGTGTAGGCTTCGTTCACGTCGCGGCTGCCTTCGTACTTCATCCCGGCCGCGCGCAGCTCATTCTTGATGGCCTGGTTGATGCGGCGGGGGGACAGGCCCATGGGACAGGCCACGTGTTCGCACACGCCGCAGTCGCAGCAGAGGAGCGCGAGCCTGCCGGCTTCGGCGGTCAGCTCGGCGTTGCTGCCGAAGGCGCGCATGACGCGATGCGTTTCAAAAGGATGGCCGAGGAGGTGGCGGGGGCACAGCTCGGAACAGCTGCGGCACTGGATACAGGCCGAAGCGGCGCGGCGACGCATGAAATTGAGGGGCGTAGTCGCGTTCCGGTGCAGGTAGTGCCCGCGGGGCAGGATAATGAGACCGCCGGAGGTCTTGGTGACCACTTCCTTGGCGAAGGCGTCGGCGTTGTCCACCATGCGGCCCATCATGGGGCCGCCGAGAACGAACACGGGGTCGCTCACGGTGGGGCCGCCCGCAGCTTCGAGGCAGGCGGAAAGCGGAGTGCCGATCGGCACGCAGACGATGCCGGGCTTCTTCACTTCGCCGGTGACAGTCAAAAATTTGTGCGTGACGGGCTTGCCGTCAAGGGCGTGGGCCACGGACACGAGCGTGCCGACGTTGGCGACCACCGCGCCCACCATGAGGGGCAGGCCCAGCGGGGGAACGGAACGGCCCGTCACTTCGCGGACGAGGGTCTGTTCATCCCCGGCGGGATAGAAGTTGGGGAGCAGCGCCAGCTCGATGGGCCGATTGCCGATGGCATCGGTCAGGATCTTAGTGGCTTCCTTGTATTTTTTCTTCAATGCGATGACGCCGCGCTTGGCACCGGTGGCCTGCATCAGCTCACTGAACGCCCGGACGATTTCGTTGGCGTGGTGAAGCATGTGATGCTGGTCGGTGTGCAGAAGGGGCTCGCATTCGCAGCCGTTGGCGATAACCGTGTCGGCGTCGGCGGCGTACTTGACGTGCGCCGGAAAACCAGCTCCACCTTCACCAACGATACCGGCCGCTTTCACCGCCGCTATGAACGCCTGTTTATCCATGCTATCCTCTCGTTACCCAAAACAGTTCGGCAGGCCGCGGCGCGTTTCCGCCCCACGGCACTGCCCGGAATCTCAATTCACCGCAAAAGCCTAGCGTCCCATCGGGGCGAAGGGCTGGAACGGCAGCGGGAACTTGGCGTTGTTGAAGCCGTTGGGAGCCATGGGCTTCACGGTATTGAGGGAAACGCCCTTGTCGAGGCCGAGGATCTTCGCGGCGGTCTTGTACATGACCTTTTCGCGGACTTCTTCGCTGATGTTGAGATTCTTGTAGATCTCGATAGCGTCGGCCTGTTCGATGAACGGGTGCGCGGAAGCGAAGATGACCTTGTCGCCGATCATCTTGTTCAGGGCGTCGACATACACTTCGGCCATGGGAGCCAGTTCGTATTCGGACAGGTCCATGTAGACGTTGGCGTTGCGCATGCAGGCGAAGATGGCTTCGTTGACGAAGGGATAGCCGCCGTGGCTCATGATCAGGATCAGTTCGGGGAAGTCGCGGGCGACGACGTCGATCTGACGGGGATCAATGTAGTCCATGATGGCGCGGGGAACCTGGGCGGGCGGGGCGGTGGTCACGAAGACCGGCACGCCGAGCTCGACGCACTTGGCATAGATGGGATAGTAGCGGGCGTCGCTCGGCGGGCAGTGGGCGAGATAGGGGTCGGTGGCGATACCGCGCATACCGAGGTCCTTGATCACGTGTTCGACTTCGCGAACGGCGTCCATTCCCTTGTGGGGATCGATACCCCAGAAGCCGAGAAATTTGTTGGGATAGGCGCGGCAGAATTCAAGGATGCTGTTGTTGTTGGCGGGGAAACCGTAGGTGGTTTCGCAGTCGCGGCCGGAAACGACGCACAGCTCAACGCCACGGCGATCCAGGTCGGCCACGATTTCGGGCAGAGCCTGGGGGACGCGTTTGTCGAAGCCGATGGCTTCACAGGTGGCTTTGAACATCGAGCTGTTCTTGATGCCGTTAATGATTTCCGGCGTGTTCGGGCGGAAGCGGAAGTCGATTATTTTCATCAGTTGACTCTCCTGGCTTGGTGCACAAAAAGGTTTGTGAGCATTAGAGCAAATGCCGTTCCAGTTTTGCACAGACAAGGAGATTCCCCAACGACAGCAAGGAAATGGGGACTAACAAAAAACGTTCCTGATTAGAACTGGAAAGAACCGTTTTTTGTTGAAACCTGTGCAACAGGCCGGAATACAAACTTTTTGTCCGCGTTATCGCCTTAAGGCCGTAGTATTGCATGATGCATAAATGCACCAATGTTGCAATAATGCGACCAAGTCGATGCGCATGCGCCACCGGTTTTTTCAGTTGGTGCGTTTTTGCATCATCTGACTTGTGAATAAAAACGCAATCGGATCGCTCCTTGTGCCGATCCGCAGCACAAGGGTTCTTATGCCATGATTGCATCGGTGAAGCAAGGGGAATCCGTATCTAGTGAACGTTACAAGAAAAAACGCAAAAGGCAAAAGAAAACGGATGCTCTTGCGCATGGAGCGGGTGATCATATGAAGCAGGAGGACGGAAGGGAGGCAGGGATGATAGGCTGAGAGCGCGCAAGCGGGACGACGGGGAGTACGACAAAAAGGGGCCGGACGGCATCGCCGTCGGCCCCTGATGTTCGCAGCGGTTACAGGACTTCCAGCGTGTAATGGCCGTTGGTGAACACGCAGAGCTCGGAGGCTATCTTCATGCTTTCCAGCGCGATGTCCTCGGCCCCAAGATCGCTGTGGCGGACGAGGGCTCGGGCGGCGGAGAGGGCGTAGGGTCCGCCGCTGCCGATGGAGGCGATGCCGTCGTCGGGTTCGATCACGTCGCCGGTCCCAGTGAGCACGAGCGTATGATCCCTGTCGGCTACAAGGAGCATAGCCTCCAGCTTGCGGAGGAACTTGTCGCTCCGCCAGTCCTTGGCGAGCTCCACGGCGGCGCGGATCAGGTTGCCGCCGGTCTGTTCGAGGTGGGCGTCGAAGCGTTCGAACAGGGTAAAGGCGTCCGCCGTGGCCCCGGCGAATCCAGCGACGATCTGATCTTTATACATCCGCCTGACTTTCTTGGCGGTGTGTTTCATAACGATGCTCTGCCCCATGGTCACCTGCCCGTCGCCGATGAGGGCGACGTGGCCTTTGTGGCGCACGGCGAGGATGGTGGTTCCGCGAAGTTCCATGAATGATCCTTTGTTCTCGGTAATGGTGAGGAGGTTACCCTTCCAGAATAACCACGGCGGCGGCATTGTCACGGGTATGGGTGAGCGTGAGGTGCAGCTTTTTTACGCCGAGGGCGTCGGCCTTTTCCCGAGCCTTTCCGGACAGAACGAGTTCGGGCTTGCCGGAGGGCAGCGAGCGCACGGCCACGTCACGGGGGCCTATGCCTTCGGCGAAGCCCGTACCAAGCGCCTTGACCGCGGCCTCCTTGGCGGCGAACCGCGCGGCCACATGGGAAACGGCGCGTGCGGACGGGGAGGCGGGATCGCCGGGAATGGCGCTCCGTTCGTCGTCCGCCATGATGCGGTTGAGAAAATGCTCCCCGAAACGATGCAGCGAACGCTCCATGCGGGAAAGTTCGATCAGGTCCAGTCCGATGCCGATGATTGCCATATGCGCCCCCTCGGGCAGCAGGTTGCCGTCAGCGGGGGCCGAAGTCAAGTTGACGCTGTGCCGCCGGATGGTTACACGTGGAAAAAATGACGGCACTCCGTTTCCGAATCCTGTTGCGCCGCCACCGCGCCCGGCGTCCCGTCCGTACTGTTTTGAAGGAGCATCTATGCGCATATGCATTGTCGGCACCGGCTACGTCGGTCTTGTGAGCGCGGCGTGTTTCGCCGAAATGGGCAATGACGTCCGCTGTGTGGACGTCAACCCGGAAGTCGTGGCCCTGCTCGACAGCGGGCGTATCCATATTTTCGAGCCCGGCCTCGAAGACCTTGTCAGCCGCAACCGGCAGGAAGGCCGCCTGCGGTTTACGACCAGCCTTGCGGACGGATTGGATGACGCCGAATTTGCCTTCATCACCGTGGGCACGCCCTCGCGTCCCGATGGCTCCTGCGATCTTTCCTTTGTGGAAGGCGTGGCCCGCCAGATCGGAGAGCACATGCGTGGGCCGCTCATCGTCGTGGACAAGTCCACCGTGCCCGTCGGGACCGCCGACCGTGTCCGCGAGCTTGTCGCCGCCGCCCTCGCCGCCCGTGGAGAGGACATTGCCTTCGATGTGGTGTCGAACCCCGAGTTCCTCAAGGAAGGCGACGCGGTTTCGGATTTCATGAAGCCCGACCGGGTCATCGTAGGTACGTCTTCCGAAAAGACGGCCTCCGCCATGCGCGACCTCTACGCTCCCTTTGCCCGGAGCCGCGAAAAGCTCATCGTCATGAGTGTCCGCAGCGCGGAAATGACCAAATACGCCGCTAACTGCATGTTGGCGACCAAGATTTCCTTCATCAACGAAATCGCCACGCTGTGCGAGAAGGTCGGCGCGGATGTGCGCGACGTGCGTACGGGCATCGGTTCGGATCACCGCATCGGCTATCAGTTCATCTATCCCGGCATCGGCTACGGCGGATCCTGCTTCCCCAAGGACGTGAAGGCGCTCATCCATACCGCCCATGAGGCAGGTATGCGTCCTGAACTTTTGGAGGCCGTCGAGGGCGTGAATGCCCGTCAGAAGCGCTCGATGGCGTTCCGGGTGGCCGACTATTTTGAGCCGCAAGGCGGGGTGTTCGGCAAGGTGCTCGCCTTATGGGGGCTTGCCTTCAAGGCCAATACCGACGATATGCGCGAATCTCCGGCGCTTTCCATCATTGAGGAGCTGACCTCACGCGGTATGCGCGTCCGGGCCTATGATCCCATCGCCGGCCCCAACGCCCGGAAGCTGTTGGCGGACAATCCGCTGGTGTTCATCGAAGATGATCCATACGCCATCTGCGAAGGTTCCGACGCCCTGCTCGTGGCCACCGAGTGGAACCAGTTCCGCAACCCCGATTTCGATCGCATAAAGGAATCCCTCGTCGCCCCCGTCCTCTTTGACGGGCGCAATCTCTACTCGCCCTCCGTGCTCGGCAAGCGCGGCTTTGCGTATTTCTGCGTGGGAAAGAAGTAGGGAAGAGGCAAGGTAAGGATGTGAAGACTGGGGGAGGCCAGCGCAGAGGGAGTTTATTCCGTTCTTTAGGTTGTTAAGGGGTGATTGCCTTTTTGAAAGAGCGCCCGCCCGTTAAAGGTAGGAAAGCCGACTGGGAAATATTCAGTCGGCTTTCTTTGTTTTTTGATTTTCTGAAAGGCCGTTCCCCTTGCCTCCGGGGAAAAACGACAAGAGGGATTCGATAAGGTCGAAAGTCTTTGAAAGGAGAGAGGAGGGGGTACGGGGGAGGGGAGAGGGAAACTTTCTTCAGAAAATTTCCCTCTCCCTTCCCCCGATTCTTCCAGCTTTTCCTCCCTCTCCCGTGCTTGCGCCCCGGAAAGAGAGTGGTTACACTGTGAAAACATGCCATTAACCCGTCAGGAGAGAATCCTGAGGAGACCACTATGAAAAAATTGCTTTTTCTGGCGGCACTGACCCTGTGTGCCGCGCCCGCGTATGCCGCCCCCGATCGTTTTGAACAGATGGATAAGGACGGCAACGGACAGGTGGATTGGGAAGAGTTCCAGGCTGCCGTCCCCGGCATGAAGCGCCCCGCCTTCGACACGATCGACGCCGACAAGAGCGGCGGCATCTGCCGCAGCGAATGGGACAACTTCATGAAATCCCATATGGGCGGCCAGAAGGGAATGCCTCCCGCCGGAATGGGTATGCCAGCGGGCATGGGCGGCAAAGCCATGCCTCCCGCCGGAGCCGAAAAGGGCGGTATGCCCATGATCCAGCCCCCCGTGCAGCAGGGCGAAGCCCCCGGCATCGTACCCCCGAAAAACTAGCTCTCAAACGGAACCTTGCGGTTTCATAAACGCCAGCCGCCCTCTGAAGGCGGCAGCAAAGGATTGTTCATGAACATGGATGCTTCCTCCACGGAAACGGCTTCCTCCACACCGGAAAACAGCGTCGGACTGGATTTTCTGCACGTCCGCATCAATCAGGACAACGCCTCCGGGCGCTTCGGCAGGAAAGTCCACACCCGGTTCCCTCCTGAGCCGAACGGCTATCTGCACATCGGCCACGCCAAGTCCATCTGCATCAACTTCGGGTTGGCGCAAGAGTACGGCGGGCTGTGCAACCTGCGCTTCGACGATACCAATCCGGTGAAGGAAGATACCGAATACGTGGATTCCATCCGTGAAGACGTGCACTGGCTCGGCGGCGAATGGGACGATCGGGAATATTACGCTTCCAACTACTTCGATCAATTGTATGCGTTCGCCGAGCAGCTCATCCGTGACGGCAAGGCGTATGTGGACAGCCAGAGCGCCGAGGAAATCCGCGCCAGCCGGGGCACGCTGACGCAGCCGGGCACGGAAAGCCCATACCGGAACCGTTCCATCGAGGAAAACCTCGATCTGTTCCACCGGATGCGCGGCGGCGAGTTCGCCGACGGGGAGCATGTGCTCCGCGCCAAGATCGACATGGCCTCTCCCAACGTGGTCATGCGTGACCCCACGCTGTACCGCATCCGCCATGCCGAACACCACCGGACCGGCGACAAGTGGTGCGTCTATCCCATGTACGACTTTACGCACTGCCTGTCCGACTCGCTGGAAGGCATTACGCACTCCATCTGCACGCTGGAGTTCGTCAACAACCGCGAGTTGTACGACTGGGTGCTCGACGCGCTGAACGTGTACCACCCGCAGCAGATCGAGTTCGCCCGCCTTGGCCTGACCTACACCGTGCTGTCCAAGCGCAAGCTCATCCAGCTCGTGAAGGGCGGGTTCGTGCGCGGCTGGGACGATCCCCGTATGCCCACCATTTGCGGGATGCGACGCCGGGGATACACCCCGGAAGCCATCCGTGACTTCTGCTCGCGCATCGGCGTGGCCCGCGCGGAAAATCTGGTGGAATACAGCCTGCTCGAGTTCTGCGTGCGCGAACACCTGAACGCGATTGCTCCGCGCACGATGGCCGTACTCGATCCGATCAAGGTCGTCATCGAGAACTATCCTGAAGGGCAGGTGGAATGGTTCGACATGCCTTTCAGTCAGGACGGCAGCGTGGAAGGCAGCCGCAAGGTGCCGTTCAGCCGTGAGCTTTATATCGAGCGGGACGACTTCCGCGAAGATCCGCCGAAGAAGTTCCACCGCCTCTTCCCCGGTTCGGAAGTCCGCCTGCGTTATGCCTACTATGTCACGTGCAAGGACGTAATCAAAGACGCGGACGGCAACATCGTGGAGCTTCGCTGTACCTATGATCCGGAATCGAAGGGCGGGGCCACGCCCGACGGACGCAAGATCAAGGGCACCATCCATTGGGTTTCCGTGCCCCACGCCGTATCCGCCGAAGTGCGCCTGTACGAGCACTTGTTTACGTCCCCGACGCCCGGCAATACGCCCGAAGGCGTGGAGTTCACGGATCTGCTGAACCCCGACTCCATGCGTGTCGTGACCGCGCAGGTCGAACCCGCTCTGGCGGAATTCCCCGAGCTGTGCGGCGTGGAAGCCAACATGATTTCCCGCTGCATCCGCAAGGAAGACAAGGCGCGCTTCCTTGAGCTGATGCGCCGCTATGAGGCCGCCGCCAACGCTTGCGGGGCTTCCATCTCCGACAACCCCAGCCCCGGGAACATCCACGACGGGCTGATCACCGATGCCATCAAATCGGCTGGCGCGGCGAAGAAGGGCGGCAAGGCCCCGATCAGCGCCGTGCTCGATTACGCGGAACCCATGCCGGACGCCGGGCTGTCCCTCGTCTGTACGCCGGGCAACGACGTAGAAGCCGTGACCGGGCTCGTGGCCGCGGGTGTAAACGTGGTGTTGTTCTCCACCGGCTTGGGGACGCCCACCGGAAATCCCATCGTGCCCGTGATCAAGGTGGCGACCAATACGGCGGTGGCGGAACGGCTCAGCGACCTGATCGATTTTGACTGCGGCCCGATCATTGACGGGGAACCCATTGCGGCGGCGGCCGACCGTTTGCTCGAAAAGGTGCTCGACACCGCCAGCGGGCGGTACTCCACCAAGGCCGATCGGCTCGGGCAGCATGATTTCCTGTTCTGGAAGCGCGAGGTGTCGCTGTAGCGGGCGGAAAGGCTGGGGAAGGGATGCCTTCCGGAGAACGGGATCTCCACACGGGCCTCTTTCTTCCGGAAAGAGTTCCCTCTTCTTTGAGGCCGTTGCCGTTGGCGGGGGGCGCCGCCTGAAACGGGGCCGG
>ERZ779894.4363-NODE-4363-length-9951-cov-13.133892_pt1 | contig 9951 bp, 7 predicted proteins | sample MGYA00511587_ERZ779894 | MGnify/ENA primary metagenome ERZ779894 (study PRJEB29588, sample SAMEA2160490) | human gut metagenome | biome: human gut; feature: human-associated habitat; material: faeces | place: Denmark | collected 2008/2010 ... | reverse complement strand
TCGAAACAGCGGCAGTTTTCTTTGCGAGCTTTCTTTTGCTGCCAAAAGAAAGCGAGTTCCCGGGAGGCTGCCGCTAATGGGCAATCTCTCACTTCCCCCTCGCTGACTGAATATACTGCCGCGGCGTCTGGTTATATTCCGCCCGGAATGCGCGGTAAAAGTTTGCGTAATCGCCAAAACCGCAATATTGGCAGACTTCATTCGGCGGGACGCCGCCGGCTAAAAGCTGCTTTGCGTTTAATAGCCGCTTCTGTAAAATATAGCGATGCACCGTCGTGCCGACCTGCGCATCGAACTTCCGCAAAAGATGATACTTGCTGATGAAGAACTTCTCCGACAGCTGGTCCAGCGTCAGGGCCTCGCTGTAGTGCTCGTTGATGTAGTGCAGCACCGCGTCCACGACCTGGTCACTCGTGCCGGTGGGGCGGGCGTCGCCGCGCTCGGCTGCGGCACGGTTCAGGCCGACCAAAAGCTCCACCAGTGCACTCTGGGCCAAAAGGTCACTGCCGTACGCCTTGTCCGCCTTTAACGCGCACAGCTTATCCACCGTTGTGCGCAGCGGCGCGCCGGTGGCCCCGGGCAGCCGCAGCAGGTTCGTGTGGCCGGGGACTGTCGTGTCAAAGCAGCGGGTCAGACTTGTGCGCGGGGTGGACAAGCCCTCCAGATAGGGCCGCGCGATCCAGAGCACGATGCGCTCATAGGCGTCGGCGTCGGTAGCAATGCGCGCCTGGTGCAGCTCCAGCGGGCTGCACAGCATCCAGTCGCCGGGGCGCACGCGGTAGAGCTGGTTCTCGACGATGTACTCCACCCGCCCGCGCAGCAGCAGGTAAATCTCATAGAAGTCGTGGTGGTGCAGCTCGACCTCGTTCATGTAGGTCGAGCGATAGCGGTAGACCTCATAATCCGGCGCGATCATCGTCTGGCGCTTGGTGTAGGGGTTGTAGTTTGACATAGGTGACTCCCAAAAAGCCTTCCCCTCCGGGACAGACTCCCCCGGTACGGGGGAGGTGGCGCATAGCGCCAGAAGGGGAGTAGGTGGCTGAGCGAAGCGAAGCCGGATGAGGGCCGACCTTGCCGCTGCCACCCTGCAAGCGGGATTTTGCGGCCAGCTCTCCCCTCATCAGCCGCCTGCGGCGGCAGCTTCTCCCCCAAGGGAGAAGCCTTTTCTGCGTTGCTATGATTTTACCGCAATTTTCGCAATTTTTCAAGCAATCAGCGTTATTTTCTTGCAAAAAATCACGCGGTATACTATAAACATCGCGGGCGGTCGTGTGCCGCCCACCCCCACAGCAACAAAAGGAGCAAATCATTATGCAGATGAATGCGTCTTCCATCGTCAACCAGAAAGCCGAGTGGGAAAAGCTGGGCGTCAAGCTGCCCGCCTTTGACCACGCTGCCATGACTGCCGCCACCAAGGAGCACCCCATCTGGGTCCACTTCGGTGCGGGCAATATCTTCCGCGGCTTCATCGCCGCGCTGCAGCAGCGCCTGCTGAACGAGGGTGCCGCTGACCGCGGCATCATCGCAGCCGACACCTTCGACTACGACATCATCGACAAGATCTACACCCCGTATGACAACCTGACGATGAACGTCACCCTGAACCCGGACGGCACCACCAGCCGCGAGATCATCGGCTCTGTGGCCGAGGGCCTGCGCGCCAACTCTGCCGACGCGGAGATGATGGCCCGCTTCAAGCAGATCTTCACCGATCCCAGCCTGCAGATGATCTCCTTCACCATCACCGAGAAGGGCTACGCTCTGTACCGTCCCGACGGCAGCCTGATGCCCGTCGTGCAGGCTGACATCGACGAGGGCCCCGCCCACGCCCGCCACGCCATGAGCATGGTCGCCGCCCTGCTGCTGGAGCGTTTCCAGAACGGTGCCTATCCTCTGGCCGTCGTCAGCATGGACAACTGCTCCCACAACGGCGAGAAGCTGCAGGCCAGCGTTATGACCGTTGCCAAGGCATGGCTGGAGAAGGGCTTCGTCGGTCAGGACTTCATCGACTACCTGTCCGATGAGACCAAGATCACCTTCCCCTGGTCCATGATCGACAAGATCACCCCGCGCCCCCACAAGATCGTCGAGGAGTCTCTGGAGAAGGACGGCATCGAGGGCATGACCCCCATCGTCACCTCCAAGAACACCTTCATTGCCGCGTTCGTCAACGCCGAGCGCCCGCAGTATCTGGTCGTCGAGGACAAGTTCCCCAACGGCCGCCCCGCGCTGGAGAAGGCCGGTGTCTACATGACCGACCGCGAGACCGTCAACAAGACCGAGCGCATGAAGGTCACCACCTGCCTGAACCCGCTGCACACCGCCATGAGCGTGTACGGCTGCATGCTGGGCTATGACCTGATCTGCGCCGAGATGAAGGACGAGGACATCGTCGCCCTCATCAAGCGCCTGGGCTACGTCGAGGGCCTGCCCGTCGTCGTTGACCCGAAGATCCTTAACCCGAAGGCCTTCATCGACGAGGTCATCGAGCAGCGCCTGCCCAATCCCTTCATGCCCGACACGCCGCAGCGCATCGCTACCGACACGTCTCAGAAGGTCGGCATCCGCTTTGGCGAGACCATCAAGAGCTACGTTGCCGAGGGCCGCGACCTGAACACGCTGGTCTCCATTCCTCTGGCCATCGCCGGTTGGCTGCGTTACCTGCTGGCCATCGACGATAACGGCAACGCCTTTGAGGTCAGTGCTGACCCGCTGAAGGACGAGCTGCAGGCCAAGCTCTCCGGCATCGAGTTCGGCAAGCCCGAGACTGTCACCGACCAGCTGGACGGCATCCTGTCCAATGCGTCCATCTTCGGCAGCGACCTGACCAAGACCGTCCTGGCCGACAAGATCAAGGCGTACTTCAAGGCCGAGATCGCCGGTGTCGGTGCCGTCCGCAAGACCCTGCACGAGGCCGTGAACGGCTAAGATTCTTAAAGCCTTCCCCTAAGGGGCTGCGCCCGCAGGCGCGTGTCGGAGCGCAACCGCCGTAGGCGGCTCTTAGCGCGGAGACTGAAGGTGGCCCCGCAGGGCCGGATGAGGGGGAAGTTTGCGTAGTTGCCCCGTCAACGAGCAGCAATGACCAGGTTCCCCCTCATCAGTCATCTTCGATGACAGCTTCCCCCCAAGGGGGAAGCCTTGCATCTGCCGCCCCGTAGGGGCCGGATATGTCCGGCCCGCCGCGTAAAATGTATAACCCGCTCACGGGTTCGCAACCGGAAACTTGCGGGTGAGGCATGCCTCGCCCCTATGCAAACGACTATACAAACAAAAGGAGCACCACATGTCTATGAAAATGGGTTGGCGCTGGTATGGTGAGGGCAATGACCCCATCACCCTGAGCGACATTAAGCAGATCCCCGGTGTTGAGGAGATCGTCTGGGCCCTGCACAGCAAAATGCCCGGCGAGATCTGGGAGGAGGCCGAGATCAAGGAGGTCGTAGACCAGATTCATGCTGCCGGCTTCGACGCCACCGTCGTCGAGTCCGTCAACGTCCACGACGACATCAAGATCGGCCTGCCGACGCGCGACAAGTACATCGAGAACTACAAGCAGTGCATCCGCAACCTGTCCAAGTTCGGCGTCAAGACCATCTGCTACAACTTCATGCCCATCTTTGACTGGACCCGCACCGACCTGTTCCATCCCGTCGGCGACGGCTCCACCGCCCTGTTCTATCAGAAGGACCTGATTCAGGACGACTACAAGGGCATGGCAAACTACATTCTCGAATTCACCGAGAAGTACAACATGACCTTCCCCGGCTGGGAGCCGGAGCGCATGGCCAAGCTGGACGAGCTGTTCAAAGCCTACGCCCCCGTCACCAAGGAGAAGCTGTGGGATAACCTCAAGTACTTCCTCGAGGCCATCATGCCCACCTGCCGCGAGTGCGACATCAAGATGGCGATCCATCAGGACGATCCCCCATGGGACATCTTCGGCCTGCCCCGTCTGCTGGTTGACGCCGAGAGCATTGACCGCTTCCTGACGATGGTCGATGACCCGTACAACTGCCTGACGCTCTGCTCCGGCAGCATGAACGCCAACCCCAACAACAACGTGGCCGCCATCGTGCGCAAGCACTGTGACCGCATCCCGTTTGCCCACGTGCGCAATATCCACCACTTCGAGAACGGTGACTTCTCCGAGGCTGCCCACCGCGACTGCTGCGGCGAGACCGGCATCATTGAGATCCTGCGCGCCTACCATGACTGCGGCTTTGACGGCTGCATCCGCCCCGACCATGGCCGCCAGCTGTGGGAGGAAGGCCCCGGCAACTGCCGCCCCGGCTACGGCAAGTATGACCGTGCCCTCGGCGTGCAGTACATGCTGGGTGTCTGGGACCTGCTGGACCGCCTGGACGAAGAAAAGTCCAAGTAATTTTTGCCATCCTCAAATTGCTGTATAACAAAAAGGACGCTGTAGCGATACAGCGTCCTTTTTTGTTAGGGTTTTATTGTATGATGAGCCGCACCCTTTTCACCTCCCGGTAGGGGCCGGGCATGCCCGGCCCGCCACCTCACGGCTGCCGCCATTGAATCCTCCCTTCGTAGGGAGGGGTCTTGACCCCTCCGCCGCACCTTGCCCCTGCCGCTGCTTTATCTTCCACTCTGTAGGGGCGGCATATATGCCGCCCGCGCCTCCCTTGTCAACGGGAGGTGGCCGAGCCCGCGAGGCCGGAGGGATTCCCGCAGCCTTACCTTTACCGCCCTTCTGCCTTCCTTACCCCTTCACCTCGTTCACCAGCTTCTCCCCTCTCGCAAACGCCCGCGCGTTCTCCATCGTCGTGATAGCAATGCTCTGCAATGCCGTCCGCGTGAAAAATGCCTGATGGCTCGTCACCACCACATTCGGGAAACTCATCAAAATCGGCACGACCTCGTTCTGCAAAACGTCGTCCGAGAAGTCCTCGAACACCTGCCCGTCCTCGGCCTCGTAGACATCCAGCCCCACGCCCGCAAATTTGCGGGCCCGCAGCGCGTCGATCAGCGCGTTGGTGTCGATCAGCCCACCGCGGCTCGTGTTGACAAGAATCGCGTTGTCACGCATCATTTTGATGGTGTCGGCGTTGATCATGTGGTAGGTTTCCGCTGTCAGCGGGCAGTGCAGACTGATAAGGTCTGCACTGCGCAGCAGCTCGTCCAGCTCCACATAGCGCACAATGCCGTCCAGCGCGGGGTTCCTGTACTGGTCGTAGGCCAGCACCGTCATGCCAAACCCGTGGCAGATGCGCGCCATGGCCGCGCCGATGCGCCCCGTGCCCACAATGCCCGCCGACGAGCCGTACAGGTTGTACCCCAGCAGACCGTCCAGCGCAAAGTTGTTGTTGCGCACCTTGATATACGCCTTGCAGATGCGCCGGTTCGCGGCCTGCGCCAGCGCCATAGCGTGCTCGGCCACGGCCTCCGGGCTGTAGCCCGGCACCCGCAGCACCGTGATGCCGCATTTCTGCGCCGCGGCCAGGTCCACATTATTGTACCCCGCGCACCGCAGCAGCAAGCAGCGGATGCCCACATGCGCCAGCTTTTCCAGCACCGGAGCCGAGCAATCCGCATTGACGAACGCGCACACAGCGTCCCCGCCCTGCGCCAGCGGCGCGGTGTCCGCATCGAGATTCGCCGTCAGAAACCTGATCTCGCAGCCATATTCCGAGTCCGCCGCCAGCACATCAAAATAGTAGTGGTCGTATTCCCGCGTCCCGTAAAAGACGATCTTCATAGCAATCCCCCCGTCATAGCCAGTATTTGCTGTTTGCCCGCCTGCTATACCGCCCATATTTTATGCCTGTATGACAAAAAAGCACCCCCGCACGGCTTGCACCGTGCGGGGGTGTTGTTGTGTTGAATCACATGGGGCTTGGTGGATGCTAACGCGCCCAACCAGGAGCGGCAGCATTGGGTACCGCTACCCTATGGGGAAACCACACAATTAGTCTTTCTTGCGCAGAACGAGGCCGTAAACGCCGTAGCCCATCAGCAGGGCAACAACTGCCAGGCTGCCGCCGATCAGCGGAGCAGCATTGGTAGCACCGGTCTTAGGCAGAACCTTGGTGGTGTTAGCCGGGGCAGCGGCAGCCTTGACAACCTGCTTCTGGCTGGCAGAAGTGTTGGTCGTGTTGCTGGCAGAGGAAGCGCTGGAGGAAGAGTTGGAGGAAGAGCCGGAGGAAGAGTTTCCATTGTCGCTCTTAACATCCTGGAAGACGGGGGTCAGGGTAACCCAGGCATTGCCTTCGTTATCCCAGTTGCCGTTCAGCAGAGCCTTCAGGGTGTCGAACTTGACATGCTCGCCCTTGACAAAGTTAGTGGTATTGCCACCGTTCTTGTACTGCCAGCCAATCAGCTTCTTGCCAGCGGGAACCTTGCCATCGTACAGGTTGTCGGTCAGGATGGTGAACTCGTCCTTAGCGGTGAAGTTGTTCTGCGGAGCAGCAACATCTTCCTGAGCGCCGTCCTTATCCTCGACATACTTGATGGTGATGTTCTTCAGCTCGACATCGGTCTTGAGGTCAGCGTAGAAGTTCAGGTAAGCAACACCGTCCTTATCGACGTTCTTGCCAGCCAGTTCCTTCAGGGACTCGAAGGTGACCTTCTCACCAGCGGCATACTTAGCGCCGTTCTGGAACAGAGTCCAGCCGGTCAGCTTCTCACTGGCAGTCAGGTTGATGACGCCAGCAGCGTCGGGCAGGACGTACCACTCGGAAGCAGCAGTCAGCTCACCGGTAGCGAAAACAGAGGTAGCGCCGTCAGCCTTGGTGAAGATCATCTTGATCTTGGTCAGGGAGACTTCAGGCTTCTTGACCTCGCGAACCTTAACATTCACGGTGTCGTTGGTGCCGATGTAAACATCGCCGGTCTCGCACAGTTCATAGCCAGCGGGGACTTTCTTCAGCAGAGAAGTGCTGAAAGTGGTAGCACCGTTCTCCAGTTCAATCTGCTCGGTAGCGTTGGCCAGAGGCTCGCCGCTCTCCAGAATGTAGCTGACGTAGACAACCTTAGCAGGCTTCTTAATCTCGCGAACCTTAACATTCACGGTGTCGTTGGTGCCGATGTAAACATCGCCGGTCTCGCACAGTTCATAGCCAGCGGGGACTTTCTTCAGCAGAGAAGTGCTGAAAGTGGTAGCACCGTTCTCCAGTTCAATCTGCTCGGTAGCGTTGGCCAGAGGCTCGCCGCTCTCCAGAATGTAGCTGACGTAGACAACCTTAGCAGGCTTCTTAATCTCGCGAACCTTAACATTCACGGTGTCGTTGGTGCCGATGTAAACATCGCCGGTCTCGCACAGCTCATAGCCAGCAGGGACTTTCTTCAGCAGAGAAGTGCTGAAAGTGGTAGCACCGTTCTCCAGTTCAATCTGCTCGGTAGCGTTGGCCAGAGGCTCGCCGCTCTCCAGAATGTAGCTGACGTAGACAACCTTAGCAGGCTTCTTAATCTCGCGAACCTTAACATTCACGGTGTCGTTGGTGCCGATGTAAACATCGCCGGTCTCGCACAGCTCATAGCCAGCGGGAACTTTCTTCAGCAGAGAAGTGCTAAAAGTGGTAGCACCGTTCTCCATTTCAATCTGCTCGGTAGCGTTTGCCAGAGGCTCGCCGCTCTCCAAAATGTAGCTAACGTAAACAGGTTTGGTAGCGGGTTTCGGAGCCTCGAAAACGGCATCCAAAGTCAGCGTGCCACCCTGAGCATACTGGCTCAGCTCATCCCAGCTATAGCTGGTACCGGGCTTCAGGGTAACTTCGGAGTGACCCAGAGGTACCCAACCAGTCAGTTCCTTGCCTTCGGGAATAACGCTGTCATCTTCCAAAGCATCGCGCAGAGTCCAAGTGCCATATTCCTGCTTGAAAGAATCCGAACCAACAGGCTGACTATCAACATAGAAGTTGATAGTCATTACTGCGTCATCTGCAAACGCTGCAAACGGCACACACATGACAACCATGAACGCGGCCGTCAGCAGAGCCAGCAGACGAGTTTTAAAAGTCGTTTTCTGCATGTTATTTCTCCTATTCATTAAGTATTTATCTAAAGCGTTTTGCAGGCAGGTGCCCCAAGCGCACCGGCTTACTGGCGCAGTAGATACGGACATATATCCAACACCCCCACTTGGGATGAGGGCGGTGAATCAGAGGTTATTATTTCCTTTGAAAAAGGAAATACAAAAGCCCTAGGGCTTTTCGCCAAAATTTTTGACCTTATTTGCCGGCAGGCCAGCGGGCGGGAAGGAGCGGATCGCTGTTGATGTGTACCTCATCCGCCGCAGTGGTCTCACCGTCCCGCAAGGGGCGTGCCAGAATGACCATACGCGCATCATCCATCTGGTAGGTGCAGGTGCTTAAGGTCAGCAGCCGCTCGGTGGGGTAGGCATAGTCACCGGTGGTATAAAACGCGCGCTTTGCCACCTCGTCCAAAAATGTCTGCTCTGTGGCATCGTCCAGGTCGATATACTCGTTGAAGCGGAAGACATCGCCGTCGCTCTCGCGGGAGGTGACGGCGTAGACCGCTACAATCTTGTAAATCTCGCTTTTATATAGCGTGTCAAGCTTCAAGTAGGGGTGCGCGGTGTAGTAATCAGCGTCGCGGTACTTTTGCAGGTTAGAAAAGCGGTCGGTATTATTAACGCCCATGTTATGCCCGTAGATGATGAGATGGCGACCGTTTTTCATGTCGCACTCAAAATCTGCAAAGGGCATGCCGCGCTTATCATCGGCGCGATCCAGATCATGGTATAAGTAAAAGTAATTATCTGTCGTTTGCAGGATCGGCAGGTCAATGTCCACACCCGGGATTTCGATCCAACCCGCAAAATCCGGGTTGCGGGCGATAAGGTCCGCATATTTAGTCCGCTGAGCAGCTTCCTCAGTGGCCGGGTCAGGGGTGGCCTCGGGCTCCTTTATAATAGGTGCAGCCGTTTCTACCGGCTTAATGGCTTCCACCTCTTTTTTCTGCTTATAGGAAGGGAGCCAGAGGATCAGCCCGCCGACCAGCCCTGCAAAGGCCGCGCCGGAGATAACCCCCGCCAAAAGTGCTTTGGTGCGTTGTTTCATAAACTCAGATCCACAAAATAAGCGTTTCCGTTACTGCCATCTGCCAGCATTTCCTGATAAGCAACAACAAAATCATTGGTGTCCTGCGGTAAATTTACCAGCATCCAGCCGGAAATGCTCTCGCCTGGCTGCAAGGTTGTCGCATCAGGCATCATAACATCGTCCACAGCATCCAATGCTACGCCAAAGTCATCCTTGCCCCATTGGATTTGAAAATCGTCTTTAAAAATATCGTAGGTCTCATTGCTGGTATTTGTTACAGTCATCATAAAAATGACAAGTTTTTCACCATCGGGAGTTGTAATGTTGTTATATCCATCCACCACACGGGGGGTATCACAGGTAAAATCGAATAATGCCGTCTGTACCGTCTCATTGGCTTCTGCCCGAATAGAAGCATCCGATCCGCCGCAGCCAGCCAGCAACAGCGCCGCAGCCAAAGCCAATACACAAAGGACTGTTTTGTACAAATTAAATGTCGTTTTACTCAAAACCGTTATATCTCCAAAAGTAATTCTATTCCATCGCATATTTTCTACGATTACCTTTATAATGATACAACAAATTCAAGAAAATTTCAAGAGTTACACACACTTTGTCCGCCGCTAAAATGCACAATTATTGTCCAAATTTTGCAGCAAATTGTGATTACCTCGTTTTAATTGTGTAATTTAGTGCGTTGTACCACAATTCATAGTGTTCGGTAAAAGTTTGGCAGGCAACAAATATTCCCGTAATTTCTTGCATCAGGCAGCGCTCCGCAAAACCTCACCTTTCAGCGCTTGCCCCTCCGCCCGCGCATTGCCTCCCCGGAAAACAGCAATAAAAAATACCCCGCAACTTCTTGCGAGGTATCTTTTTGGTGACCCGTGCGGGAATCGAACCCACGTTAACGGCGTGAGAGGCCGCT
>ERZ779894.4357-NODE-4357-length-9958-cov-19.758962_pt1 | contig 9958 bp, 10 predicted proteins | sample MGYA00511587_ERZ779894 | MGnify/ENA primary metagenome ERZ779894 (study PRJEB29588, sample SAMEA2160490) | human gut metagenome | biome: human gut; feature: human-associated habitat; material: faeces | place: Denmark | collected 2008/2010 ... | reverse complement strand
CGGCGAACGATCCCGGCCCGATGCCGGAGCCGTGAAACGAAGGCCCGGCTAAAAGCGCGAGCGCCGGCGTAAGACGCCGGTTTTAAGAGTGAGAGCGTCGTATCGGATATGATCCTTTCTGCGGCCCATCGCCCCTTAAACCCGCCTTTTAGGCGGGCGCCCGGAGCCAACGTTAGACGGGACGAAGTAGGCGAAGGCATCTGCCGGGGAGTTTTTGGGTACCTTTTTGCAGAAAAAAGGTACAAAACACCCGCGACGATGTCGCGGCTTTCTCTGTACTTTTGATGGCAACCGACGCACGCAGCACGAGCAGAGACCGCTTGCGGGCTATGCCATGCCAGAAGGAGGAAAACGAGCGTAGCGAAGTTAAAAGTACCAAAACCATCCGCATGTCGCTTTCGCGGGAACAACCTCCGGCCCGCGTTGAGCGGGCGCAGCAAGAACAAGACTATGCAGCCTCCCGCTCCGGGCACGCGGGTGTCGGTTGTTCTTGTTCCGCTGCAAGCGAGAATGCGGACTTTTCTCGCCGCGTTTCGCGGCGAACGACTCGCCAGTCGAAGACTGCGATCAGTACTTTTTGCGGAAAAAAGGTACAAAGAAGTCTTGCGGGCGAAGACCGCGGTTGTCCTCGTTCCGCTGCAAGCGATAATGCGGCGGTTTAAAACCGCTTCCAGGGGCGATGCCGGGATTCTGCCCGAACACGCGAACATACGAACATGCGAACAAGGGCGAACACCCCTTGTTCGCATGTTCGCGTGTTCGGGCGTTCGCGACGAGAGCAAGCCGAAGCCGCCAGCCGCAACCTAAATCCCGCGTCTCAAGCGGGTCAGCCAGATGTTGCGGAACTCCACGGGACCGCCCTCGCTCTGAAGCGCGATATACCCGCTGCGGACCGATCCGGTGCACTCGTTCTGCAAAACGCCGTTGACACAGACCGCGATATGATCGCCCACGCAGACGATCTCGGCACAGTTCCATTCGCCTGCGGGCCGCTCGCACTCCCCGCCGCTGCGCGGCTTGATGAAGACCCTTCCGTTGCTCTCCGCCCCGGCGATCTTCGCGCCGCCCAGCCCCAGCAGGTCGCCCGCGCGCCCCGCCTGCAACTGACACTCGACAGCCTCGGGCCAAAGCCGGTCGCCGGCCTGCACGCGCTGGAAAATGCCGCTGTTCGTCGCCTCGCCGATCCAACGCCACTCGACGTGAAGCCGGTAATCGTCGTAGGTCTCCTCCGTGCGCATGTACCCGAACGGACTGCCCACTATGCGGATATTCCCGTTCTGCACGGAGAAGGCATCCCGGGCGTCGCCGACGCCCTCCGGGTCGGTGACGCACACCCATCCGGCGAGGTCCCGGCCGTTGAAAAGTTCGGTCCGCGGTTCGCGGCTGCACGAACCCGCTGCCAGCGCAAGGGTCAGCGCCGCAAAAAGAAATCGCATTCTCATCGTCATCGTATCGTTTTCGGAGGTTGAAGGTTCATTCCGGCAGCCCGTGCTCTTCGACATGACGCAGAATCTCCTCGCGCAGGCTCCTGGGCGTGACGCTGCGCCGCACGACCAGCAGGTAGGAGTTGCGTATCTGCTCGCGGATGAAGGCGTCGGGCAGGTCGCCCGCGGTGCGGATGCCGTTCCAGTGCGTCTTGTTGAAATGGTAGGCCGGGCCGATCTCCTCGTACCGCTCGCGCAGCCGGACCGCCTCGTCGGGGTCGCACTTCACGGCCACCTGCCCGAAATCGTTCATATCCGCGCAGGCGTACATCTTCCCGCCGATCTTGTAGACCAGCGTCGTCTCGTCGAACGGCGTCGATTCCTCCGTGAGGGGCAGCGACAGGCAGTAGTCGCGGAAACTCAAAACATCCATAACGGGTTCTTTTCCTCAAAGATATGATTTTTTTGGCACATCTATTGCGTTCCGAAATGAAGTAAAACCAAAATCAGGGTAAAAAATGAAAAAAATTCTCCTCTGTGTACCTCTGCTGGCAATCTTCGCGGCAGGATTTTTCGGCTGCTCGCAGCAGCGGCAATGGAACCACGAACAGCGCAAGGCGATGCGCGAGGCGCTGCGCAGCTACCGCCAGATGGTGTACCTCGACGACCTGAACGACGCCGAGTTCGTGCTCTTCTCCGACGAAGTGGCCGGGCAGCTCGAAAACAGTTATCCCGTCTACATGGAGTTCGTCCAGATGCAGGGCGTCGACGACACGGTGGACATGGTGGTCGTCTCGACGATCGTCGACGAACTGAACGCCGACGCCCGCAACATGCGGCACATCTACCCCTACAACTACCTCGTAGCGCAGGGCGTGCTGCCCGCAGGGCTTGACCACGAGCAGCAGAAAGCCTTTTACAACTGCTTCGCGGCGAAGGTCAATGCGACGTACGCCACGATGGACCAGTTCTTCAACGCCATTCTGGCCGACACGAGCGACATGTCGCAGATCCGCCGGCTGGAGAGCCAGTGTGCGAACGACCTTTTCAGCTGGGTGGTGACCGAGGTGGACGTGATCGAGACCGTTCCGGCGACCCCGGCGGCCACGGCGCAGACCCCGGCGGCCCCGAAAACCGCTGCCGGACAGCAGACCCCGGCGGCCCCGGCCAAAAAATAGCTCCGGAACCCGTTCTGACACAATCGGTGCGCCTCGTGAGGGGCGCACCGATTCGTCATGTGCAAGACTGCCCTATTTATCGGCAAACAGCGACCGGGCGATGCCCAGCTCCAGTCCCCGCAGTTCGGCCAGCCCGCGCAGGCGGCCCAGACACGAATATCCCGGATTGGTCTTCTTCTTCAGGTCGTCGATCATCTGGTGGCCGTGGTCCGGACGCATCGGGATCGAGATGCGTCGGCGCTGCTGAATCTCCAGCAGGGCTTTCATCACGTCGTACATCGGCACGTCGCCCTCCAAATGGTTGGCCTCGTAGAAGTTGCCCTCGGCATCGCGCTGCGTCGAGCGCAGGTGGACGAAATTCACCCGGTCGCCCTGCCGCAGCATCATTCCCGGCAGGTCGTTCGCGGCCGACACTCCGAACGAACCCGTGCAGAGGCACAGCCCGTTCGAAGGGTTGGGGACCGCCTCGACCAATTTCTGAAAGTCGGATTCGGTGGAGAGAATGCGGGGCAGACCGAGGATCGGGAACGGAGGATCGTCGGGATGGATCGCCAGCACCGCACCCGCCTCGTCGGCCACGGGAGCCACCTCGCGCAGGAACGCCACGAGGTTCGCGCGCAGCGTCTCGGCCGTGACATCCTTGTAACGGTCCAGCTCCCGCTGGAACTGCTCCAGCGTGAAACTCTCCTCCGAGCCGGGCAGGCCCGCGATCATGTTGCGGGTGATCAGCTCTTTTTCCGCGGCGTCCATCCGCCCGAAGCGGGCCTCGGCAGCGGCGCGCTCGGCCTCGGAATAGTCCTTCTCCGCGCCGGGACGCTTCAGGATGAAGAGATCGAAGGCCACGAACGCCGCACGCTCGAAGCGCAGGGCGCGCGACCCGTCGGGCAGCTCGTAGGCGAGGTTCGTGCGCGTCCAGTCCAGCACGGGCATAAAGTTGTAGGTAATTACTTTAACGCCGCATTCGGCCAGATTGCGGACCGACTGTTTGTAATTCTCGATATAGCGCTCGAAATCGCCCGTGCGGGTCTTGATATGCTCGTGGACGGGGACGCTCTCCACGACCGACCAGCGAAGGCCCGCGTCGGCGACCGTCTTTCGGCGTTTTTCGATCTCCCCGACGGTCCACACCTCGCCGTTGGGAATGTGATGGAGGGCGGTCACGATGTCGGTGGCCCCGGCCTGACGGATGTCCTGGAGGCTTACGGGGTCGTTCGGACCGTACCAGCGCCAGGATTGTTTGCAAAGATACATGGATGTATTGTTTTTAGGTTTTCAAATTTTTCACATACGGTGCTTTCTCCGCTGCAAGCGAGAATGCGGCGGTTTAAAACCGCTTCCAGGGGCGATGCCGGGATTCTCCGCGAACAAGCGAACAAGAGATGTTCGCCCCTGTTCGCATGTTCGCATGTTCGCGTGTTCGCTTCTTTACCCGGCCGAAAAGACGGAATTGCCGCGAACGATCCCGGCCCGATGCCGGAGCCGTGAAACGAAGTCCCGGCTAAAAGTGGCAAGAAACGGGGCCGGTTTGCTTGCAAACCCGCGAATAGGCGCCCGTTTCGAACGTTAGACGGGACGAAGTAGGCGAAGGCATCTGCCGGGGAGTTTTTGGTACTTTTTGCGGTCAAAAAGTACATCACCCTCCGCGGGCGAAGACCGCGGTTAACAGCCGACCAAAAAGCGGCAAACAACACCAGTCGAAGACTGCGATCGGTACTTTTTGCGGCCAAAAAGTACAAAGTACCCCGCGGGCGAAGACCGCGGTTGTCCTCGTTCCGCTCCAAGCGAGAATGCGGCGGTTTAAAACCCGCTTCCGCAGGCGATGGCAGGATTCTCCGCGAACATGCGAACATGGGCGAACACCCCCTGTTCGCATGTTCGTGTGTTCGCCCGGTTAAGAACCGGGGTTTGCATTGCGACTGGCAGCTTCGGGCTGCCGGACTTGCATCACAAGCCCACCCCGTCAGATCATTCTGAATATCTGTCAATTACAACCATACGACCACTCATGGGCGCGGATGGGTTTTTGATTATCGCGGAGCAGATTTCGACATAATGCAGTAAGCCCCGGATGGGATATACCGAAGTATTTCCCATTCGGGGCGAACAAGGCAGGGCGAAATATGCCCGTGAGAATCGGAAACTACTTGCCGAAAGGATACTGGTTCTCGTGCACGTCCTCGAACCGCATGCCCTTCTCGTAGGTCTTCATGGCGCGGCGCGACATGCCCATCGACGAGAATCCGCCGTCGTGGTAGAGGTTCTGCATCGTGACCTTGCGCGTGAGGTCCGAGAAAAGCGTCAGCACGTAGTCCGCGCAATCTTCGGCCGAAGCGTTGCCCAGCGGCGACATGTTCTCGGCGAAACCCATCAGGTCGCCCAACCCCAGCACGCCGCTCCCTGCCGTGGTCGGCGTCGGCGACTGCGACACGGTGTTGATGCGCACATGCTTCTCGCGGCCGTAGATGTAACCGAAGCTGCGGGCTATGGATTCCAGCAGCGCCTTGGCGTCGGCCATGTCGTTGTAACCGTAGAGCGTGCGCTGCGCGGCGATGTACGAAAGGGCGACGATCGAACCCCAGTCGTTGATGGCGTCCTTCTTGCGGGCCACCTGGATGGCCTTGTGGAACGAAATGGCCGAGATGTCGAGCGTCTTCGAGAGGAAATCGTAATCCAGATCGTCATAGGTGCGTCCCTTGCGGACGTTGGGCGACATGCCGATCGAGTGGAGCATGAAATCGAATTTGCCCCCGAAGTGCTCCATCGTCTTGTCGATCAGGTTCTCCAGATCCCCGACGCTCGTGGCGTCGGCCGGAACGACGATCGTATTGCACTTCTCGGCCAGCTTCGAGATGGTTCCCATGCGGATTGATACGGCGGTATTGGTGAGGACGATTTCGGCGCCCTCCTCCACGGCGCGTTCCGCCACTTTCCAGGCAATCGACTGCTCGTTGAGCGCTCCGAAAATCAGACCTTTCTTTCCTTTCAATAAATTGTATGACATCGTAATTCAGTTTAAAAATTCGGACAAATATAACACTTATTTTTGAATTGGCCCGCCAATCGGCCTCAAACGAACGCTCTTGCGCCCCAATGCGGCAGGGTGCGGGGCCACGCGCGGGAATTGAGAATCGCGGAATTACGTCGCCGTCGCTCCGTGATCCCCGGGATTCCTTGATTGAGGAATTGACTTCGCTGCACTCCGCCCGACGGCTTCGTGCCGCTCGTCTTTCCCTGCCCTGCCGGGGGCGTCCCTGCAAGCCCAAGAAACGGCGGCCCTGCCGCATTTCGTTTTGTATTCGATCCGGTCCCGAATATATTCAGCCCGGCCCAAATACAAAACGGGTTGCAAATTCGATTTGCAACCCGTTTCTTTTTCTTGGCGGAAAGTGAGGGATTCGAACCCCCGGAACCTTGCGGTTCAACGGTTTTCAAGACCGCCGCGATCGACCACTCCGCCAACTTTCCGGGGACAAAAGTAGCACCGTTTTTCCATTCCGCCAAATCTTTACCGCGATTTATCGTCCGCAACGGCGGTCCGAAAATCAAAATCAGACGATAATTTTCTTCTTTATCCGAAAATTGCATATCTTTGTCAGTAAGTTAGGACCGAGAGGTTAGTTTCTTCACGCACGACACCATGAACAAAGCGCAGTTTGTCGAGGCCATCGCCCTCGACGCGAACATCTCGAAGATAGACGCCCGCAAGGCCGTCGACGCCATGATCCGGGTCACGGTGCAGTCGCTCCGCGAGGGCGAACGGCTGACCCTGACGGGGCTGGGTACGTTCAGCGTGCAGCAGAAATCCGAACGCGTGGGCCGCAATCCCCGCACGGGCGCCGCCGTGAAGATCCCGCCCCGCAAGGTCATCAAGTTCCGTCCTACGGCCGAGGTGGAATAACACCCCGTACGCAAAAACACCGCAACATGCCCGAAATTTCACTCCGCGCCGAGCAGATGCCGGCCTCCCCGATACGCAAACTCGTCCCGCTGGCCGACGCGGCCCGCGCCCGGGGAACGAAAATCTACCACCTGAACATCGGCCAGCCCGACCTCCCCTCGCCCAAGGAGGGTCTCGAATCCCTCAAACACATCGACCGCAAGGTGCTGGAATACAGTCCCAGCGACGGCTACCGCTCGCTGCGCGAAAAGCTGGTGACCTATTACGAGCAGTATCAGATCAAGCTCTCGCCCGAGGAGATCATCGTCACCACGGGCGGCTCCGAGGCCGTGCTCTTCGCCTTCATGTCGTGCCTCAACCCGGGCGACGAAATCATCGTTCCCGAACCGGCCTACGCCAACTACATGGCCTTCGCCATTTCGGCGGGCGCCGTGATCCGCCCGGTGGTGGCCTCCATCGAGAACGGATTCGCGCTGCCCCCGATCGAGGAGTTCGAGAAGCTGATCAACGACCGCACGCACGGCATCCTGATCTGCAACCCCAACAACCCCACGGGTTACCTCTACACCCGCCGCGAGATGAACCGCATCCGCGACATGGTGAAGAAATACGACCTGTTCCTCTTTTCGGACGAGGTCTACCGCGAATTCATCTACACCGGTTCGCCCTACATTTCGGCCTGCCACCTCGAAGGCATCGAGCAGAACGTCGTGCTGATCGACTCGGTGTCGAAACGCTACTCCGAGTGCGGCATCCGCATCGGCGCGCTGATCACCAAGAACAAGACGCTGCGCAATGCGGTGATGAAATTCTGCCAGGCGCGCCTCTCGCCGCCGCTCATCGGGCAGATCATCGCCGAAGCGTCGATCGACGCGCCGCGGTCGTACAGCACCGAGGTCTACGAAGAGTACATCGAACGCCGCAAATGCCTGATCGACGGACTGAACCGTATCCCGGGCGTCTACTCGCCGATCCCGATGGGGGCTTTCTACACGGTGGCACGGCTCCCGGTCGACGACAGCGACAAGTTCTGCGCCTGGTGTCTCTCGGATTTCGAATACGAAGGAGAAACCGTTATGATGGCGCCTGCGTCGGGCTTCTACTCCGATCCCGAATGCGGCCGCAACGAGGTCCGCATCGCCTACGTCCTCAAGAAGGAGGACCTCGAGCGGGCCTTGCTGATCCTGGGCAAGGCGCTCGAAGCCTACAACGCCAGAAAATAAAGACAAGCCCCGCCAGCGAGCGGGTCTTGCTCATTTCCGGAGACCCGACAACCCGACAACCCCGGAGGCCTGCCGCCCCGATGACCCCGGAGACCCGACGACCCGACAACCCCGGAGGCCTGCCGCCCCGATGACCCCGGAGACCCGATAACCCCGGAGACCCTGACGACCCAACGGGAGGCCCGACGACCCGGCAACCCCATCCTGCCGCCCCGGCAATCCCCGGCCCCCGGCTGCGGAAGTCTCGGCCGCGGAAGTCCACGGCCCGCTGCGGTGTAGCCTCGAATACCCTGCTGTCCCCGAACATCCTGCCGCCCCCGGCAACCCCGGAGACCCTGACAACCCCGGCAATCCCCGGCCCCCTCAACTCCGCCCCCGGCCGGCCCGGCAGTCACACTCCGCCGCCCCCGAAGGCCCGACGACCCGGCAGTCACACCCCGCCTCCCCCGGCGGCGCTTATTATAAATCGGTATCCATTCCCGGAGAGACCTCGGAGCGGAACCCGCCAATTCGGCCAATCCTATACCATTTAGTACAATTTTCGGGAATTTTAGACCAAAAAGTTTGGGCCGAGGGGATAGTTTTCCTACTTTTGCCCCGATTTTGCATGCCGGGAGGCATGCCGAGTATAAACCAAACCAATTCGTTATGAAAAAACTTTTCCTCGTTCTGGCCGCCGCAGCCATCGCCTCCGGCGCTTACGCCGAGGGCTATCAGGTAAACAACCTCTCCTCGAAACAGAACGGTATGGGCCACGTAGGTACGGCCATGAAACTCAACTCGGAGTCCATTTGGTTCAACCCCGCAGCCGCATCATTCCAAAGCACGCAGTTCGACTTTTCGGTCGGCGTCACGGGAATAGACTCGAAAGCCACTTATACCACCCTGCCCGACTACACGGGCAAGACCCAGTCCCGGCACTTCACGTCGGACAACAAGATCGCAACCCCGCTCTACGCCTATTTCAACTACAAGCCGCTGGACTGGATGTCGGTCGGCCTGGCTTTCAACACCCCCTTCGGTTCTTCGATGAACTGGGGCGACAATTGGGCCGGAGCGCAGCTCGTGCAGTCCATCAACCTCAAGGCCTACAATCTCCAGCCTACGGTGTCGTTCAAAATCTGCGAACACCTCTCCGTCGGCGCCGGCCTGATGATGACGTGGGGTAAATTCGACCTTTCGCGTTCGATGCTGCCCATCGGAGCGGCGAATGCTCAAAACGCCGCGCTGAACAACATCATACAGATCGTAGCTCCGGGCACTCCGAACATCTTCGAGCTGGCAGGCGACCGCAACATCATGTCGCTGGGTCTCGAAGGCAAGGCCAAAATGGCCGTCGGGGTGAATCTCGGCATCATGTGGAACATCAACGAACAATGGTCGCTCGGCATGACCTATCGTTCGAAACTCAAGATGAAGGTGAATTCCGGCTCGATCGACATGTCGACCATCGACGATCCGACGATTCAGGCCGTCCTGGGACAGCTTCTTCCGAAATTCGACATCAATCCCTCGGCAATCTCCTCGGCAATCGTGAAAACCGAACTTCCGCTCCCGGCATCGCTGACCTGGGGCGTCAGCTTCCGCCCCGTGCCGAAATGGGAGTTTGCCGTCGATCTGCAATACGTGCTGTGGAGCGCATACGACCAACTCGATGTCCAGATCCTCAATCCGTCGACGAATCTTCCGGTCCTGACGATCCCCGCCAGCGACAAAAACTACTCCAACACGCTGGCATTCCGCTTCGGCGGCGAATACCACGCACTCGACTGGCTGACGGCCCGCATGGGTATGTATGTCGACGAAAGCCCCGTAAGCAGCGACTACCTCAATCCCGAAACGCCCTCGATGACCAAACTCGCCTACACCGCCGGCGTCACGTTCCGTCCTTGCAAATGGATGCACGTCGACCTGGCCTACGGCTATGTGAATTCGGCCGATCCGGAGCGCACGGGTTCCTATCCCTACGTCAACTCCGTGCTGGCGCTGGCCAACGAGCAGATCAAGAACGTTGCCCCCGAGTATCCGACGACCAGCGCGATCACCGACTTTTCAGGCAATTACACCGCACGCGCCCACACGTTCTCCATCGGCGTGGGGTTCAGTTTCTAAAAACAGAAAAATTTACTATCTTTGCGGTGCGTTTGGCAACAGACGCGCCGCATTGTTTTTAACGGCTCCATAGTTCAAGGGATAGAACGAGGGTTTCCTAAACCCTAAATTCGCGTTCGAGTC
>ERZ779894.4354-NODE-4354-length-9971-cov-2.253429_pt1 | contig 9971 bp, 6 predicted proteins | sample MGYA00511587_ERZ779894 | MGnify/ENA primary metagenome ERZ779894 (study PRJEB29588, sample SAMEA2160490) | human gut metagenome | biome: human gut; feature: human-associated habitat; material: faeces | place: Denmark | collected 2008/2010 ... | reverse complement strand
TGTAGTAGACGTACGTCCAACTACCGGCGATGTTCTATTTAAAACAAATCTTGTAGATCAAGTCAAATTTATGTATGCCTGGATCGGAAGCAACTATACTAAAGTAGAAAGAACGGCAACATGGGACTATCTGCAAGCCTTCGTTGACGAAGCACGCAAACAGGGGCTTCGTATTCATGCTGCCATCAATACTTTTGTCGGTGGAAATCAGATTGACGGAGGCACAGGACTATTGTATAGAGACCAGTCTAAGGCAGAGTGGGCAACACAGATGAACATGCAGGTAGGGATTACAAGCGTAATGAATACCAGTGAAAGTACCAAGTTTTTCAATCCCGCCCATCCGGAAGTACAAACGTTCCTTTGTGACTTGCTGAAGGATCTTGCAGGTTATGATCTGGACGGTATATTCTTAGACCGTGGACGTTTCCTCAATTTACAAGCAGACTTTTCCGAAGAATCCCGCAAACAATTTGAAGAATATATGGGAGGCATCAGAATTCAAAACTACCCGAACGACATCCTGGCACCGGGTGCTTCCAGTCTTCCTGCCACCTATCCTAAATATCTGACTAAGTGGTTGGAATTCCGTGCAAAAGTGATTTATGACTTTATGCAGAAAGCACGCACTGCTGTAAAAGGAGTGAAACCCGGCATCAAATTCGGAGTTTATGTAGGCGGCTGGTATTCTACCTATTATGATGTAGGTGTCAACTGGGCAGCTTCCACTTATGATACCTCGCGTTATTACAACTGGGCGACAAGCAAATATAAAAATTACGGCTATGCCGCCTGTATGGATCAAATACTGATCGGTGCCTATGCCTCACCGCTAAAGGTACACGGTACGACGGAATGGACTATGGAAGGTTTCTGTTCATTGGCTAAAGATAAAATAAAAGGAGAATGCCCCATTGTAGCCGGAGGTCCGGATGTAGGAAACTGGGATACCAATAATCAGGCTACTCAGGAACAAGAAAATCAGGCAATCGTACAATCCGTAAAGGCCTGTATGAATGTTTGTGACGGATATTTTCTGTTCGACATGATTCATCTGAAGAAAGCCGATCAATGGCAATATGCCAAAGAAGGCATCAAACTCGCAATTGAATAAAAAAGAATAACCGACTCTTTAGAATATGATCGTATGAGAAAAATAACAATAGTACTTTTATCAAGTCTGTTAATCATTGCATTGGGAGCATGCAAAAACGCAACTCCCCAAGTAGAAAATGGCAAGCCCGCTTTGATGTGGTTTGATGCGGAAGCAAACTTTGAACGCTTCAGCAATCCTGACTCCATTGATTATTATCTGACAAAAATAAAATCATTAGGTTTCACCCATGCCATTGTCGATGTACGTCCCATCACCGGAGAAGTACTGTTCGATACGGAGTTTGCTCCTAAAATGCGTGAATGGCATGGATATGAACGCAAAGACTTCGATTACTTGGGACATTTCATCAAAAAAGCCCATGAACTGGGTATAGAAGTACATGCTTCACTCAATGTCTTTGTCGCAGGACACAATTATTTCGACCGTGGATTAGTCTATTCCACGCATCCTGAATGGGCATCGACAGTATACACTCCGGAAGGAATCACTTCCATCACCAACGAAAAGAAGAAATATTCGGCAATGGTTAATCCTGTCAATGAAGAGTTTCAGACACATATATTGAATGTTCTCAAGGATTTAGTGAAACGTTATCCCGATCTGGACGGATTGATGCTGGACCGTGTACGCTATGATGGTATAACGGCAGACTTTTCAGACCTCTCCCGTCAGAAGTTCGAGGCGTATATCGGGCAGAAAGTAGAAAAGTTTCCGGAAGACATCTTCGAATGGAAAAAGGACGAGAATGATAAATACTATCCCGAACGCGGAAAACATTTCCTGAAATGGATTGAATGGCGCACCAAGAACATCTACGACTTCATGGCCCGTGCCCGGAATGAAGTAAAGAAAGTGAATCCGGATATTTCTTTCGGTACATACACCGGAGCATGGTATCCTTCTTATTATGAAGTAGGCGTAAACTTTGCGAGCAAGAAATACGATCCGAGTGAAGATTTTGACTGGGCTACTTCCGAATATAAGAATTACGGTTATGCCGAACTGATGGACTTATATACTACCGGTAATTATTATACCGATATCACCATAGAAGAATCTCTGAAAAACAAGAAGAGCGTATGGAACGAAACAGATTCACAGGCACAAAGCGGCACGTGGTATTCTGTTGAAGGTTCTTGTCAGAAATTACGCAATATCATGAAAGATAATAAATTTATGGGTGGTATTCTGGTGGACCAATTCTATGACAATCCCGCCAAATTATCCGCAACCATAGAAATGAACCTGAAAGCTTCCGACGGACTGATGGTATTCGACATTGTACATATCATCAACAAAGGATTATGGAAAGAAGTTGAAAACGGAATGAGAGCCGGAGGAGCTCTGAAGTAAAATCGAAAGAATACGCTATGAATATGAAAAGATTCTCAATTATCTCCCTTTTGTTATGGATAGGCATTCTGGCATTTGCCTCAGGAAAGCCAAAAGTAATGTGGTTGGACTGTTCGGCTAATTTCCAACGTTTCAGCTACCCCGATTCAATCCGCTTCTATGTAGACAAATGTCATGAAGCAGGTATCACGCATCTGGTATTGGACATTAAAGACAATACGGGTGAAGTATTATATCCCAGCAAATATGCCGCACAGAAGAAGAATTGGAAAAACTTCGACCGTCCGGATTTTGACTTTATCGGTACCTTTATCGAAGCTGCTCATGCCCGCAATATGATCATCTTTGCTGGAATGAATATATTTGCTGACGGACAGAATATCGTGAAACGTGGTGCCATCTTCGATAAACACAAAAAGTGGCAGGCTATCAATTATGTACCGCGCAAAGGACTGCTCCCTGTAACGGAAATAGAAGGAAAGCCTACCATGTTCCTGAATCCGGCACTGAAAGAGGTGCAGAAGTATGAGATTGATGTGATCAAAGAAGTTGTTCGGAATTATGCATTTGACGGCATCATGCTTGACCGTGCACGATATGATTGTATTGATTCGGACTTTTCTCCTGAGTCAAAGAAGATGTTTGAGAAATTCATCGGAAAGAAAGTTGAGAAGTTTCCGGAGGATATTTTTGAATGGCGCCCTAATGCCGAAGGAGGCATAGACCGTGTGGGTGGCCCATACTATCATCAATGGCTGACGTGGAGAGCTTCTGTTATATATAACTTTATAAAAGATGTACGTACTTCCATCAAAAAGATAAAGCCGGAATGTATGTTGGCTGCTTATACCGGTGCATGGTATCCTACTTACTTTGAGGTAGGTGTCAACTGGGCAAGCCGTAATTATGATGTCAGCAAGGACTTCAGTTGGGCTACTCCCGACTATAAAAATTATGGCTTTGCAGAGTTACTGGATTTCTATACGAATGGCAATTACTACTGGAATGTAACGCTGGACGATTATTATAAATCTTCCGGTAAATTTAAGAATGAAACAGACAGCGAGTTTTCTACCGGAGAATATTTATGTGTAGAAGGCGGTTGCAAATATTCCAAATACTTGCTGAAAGATGCGGTGCCAGTATGCGGCGGTCTGTATGTAGAAGACTACAAACGGGACGTAAACCAATTCCAGAAAGCAGTCCGTATGAACTTGAAAGAATCGGACGGTGTGATGATTTTCGACATTGTACACATTATCCGCAACGGATGGTGGGACGAACTAAAAGAAGCACTGGACGAAACTAAGCCGGATGAAGCGCGAATGATCAAAGGAACCGTTACTTGCGATGGCAAAGGTATAGCCAATGTGGTAGTGACAGACGGACAGCGTTGTGTCACTACAGACAAGAACGGTATTTACCATCTACCCAATCTCGGAAACACACGCTTTGTATATATCACGACTCCTGCCGGATACTTGACGGATTGTGAACAGACGATTCCCCGATTCTATCAGGAAATTGACCTGAACGAGACGAATGAATATAATTTCCGTCTGAAGAAGAATCCTAAAGACGACAGTAAACACTTGTTTGTGTTGGAGGCGGATGTACAGGCCGGTCTGAAAGAGCACTGGGATCTGTACGCTCCCATTGTCGATGACTATAAACAGTTAATCGATCAGTATTCGGATCGTGATGTATTCGGACTGAATTGTGGAGACATCTTTTGGGACACACCGGCCACATTCTTTCCACCTTATATCGATAAGGCAAAGAAACTGGATATCCCCATATATCGTGCAATCGGTAATCATGATATGGATTGTAATGGAGCTACTCATGAAACGTCGTACCGGACTTTCGAAGGATATTTCGGCCCTACCCACTACTCATTCAATAAAGGAAATGCCCACTATATTGTTATCAACAACAACTTTTATGTAGGACGTGAATACTTCTATATCGGCTATGTAGATGAAACAACTTTTAAATGGTTGGAAGAAGATCTGTCTTATGTCCCTAAAGGTACATTAGTCTTTTTCATAACGCATATTCCTACGAGAATAACGGAACAAAAAAGGCCATTTAATTACGATTATGCCATGTTGGCAGGAGAAACGATCAATGCTGAGGCGGTTCATCAATTATTGGATGGCTATGAAACACACTTTCTGACGGGTCATCTTCATTCCAACTCGAACATTGTATTCAACGATCACCAAATGGAGCACAATACGGCTGCCGTATGTGGTATCTGGTGGCATGCGGATGTCTGCATCGACGGCACCCCACAAGGATACGGAGTCTACGAAGTAGACGGAAACCAAGTGAAATGGTACTATAAAAGTGCCGGTCATCCGAAAGACTACCAGTTTCGAAGCTATGCTGCAGGAACATCTAAGGAATTCCCCAAAGATATTATTGCCAATGTCTGGAACTGGGATAAAAATTGGAAAGTAGAATGGCTGGAAAACGGAAAAGTGATGGGTACCATGACTCAATATACCGGAGTCGACCCGTATGCGCATCAAGTATGTACAGACAAAAAAAGAACCATGCAGAGCTGGATATCAGCAGCAAGTACAGGACATATGTTCCGTGCCACTCCCCGTAATCCGAAAGCTAAAATAGAGATCAGAGTAACAGACCGTTTCGGTAAAGTGTATCAGCAAAACGTTTCTAAATAAAGATTCATGAAGTATATCATATACCACCTATGGATTATCAGCCTGCTATTCCCATTGGGAATGCAGGCCAAAGTCAGGTTAACTTCGATCTGGGGTGATAACATGGTGTTGCAACAACAATCGGAAGTGACCTTCCACGGCAAAGCCTCTGCCAATAGTAAAATTACGATTGAAGCATCATGGAATCATCGGAAGCTAACAACCCGAAGTGACCAGCATGGAAATTGGAACATTCAACTTCCTACTCCGGCAGCAGGGGGTCCCTATACTATTACATTCTCTGACGGTGAGGCGCTTACATTAAATAATATCTTACTGGGGGAAGTCTGGTTCTGTTCCGGCCAATCGAATATGGAAATGCCTGTCAGAGGCTTTCGGGGACAGCCGGTTTATGGTTCACAACCCTATATCGTAGCTGCCGACTCCAAACGGGAATTACGTTTGTTTACAGTCAAAAGAGATTGGAGCACGACTCCTAAGGAAGAAGGTATTACGGGATATTGGTCGGAACTTTCTCCCAAAGAAGTCGGAGACTTTAGTGCTACCGCTTATTTTTTCGGAGATTTACTACAACGTTCATTGGATATTCCTGTCGGACTGATTCATTGCTCATGGAGTGCTTCCAAGATAGAGACTTGGATGGATAAAGAGACACTGTCACAATTTCCGGAAATTCAATTACCGGATATTGAACAAACCAAGTTCGACTGGCCTGCGGGTACACCTACTTTATTATGGAATGCAATGGTAAATCCGTGGAAGGGATTTCCTGTCAAAGGAGTCATCTGGTATCAGGGAGAGTCCAATTCTGCTGATCCCGCTCTTTATAAAAAGCTCTTTCCCGCAATGGTCGCTCAGTGGAGAGAATTCTTTCATAATCCTGCAATGCCTGTATACTATGTCCAGATCACTCCATGGCAGGCCGAAGGTAAAGATAGGCTTGATCGTGCATGGTTCCGTCAATGCCAGCTGGAATTAATGCAAGAAGTTCCTAATGTTGGTATGGTTACAACGACGGATGCAGGAAGTGAAAAATTCATTCATCCTCCCTACAAAATTAAAGTCGGTCAGCGCCTTGCTTACTGGGCTCTGGCCAAGACTTATGGCAAAGAAGGTTTTCTGTATGCAGGCCCTTTGTATAAAAGCCATCAATTGAAAGAGAATGTAGTAGAAATCACTTTTGAACATGGCAGTGATGGACTGATCCCTGAAAATCAAAAGTTGCGGGGATTTGAACTTGTAGACGAAAAGGGAAATATCGTACCGGCAGAAGCGGAAATAATCAATGGTTCTGCCCGTGTGAAAGTATGGAATGATTCGGTGCCTCATCCTGTAGAAGTGCGTTATTGTTTCCGCAATTATATGGAAGGTGATCTTTTCAATAATGCGGAAATACCTGCTTCTCCATTTCGTGTCGTAATACATTAATTAAACGAAAATTATGAATAACAACAGTACACGAGCTTCTTCTTTGGATGCCCTGCGTGGGTATGCTATTCTGACAATGGTTCTCTCCGGCAGCGTTGCCTGGGGAGTGCTTCCCGGATGGATGTATCATGCTCAGGTAGGTCCCCGCTCCAACTTTGTGTTTGATGGTTCTATATATGGGATCACTTGGGTTGACCTGGTGTTTCCTTTTTTCCTGTTTGCCATGGGAGCTGCCTTCCCTTTTTCAATAGGTAACAAATACAGAAAAGGCAGCTCCCGCCGGAGAATTATATACGACAGCCTTTTAAGAGGTTTCCGGCTGACTTTCTTCGCTATTTTTATTCAGCATATATATCCGTGGGTAGTATCTTCTCCTCAGGATGTTCGCTCATGGCTCATTGCATTGGGAGGTTTTGCCTTGATGTTTCCCATGTTCATGAGGATTCCGTTCAAAATGCCGGAATACGTAAGGATGCTGATTAAAATACTGGCTTATGCAACGGGAGTGTTCATGCTGCTGAATATCAACTATGCCGATGGACGGACATTCAGTCTAGGCTACAGTAATATTATCATTCTGGTATTGGCCAATATGGCCATTTTCGGCTCACTGATTTATACATTAACGATCAATAAGCCATGGATTCGTATAGCAATATTGCCTTTTATCATGGCAGTGTTCTTGGGAAATGAAAACGCAGAATCATGGAATCATAGCCTGATGGCATTCTCGCCCTTACCGTGGATGTATAAGTGCTCCTATCTGAAGTATCTGTTTATCGTAATTCCCGGCAGCATTGCCGGAGAATATCTGCATGAGTGGTTACACTGCAAAAACACGATGCCCGTAAACGACAATAAAGACGAACGCAAAAGAATGCCATGGATACTCTTATTGACCATCGGACTGATCGTATTCAATTTATACGGACTTTATATGCGTTATCTTATTCTCAATTTAGTGGGTACAATCGCTATATTATGCGTTCTCTACATTCTCTTGCAAGTGGAAGGAAAAAACACCGGTTACTGGTATAAACTCTTCAGAGCAGGAACTTATCTGATATTATTAGGGCTGGCTTTTGAAGCTTACGAAGGGGGAATCCGGAAAGATCCTTCTACGTACAGTTATTACTTCCTTGCATCGGGACTTGCCTTTATGGCGATGATTGCATTTTCTATTATGTGCGACATTTATTCTTGGTCCCGATTGACCCGTCCATTGGAATATGCAGGGCAGAATCCGATGATTGCATACGTATCCACCCAGTTGGTAGTATTACCTCTATTGAATCTGGCAGGACTGGGAACCTATCTTTCCTATCTGGATCAAAATGCCTGGCTGGGCTTTTTACGGGGAGTCATCATAACTTCTCTGGCTTTATTAATAACCATATTATTTACTAAATTAAAATGTTTTTGGAGGACTTGAATCATGTTAATCAAACGTCTATATTTTATAACAACAGCACTGCTTGCCTTCTCTATATGTTCATGTGGAGAAAGCTATCCTGATCATCCGTGGGAATGGGATCAGGAAACTGAAGAGGAAGAATCGAATCCTGATATAGTATCACAAGGATGGACGACAGCCGATAATTTCGGAAGTCTTCCGGACTATATTCACATCTATAAATCACCTGAAAATCTGGCGGGAAAGAAGGCGATTGCCTACATAGCTGTCGCAGATATGAGTAAAGCTAAATTTGAAGTTCTGGGCGACATCGCTTTCTCACAGGAAGCCAATGGATATGGAGGTAAATCGATACATACCCCTTCGGAGTTTTATGAATCTTCCAAAGCACCGGTAGTCATCAATGGAGGATTGTTTTTTTACAGTGCCGGATTCTATTATTCGCAAAATCTAGTGATTCGTGAAGGGCAGTTACTGGCACCCAATCAGAACTACTATTCAAAAGACTGGGTAACTATGTGGTATCCGACTTTAGGAGCCTTCTGCCAAATGAAGGACGGAACATTTCAAACGACATGGACTTATCAAGCATCCGACGGAATTAATGCTATCCCGCCCCTGCTGATAACGATATAAACAAGGATCCGTTGCAGGCTCCGTCATCTACTTTCCCCAACGGCGCAAAAGCATTGGAGGCTACCACCGGTATCGGAGGTGTCACAGTTTTACTGCGTGCCGGAGAGATTAAAAACACGTATGTAGAAGAAATGCTGGATATTTCTGCAGCTTCCAATCAACCTCGCACCGCAATTGGTATAACAACTAACAAAAAAATGATTATCTTTGTGTGCGAAGGCAGAAACATGACAGAAGGATTAGCAGTGCTAATCATTGCCAACGTAGCTAATGCAATGAAAACAATAAAGGCAGTGACGGCAAACAAAGGAAAGTGCTGACCGCTGTCGGAATTAAATAGATGATGAAACAATTCTTTTTTTTCACAATGTTGTGCCTGTTCGGCATTCAGTTACAGGCACAACAAATGACGTACCATGATGCGTCATGCTTTCCTCTTTTAGGAAAAGCAACACAAGACACAGGGGCAAGATATGAGAGACTACCGGATTCTCTCAAAAACATTTCTCGTCCCCCTTTATGGAATTTGAGTCGTAATTCGGCAGGAATGGCGATACGATTTCGTAGTAACTCTACCCGAATAGCGTTGAAATGGGAGAATCTCTTTAATAACCATATGAATCATATGACCGATGTAGGAATAAAAGGTCTTGATTTATATTGTTGGGAAGAGAACGGTCAGTGGAGATTTGTCAATAGTGCACGTCCTAATGGAAAAACAAATCAAGCTACCGTTATCGCCAATATGCAGCCTAAAGAAAGGGAATATATGCTATATCTTCCTCTTTATGACGGACTTGTGTCACTGTCTATAGGAGTCGATTCTTTATCTTCCATTGATCAGCCTCAGATTAATTATCCGATCCGTGAGAAACCAATTGTATTCTATGGAACCAGCATCCTGCAAGGAGGCTGTGCTTCACGTCCCGGAATGGCACATACCAATATCATATCAAGAAGGTTGAACCGAGAATGCATTAATCTTGGTTTTAGTGGTAACGGACAACTTGACCTTGAAGTCGCAAGAGTCATGGCGGAAGTGGATGCCGGTGTCTTCGTTTTGGATTTTGTACCCAATGCTTCAGTAGAACAGATGAAAGAACGTATGGAAACTTTTTACCGGATCATTCGCAACAAGCATCCGAAAACTCCGATTGTATTTATAGAAGACCCTATTTTCACTCATACATTATTTGATCAGAGAGTAGCTCATGAAGTAACAAGGAAGAATCAAACATTGAATGAGATTTTCAATTCACTCAAGAAGAAGGGGGAAAAAGATATATATTTGATTCATTCGGAAAAGATGATAGGAGAAGATGGTGAGGCT
>ERZ779894.4339-NODE-4339-length-9995-cov-2.730483_pt1 | contig 9995 bp, 5 predicted proteins | sample MGYA00511587_ERZ779894 | MGnify/ENA primary metagenome ERZ779894 (study PRJEB29588, sample SAMEA2160490) | human gut metagenome | biome: human gut; feature: human-associated habitat; material: faeces | place: Denmark | collected 2008/2010 ... | reverse complement strand
AACGGTCTACGTGCAGGGACTCGGCGGCGTGACAGCGACGCTGAAATTCCCGGACGGTTTCTTCGACGCCATGAACGCCCTCAAGCCATCGGAGGATTACGGACTGTACATCAACCAGGCACACATGTTCGTATGGCTGGAAGGAGAGACGACGGAAGCATACGACAAGGCGTTCCAAAAACTCGGCAGTTACTCCGATTACGGCAGCATGACCGTTATCCCGGATTACTATATATCGGACGCCTCCACGGGGAGCATCACGATACCCTACGACGGTACGCTGAACCGCAACCCCGGCAAGGGATACTACCGAATGGACATCACCTCGTTCCTGCAGCACGCCTTGCAGCACGACGACGAAGAGAGCAGGCAGTTGACGCTGGCCCCTACCTACACGCCCTACGAGCCCTTCGCCGACAATACGTCGGTCCTTCTGGCGGCAGACAGCGACAAACCGGTCAGAGTCAAGATAACATACACCCTCATCGAGCCGGACGGCGAATGAACGACAGAGTAACGAACCTAAAGGATGCCTTTAGGTTCTTGTTTTAATCAAATTCACACAAGCGCAGAAAGTTATGGCGCAGGAGAAACAACGCAATACTGACACGAAGAAGACACACGAAAACCTCGTCATCGTCGAGTCTCCGGCAAAGGCGAAAACCATCGAAAAATTCCTCGGCAAGGACTACACCGTCATGTCGAGCTACGGTCACATCCGCGACCTCTCGAAAAAGGAGCTCGGCATCGCCATAGACGACAACTTCAAACCCGATTACGAGATATCGCCCGACAAGAAGAAACTCGTCGAATCGCTCGCCAAGAGTGCGAAGGAGGCCGAACGGGTTTGGCTCGCATCCGATGAAGACCGCGAAGGGGAAGCCATCGCCTGGCACCTGACACAGGTGCTCGGCCTGCCGGTAGACCAGACGCGGCGCATCGTTTTCCACGAAATTACCAAGAGCGCCATCATGGCCGCCATCGAGAATCCGCGCACCATCGACATGAACCTCGTCAATGCGCAGCAGGCACGGCGTGTACTCGACCGACTGGTCGGATTCGAACTCTCGCCGGTACTCTGGAAGAAGGTCAAACCGTCGCTCTCGGCCGGAAGAGTCCAAAGCGTCGCAGTGCGCCTCATCGTCGAGCGCGAGCGCGAGATAATGAATTTCCGAAGCACCCCCTACTATCGGGTCACTGCCCGGTTCTACCGCACGGACGACCCTGCCAAAACCCTTTTCAAGGCGGAACTCGACCGGCGGTTCGATTCGGCCGAAGAGGCTGAAGGATTCCTCGGGACGTGCAGGGAGGCCGACTTCCGGGTACTCAGCAGCGAAAGCAAACCTGCCGAACGCCACCCGGCCGGGCCGTTCACCACATCCACACTCCAGCAGGAGGCGGGACGTAAGCTCGGTATGTCGGTATCGCAGACGATGGCCGTCGCCCAGCGGCTTTACGAAAACGGTTACATCACCTACATGCGTACCGATTCCCAGAACCTCTCCTCGCAGGCCATCGCAGCCGCCCGGGAGGAGATAATCAAGATGTTCGGAGAGGAGTACAGCAGCGCCCGGAAATACAAGACCAAAAGCAAGGGAGCGCAGGAGGCCCACGAAGCCATTCGCCCCTCCTATCTCAACCGCCAGCAGATAGAGGGCTCGCCGGAGGAGAAGCGTCTCTACGACCTGATATGGAAACGTACGGTGGCTTCGCAGATGTCGCCGGCACGGATAGAGAAGACGGTGGTATCCATCGCAGCCGGAGAATCGCCCTACAAGTTCACCGCTACGGGCGAGGTCATCCTGTTCGACGGTTTCCTCAGGCTCTACTCCGAAACCATAGAAGATGAAACGGAGGAGGGACAGGAGAATACGCTGCCCGAACTGAAAGCGGGCGACGGACTGAGCTATCAGGATATATCAGCCACGGAACGCTTCACCCAGCCCCCGTTCCGTTACAGCGAGGCATCGCTGGTGCGACGGCTCGAAGAGCTCGGCATCGGCCGGCCGTCCACCTATGCGCCGACCATCTCCACCATCATCAACCGGGGATACGTCATCAAGCAGAACAAGCAGGGAACCAAACGCAGCTACCGGCTCATCCGGCTCGAAAAGGGCAAAATCAGCTCGAAAGAGCTTTCGGAAACCACCGGCCGGGAGAAGGCCAAGCTGACGCCTACCGACATCGGCATGATTGTCAATGATTATCTCGACAAACATTTCGAGGAGATACTCGACTACAACTTCACGGCCAACGTGGAGAAGGAGTTCGACGAGATAGCGGAAGGAGGCAAGGAATGGACCAACATGATTCGGGAGTTCTACACCGCCTTCCATCCCACCGTGGAAAAGGCGCTCGAAGAGCTTCCCGACCGCAGCGGCCGGGAACGCATTCTGGGAACGGACCCCAAAAGCGGCAAACAGGTTTCGGCACGCATCGGCCGTTACGGTCCCATCGTACAGATAGGGAGCGCGGACGACGAGGAGAAACCGCGCTATGCCAGCATGAAGAAAGACCAACTGATTGCCACCATCACCCTCGACGAAGCGTTGGCCCTCTTCGAGCTTCCGCGCACGCTGGGCGAGCTGGACGGCAAAGAGGTGGTCGTATCAATCGGGAGGTACGGCCCCTACATCCGCTACGACGGCAAATTCACCTCGCTGCCCAGAAAGGACGACCCCTACTCCGTCACGCTGGAACGTGCCGTAGAGCTTATCCATGAAAAAGAGAGTGCCGCCAAGGCATCGAAAGAGCCCATCAAGGTCTTCGATGCCGAACCGGAGATAAAGGTACTGAACGGCCGTTACGGTCCCTACATCGCATCCGGCGGCAAAAACTACCGCATCCCGAAAGATACCGACCCGGCAACGCTCACGCTGGAACAGGTCAGGGACATCATGGCGAAATCCAAAAAATAAAGGTCCGAAACCGAAAGCGGACACGATACGACAGAGAGGCTGTACCTGAAGGTACAGCCTCTCGCATAAACGGTACACCGCGGCTCCCGCCGCTGCCAATTAATGCCTGCTCAGGTAATCCGACACACCGGCCCCCGTCGCACTCATCGCATCCTTGCCTTTGGCCCAGTTGGCGGGACAAACTTCGCCGTACTCTTCGAAGTGCTGGAGTGCATCGACCATGCGGATGACTTCATCGACACTGCGCCCCAGTGGCAGGTCGTTGATGACCATATGCCTTACGATACCGCCCTTGTCGATAAGGAAAAGCCCGCGGTAGGCTACGGGAGCACCGCCCTCGAACAGGAGTTCATCCTCTTCACCCGACAGATACTCTCCGCCGAGGACGCCGTAATTCTCGGAGATGGTTTTCGTCGTATCGGCGATTATCGGATACTTCACCCCTTCGATACCGCCTCTGTTTCTGGGCTGGCCGAGCCAGGCCAGGTGGGAATACTCCGAATCAACCGAACAGCCTACTACCTGTACGCCGCGGGCCTCGAATTCGCCCAGTTTCTCCTGGAACGCATGCAGCTCCGTCGGGCACACGAACGTAAAATCCATCGGGTAGAAAAACAATACCACATACTTTTTCCCCTCGTACTGGCCGAGGGTGAAGTCCTGTACAATCTCATTTCCGTTCACTACCGCCGTCGCACGGATGGCAGGCGCCTTTTTTCCTATCAAAGATTTCATATCTCCTTATGTTTTAATGAATGATTCCGGTTTATCCGATACAAAGATACAGACTCTTACTATAAGAATAACAAACAAGAGTACAATCCACGATTGTTATTTCTTATATACTCATAAGCAAAAAACATACCTTCGGAAAGGGGAAAAGCAAAAAGTCCCGCCGCCTCCCGAAAACGGTGCAAGGATGATTACCGACCGATGATGAAGATGGCAGGCCGCTTGTTGAGGTCGGGCCTCGGCCTGGAATGCCATACGGCTACCGGCAGGGTAAGAATGAATTCGGAGGATGCAGTGATGTCGGCTGCCACCGTCAGGCGCGTATGGGGCGAAAGCACTGCGAGCATCTCCTCCAGCAGTTTCGCATTGCGGTAGGGCGCTTCGATGAAGAGCTGCGACTGTCCCTCACCCAATGCCCTTTTTTCATACATCCGCAGGGCTTTTGCCCGCTCCGGCGGCTTGACGGGAAGATAGCCGTTGAAAGCAAACGACTGCCCGTTCTGCCCGGAGGCCATCAGCGCCAACAGGATGGAAGAGGGACCGACCAACGGCACCACCCTGATACCCGCCCGGTGGCACAGCGCTGCTATCTCCGCACCTGGGTCGGCTACGCCGGGAACTCCGGCTTCGGATATGAATCCGGCATCCCTGCCGCCGAATAGCGGTTCCAGCATGGACGGAAGTTCCTCGGGACGGGTGTGTTCGTTGCACTCCACGAAGGTCAGCTCCTCTACCGTGCGCCCCATCCCTCCGCGCCCGAGGAAACGGCGGGCCGAACGTACATTCTCCACGATGAAATAGTCGAGCGCCTCCACTACCGGCCGGTTCGCCTCCGGAAGGACGCCGTAATCCGTCCCTATCGGGCACGGTATCATATAAAGTTTTCCGTAAGAGGCCATCTCTCCGCTCCATTCGAACACCGGCACCCGGTCTCCCTATTCCCCGCCGCGGCACGCCGTGCGGAGAGGCCGGCAGGTTCCATTTTACTCTTTCAGATAGATACGCTTTACCCGTTCCGACACGGAGGTCATGATTTCATAGGGAATGGTACCCAGCAGAACAGCCATATCCGAAACGGTATTGCCCGGCGTGCTGCCGAATACGGTCACCTCATCACCCTCCGAAACGTTCATTCCCGTCACGTCCACCATGCAGCTGTCCATGCAGATGCGCCCCACAATCGGAGCCGGCCTGCCGTTCACGAGCACGCTCCAGTTTCCGCATCCGAGCCGGCGGTCAAGTCCGTCCGCATACCCTATCGGAATGGTTGCCAGCCGCGAATCGCGCGCGAGCTTTCCGCTGCGGCCATACCCCACCGTCTCCGACTGCGCCAGTTCCTTCACCTGCACGATGCGCGTCAGCAGCCGGCTCACCGGACGCAGCGCCTCCCCCTCCGTACAACTGACGCCATAGAGTCCGATACCGAGACGGCACATGTCGAACCGCGCCTCCGGGAAACGCTCCATGCCCGCCGTATTCAGGATGTGCATCAGGGGACGGTAACCCAGACCGTCGGCAAGCGCCTGCACCGTCCGCCGGAAATAGTCTATCTGCGAACGGGTGAAGCCGTCCTCTTCGGGCATGTCGGCCGCCGCCAGATGGGAAAATACCGACCTTGCGGCTACGGCACCCGCTTCGCGCCGCAGAAGGGCGGCCAGCTCTGGCATATCCTCCATCCGGAATCCGAGGCGGTGCATCCCGGTGTCTATCTTGATGTGTACGGGCCAGGAGGTCTCCCCGGCATCCCGCACGGCCGCGATGAAACGCTCCAGCGACCGGAAATTGTATATCTCCGGTTCGAGACGGTTGGCTACCATCAGCGCAAAACTGTCCGAATCGGCATTCAGCACCACTATCGGCATGGCGATACCCTTCTCACGCAGCGTCACCCCTTCGTCGGCGAAAGCCACCGCAAGGTAGTTCACCCCCTGTTTGTCGAGCATGTCCGCCACTTCGAAATTTCCGTTGCCGTAACACGACGCTTTCACCATGGCCATCATCTTCACCCCGTCGCCCACCAGCGCACGGTAGTGATTGAGGTTGTGCCTCATGGCGTCGAGGTCCACCTCCAGCACAGTCGTATGGCTGCGGCGGTCGAGTTGATGCAGGATGCGGATGACCCCCGTGTCGGAGTTGCCGCGCAGCAGGATGGCCCGGCCCGCTATGCTGTCCTGCGTACAGTGACGGATAAACTCCTCCGCCGTGCGGTAGAACTCGCTCCCCGCACCGAACGCGTCGCGGCACGCCGAGATACGTTCGCCGACGCCGACAAACCGTCCGATACCGGCACTCCTGACCATGGCGCCCACTTTGCCGTAAAGTTCCCAGTCGGGCATGGGGCTGAAGGGAATGTCCGACATGATAAGTACCTTCTCGCGGCTGCCGGCCACTCCGGTCAAATAGTCGAGCGCCATCGGCAGCGAATTGGCGTCGGTATTGTTCATGTCTGTCACGATGATGGAACCGGCGATTCCCTCCCGCATGCCGAGCCGCACGGCCACGGGCTGCAGTTCGGAAAGCTTCGGAACGACCGTCGCGGGCGGCACCCCCACCGCATCGTAAAAAGCGGTCACGAGCGCCTTGTTGCGGCGGGCCACCCCGTCTTCCCCCTCCTCGGGAAGCAGACATTCGTAAGGCAGGGCATCGCGCAGCTCCGCTTCGGGTGCTTTCGCCCGCAGTGCCTCCTCTATCAGCGGCTCCCCGCCGCCGCAGTAGACGATGCTGCGGCATGTCGCGAAAAGCTGAGCCTTCTCCCGCATCTTCTGACGGTCGGACTGGAAATTCTCGCCGTGCTCCGGACCGAGATGGGTAAACACCCCTACGTCGGGCCGGATAATGGCCGCCAGCCGGTCCATCTCTCCCGGACGCGATATGCCCGCCTCGATGAGAGCGATGTCCTCGTTTCCGGTCATCATCAATATCGAAAGCGGCACGCCGAGCTGGGAATTGTAGCTGCGCGGACTGCGGAAAAGCGACACTCCCTCCGGGGCGGCCTGCGCTATCCACTCCTTCACGGTGGTCTTCCCGCTGGAACCGGTGATACCGACTACCGTTCCGCTGAACGACAGTCTGTAATGAGCCGCCAGGGCCTGCAGTCCGGCCAGCGACTTGTTCACACGCACGAATCCTGCACCCGGCCAGGCCGAAGCGTCCACCTCGCGCTCCACCATGAAACCGCGCACTCCCCGGCGGTACAGTTCGCCGATGTGGTCATGGCCGTCGTGGTTGCGGCCCCGTATCGCCACGAAGAGCGCGGCTCCATCCCTGGCAACACTCCGACGGCTGTCGGCCATCACGCTGCGGACGGTGACATCCTCGCCGCAGAACGTGCCTCCGCATATCGCGGCTATCTCGCTTACAGAATACTCCATCACTTACATTATTCTTTTCTACTTCCCGGACCGAAACCGCTGCCAAAAATTTTTTCCGTACAATTTTCGCACCGGAAAACCGCATCCGCCCCCGCCACATCCGCACGCACGGCGGCAACTGCCGACAGGGAGAAAGTGCGCCGCGACCCGTCTTGCGCGGATGCCGCTAAAATAGCACTTTTTGACGCGCCTTATCCCCTGCTGCGCTATTTTATTTCGCCCGCACGGGGACTACTGCCGGAACCGCACCACCGTAATACCCGCGCCTCCGCGGTCGGCATGGTCGTCCGTAGCGGAAGCCACCTCGCTCACGCTGCGCAGATAACGCCGTATCTCCTCCTTGAGCGCCCCGGTACCCTTGCCGTGCAGGATGCTCACCTCCGCCACCCCCACCATCAGGGCATCGTCGATGAAATCCTCCACCCGTTCGAGCGCCTCGGCGGCACGCATACCCCGCACGTCGATGTTGTCCTTGAAATTGAGGCGGCGCGACGCGATATCCACACTGACCACCGTACGTGCCCGCTCCGGCCTCACCTGCCGCTTATACTCCGAATTGGAGATGGCCTCCAACCGGTCGCGCGCCACCGTAGTCAATAACTGTCCGAAAGCCACCGTCGCCTTTTTCCCCTTGATTTCCGTCACCTCGCCGGCACCCTCCTGGCCCTTGATGCGCACCTTCCCGCCCACTTTTACTTCGAGCGTCTCCGGTTCCGCAGCCGGCTCCCGGGTCACCTCACCCTGCCGGGCCTTGCGTTCGCGGCGCTGTTGCTGGCGACGTTCCACCTTCTCCATTTCGCGGTCTATGCGAGCCTGCTCCTCCGGTGTCACCGCACGTTCCTCGACCTCCCGCTCCCGGAACTCGTCGAGCTCACGGCGGGCGAAGCGCGTCATCTCCTTCTCCGCCTGGGATTCCCTTATCACACGGATAGTATTCTCAATCTGCTTGTTGGCCTCGGCAACGAGGGCACGGGCCTCCTCCCGGGCTTCATGCAGGATACGGTTCCGCTCCTGCTTGATATCGGCAAGCTGACGTGCATAGGTCTGTTCCAGTTCCTCCACCTTTCGGTCCGTGATGCGTATCCGGTCGCGTTTCTGTTCCCAGTAGCGCCGGTCGCGGGCAATGTCGCGCAACTGCTTTTCCAGATTGATGTGGTCGCTGCCGGCCTTTCGGGAAGCCGCATCGATTATCTGCGCCGGCAGCCCTATCTTGCGGGCTATCTCCACGGCGAACGAACTTCCCGGCTCTCCCATCTGCAGACGGAACAGCGGACGGATGTTCTGTACGTCGAACATCATCGCTCCGTTTTCCACCCCTTCATGGCTGCCGGCGAAATACTTGATATTGGAGTAGTGGGTGGTGATGACACCATAGGTTCCCGTCTCCACGAAACGTTCGAGAATCGCTTCGGCTATCGCCCCGCCTATCACCGGCTCCGTACCCGAACCGAATTCGTCGATAAGGACGAGCGACCCGGAGCCTGCCCCGGCCAGCATATGCTTCATGTTGAGCAGATGCGAAGAGTAGGTACTCAGGTCGTTGTCGATGGACTGTTCGTCACCGATGTCGATGAATATGCCGTCGAATACCGGAAATTCGGAATTTTCGAGTACAGGCACCGGAAAACCGCACTGGAACATGTATTGCAGCAACCCCACGGTCTTTAGACATACCGACTTGCCTCCGGCATTAGGACCCGAAATGACGAGCATGCGGCGTCCGCGGTCGAGCTTCAGGTCGAGGGGTACCACCTGTTTCCCCTCGCGCGCCAGCGTCTGCCGCAGCAGCGGATGGCGTGCCGAGCGCAGCCACAGCGTTCCCTCTTCTGAAAGAACCGGCTTCACGCATTCGTTCTCCGCAGCCCAGCGGGCCTTCGCACGTATCATGTCCATGCAGGCGAGGTACTCCCCGGCCCGGGCGATACCCGGCGCATCGGGCCGGATACGGTCGGTAAACGCCGTCAGTATCCGCACCACTTCGCGGCGTTCGGCATACTCCAGCTCCTTCAGTTCGTTGTTAATCTCGACTATCTCTACCGGTTCGATATAAAAGGTCTTGCCCGTGGCCGATTCATCGTGTATGAAACCGTTGATTTTCCGTTTGTTGGCTGCCGACACAGGAATGACGGCCCGACCGTCGCGTATCGATACGGCGGCATCGGCATCGGCATAGCCGTCCTTTTGCGCCTTGGAAAGAATGGCCTGCAACCGCTTCGACACCTGCCCCTCCCGGTCACGGATGGTACGGCGGATGGTGTACAGTTCCGGCGAAGCGCTGTCCTTTATCTTGCCGTAACGGTCGAGGATGGTATCGATATGACCGGTTATCTCCGGAAAGCTTTCGACCCCCTGCGCAAGACCGCGCAGTACCGGATAGCGCCCCTCCTCTTTCGCCGCGAGGAATACCGTTATTTCGTTCACCGCACCGAGTCCCGCCCGCAGGGCTATCATATCCTCGATATCCAGAAAGGTGCATGCCACCTCTATTTTCCGGGCGACAGGACCTATGTCGGTGTACTCCTGCAGCGGAAACCCCGACTCCAGCATCAATATCTCCTGCAGTTCGCTGCAAAGCGACAGCCGGTGCGCTATCTCTCCGGCCGACGCCGAAAACCCTTCGCCGTCGAGCAGGGCACGACCGCCATCGGTCGTGCATTTGCCGCGCACCTGGGCCCTTATGCGGTCGAAACCGGTTTTGTTCTCGTAATCTGACGGATATCCCATATTTATCATCCATTATCTTCTATCCACGGCCGCCCGAACGACGACAGACCCGCAGTGCAGCGCCTCGCCGCAGACACGGTGTACACTCCCACCGCACCCCGTCCGGAAAGGAACAGGGAACGGCGCAGTTCCACGGCCCCGGCAGGCGGCGCTATTTGTTCTTGCCGCCCCCGAACAGGGAGAAATGCACGTAACGTTTCGGATTGTTCTGAAGGTCTTCGAGCAGCGAGGAGAGGTTTTCGCTCGCCTC
>ERZ779894.4338-NODE-4338-length-9998-cov-2.879815_pt1 | contig 9998 bp, 8 predicted proteins | sample MGYA00511587_ERZ779894 | MGnify/ENA primary metagenome ERZ779894 (study PRJEB29588, sample SAMEA2160490) | human gut metagenome | biome: human gut; feature: human-associated habitat; material: faeces | place: Denmark | collected 2008/2010 ... | reverse complement strand
GTGAAAATGATAAGGCAGCCATCTATTTTTCCTCCGGTACTACCGGCTTTCCCAAGGCGATTTTGCATTTACACCGGGCGTTGATGCACGCTGCAATTGTGGAGCAAAAACACCATGGACAGACGGAGGATGATGTGTTTCTGTGTATTCCTCCTCTGTATCATACCGGCGCCAAAATGCACTGGTTCGGTTCTCTGATTTCCGGTAGTCGTGCTGTCTTGCTCAAAGGCACGCGGCCGGGGCAGATATTGCAGGCGGTGTCAGATGAACGGTGTACGATTGTGTGGTTGCTGGTTCCGTGGGCGCAGGACATTCTCAATGCTTTGGATCGTGGGGAGCTGCAACTTTCTGATTATCATCTGGATCAGTGGCGCCTGATGCATATCGGTGCACAACCGGTACCGCAGAGTTTGATCAAACGATGGCTCAAATATTTCCCGCATCATCAGTATGACACCAATTACGGACTTTCTGAATCCATTGGACCGGGAGCCGTGCATCTTGGCGTAGAAAACATCTCCAAGGTGGGAGCCATCGGTGTACCGGGCTTTGGATGGCAGGTGAAGATTGTGGACGAGCAGGGACAACCCGTGAAGCCGGGAGAAGTGGGTGAACTTTGCCTGAAAGGCGACGGGGTGATGGTGTGCTATTATAATGATCCATCCGCAACTGCCGAAACGCTCAAAGACGGCTGGCTGTATACAGGGGATATGGCAATGCAAGACAAAGATGGCTTTATTTTTCTTGTCGATCGCAAAAAAGACGTTATCATCAGTGGCGGCGAAAATTTGTACCCGGTGCAAATCGAAGATTTTCTCAGTGCACATCCGGCCATTGCAGATGTTGCAGTGATCGGCGTACCGGATGCACGCCTGGGTGAAATTGCGGCAGCAATTATCCAATGCAAACCGGGTGTTGCTTGCACCCAAGAAGAAATAATGGAGTATTGTCATGCGTTGCCGCGCTATAAACGTCCGCGCAAAATTATCTTTGCCGATGTTCCGCGCAATCCAACCGGAAAGATTGAAAAACCATTGCTGCGAAAGATGTATGGCTCTGAGGACTTGGTAGCATCTCAAAACCGTTCGTAACGACTCTCGATTGTCCCAAATGATACAACAACAGGAGAACCAACCATGAATACGCTTTTCATTACGTTAATGTTACTCGTTTTTTTTGCCATTATGGTTGTAATCGGCATATATTGTCGCCGCCATTCTACCGATGTAAACGGCTTTGTCTTAGGTGGACGGGGGGTCGGGCCGTGGCTTACGGCATTTGCTTACGGCACGTCTTATTTTTCGGCGGTGATCTTTGTGGGTTATGCCGGACAATTCGGTTGGAATTTTGGCCTTGCGTCCACTTGGATCGGATTGGGAAATGCGTTCATTGGTTCGTTGCTCGCGTGGGTGGTGCTTGGTCGTCGTACCCGTTTGATGACACAGCATTTGGAATGTAAAACCATGCCGGACTTTTTCGGTGTGCGCTTTGAGAGCCGCACGTTAAAAATTGCTGCGTCCTGTATTACCTTTCTCTTCTTGATCCCTTATACCGCATCACTGTATAACGGCCTGTCTCGCTTGTTTTCCATGGCATACGAGGGGGTAGATTATTCTGTCTGTGTCATTGTAATGGCAGTACTTACCGGAATTTATGTATTATTTGGCGGCTACATGGCAACTGCCATCAATGATTTTATTCAAGGCATTGTGATGTTGTTTGGAATTGTTGCAGTTGTTGTATCGGTTCTGTTGGACAACGGCGGGTTGGAAGCTGCTGTGACGCAGTTGGCCACAGGAGAAAACGGCGGGTGGCAATATGCATCTTTTTTGGGTGCTGACCCTGTGTTCTTGTTTTTTGTTGTCATTCTTACATCTTTGGGCACGTGGGGACTACCCCAAATGGTCGGAAAATTTTATGCGATTCGAAACGAAAGAGCGATCAACAAAGGAACCGTTATTTCCACTGTTTTTGCATTGATTGTCGCCGGCGGTTGTTATTTTCTGGGCGGTTTCGGTCGATTGTATGATGTTGATGTGGAAACACAGGGATACGATGCGATTATTCCGTTTATGCTGTCAAAATTGCCTGTGTTGATGATTGGTATCGTGATTGTCCTTGTGCTTTCTGCATCGATGTCTACGCTCTCTTCCTTGGTTTTGACGAGCGGATCCACTGTGACGCTGGATTTCATTGTTCCAATGCGAAAGAAACAGACCTCAGACCGTACCAAAATGATATTGATTCGTGTGTTTATTGTGTTGTTTATTGTTGTCTCTGCATGGATTGCTATCGCACAATATCACAATGAAAGCATTTTAATTGCACAGATGATGGGGATCTCTTGGGGTGCTTTGGCAGGTGCATTTTTGGCGCCGTTTCTCTATGGATTGTATTGGAAGGGTACCACGCGCGCCGGCGTCGTGTCGTCATTTGTGTTCGGTGTGGGACTGGAATTGGTGCAATTGTGCGTTTCCCTTGGCTGGTTGAACGTTTCCGGCAGCCGGGTGTTGTCCTTTGTATTTAACAATTCTTTGTATTCCGGTGTGTTTGCTATGGCCGGCGGGCTTGTTTTGGTCCCATTGGTCAGCGTGTTGTCCCGTAGGACTTGTCCCAAAAACACGGAACATATGTTCGCATGTTACCGGCGCACCGTTGTTTCTCCTGTTACGGAAACATTGGGCGATGAATAATATGAGCATCTAAGTTTGATATGTGAGATATACGGAAGCGGTGAGAAAACCTCACCGCTTCTGCTGTGTCAAAGTTCTTGTTCGCTGGCACCGGCGGGCGTGACGTGTGTATCACAACCACATGGTGTGTGGCGCTTTTGTTTTAACATGGTTTTCCGCTTGCGATAACGATATTTAACAAGAGACAAGGATGTTTCGTTTTGAAATAGATCAGGTGGATATTCATTGAAACAATCGAAATTTTGAAAAAATGAACGAAAAGACTTTCTTTTTGTGTGAAAATATGATAAAATATGATGAAACACAAAGAAAAAGGAAACGATCTTCCGTTTTCCGAAAGGAGCTGGACATATGGAAGAGACAAAGAGGTTGATGATCGGCAATGAGGCCGTCGCCCGTGGATTATGGGAGGCAGGTGTGGAGGTAATCTCCAGCTATCCCGGTACGCCATCCACGGAAATTACAGAGTTTGCAGCGAAATATGATGAAATTCACTGCGAGTGGGCCCCCAATGAAAAGGTTGCTTGTGAAGTGGCCTTTGGTGCATCGTTGCGCGGTGCCCGTAGTGCCTGTGCGATGAAACATGTCGGGCTCAATGTTGCGGCTGACCCGTTGTTTACGTTGTCTTATACGGGAGTGAACGGTGGCTTGGTCATCTGTGTCGCCGATGATCCTGCTATGCATTCTTCTCAAAATGAACAGGATAGCAGACATTATGCCATTGCAGCAAAAGTTCCGATGTTGGAACCTGCTGATCCGGCTGAGGCCAAAGCATTTGCAAAATTGGCTTTTGAACTTTCAGAAACATATGATACACCGGTGCTTTTGCGCACTTGTACACGCATTGCACATTGCCAGAGTGTGGTAAGTCTGGAAGAACGCAAGGTTCGCCCGCTTCCGCCGTATCAACGTAATCCCCAGAAGTACATTATGGCTCCGGCTATGGCACAAAAGAAGCATCCATTTGTGGAAGAACGCACGGCACGTTTGGCGCAATATGCCGAAACGGCACCAATCAACCGTGTGGAACGCTGTGAAAGCAGCAAGTTGGGGATTATCTGCGCGGGTACGTGCTACCAATATGTCAAAGAAGTGTTTGGAGACACCGTTAATGTCTTAAAACTCGGTATGATTCATCCGTTGCCTACCGATTTGATCCGCAATTTTGCCGCGATGGTTGACCGCGTGGTAGTTGTAGAAGAATTGGATGGCATCATTGAACAGCATTGCGATCATATCGGCGTCAAGGTTGAGGGAAAATCTCTCTTTTCTCCCATCGGGGAATATAACCAGGAAATTGTAGCACAGGCACTCGGCGTTTCTCCCAAAGAGAGCGCTGCGCCCACACCGGATATTCCGGTTCGTCCACCTGTCATGTGTGCCGGCTGCCCGCATCGCGGCATGTATTACGCATTGGTGAAAAACCATGTGACAGTGCTCGGTGATATCGGTTGCTACACACTTGGTATGGCGGCGCCGTTGAACGCTTTGGATTCGACGCTTTGTATGGGTGCGTCTGTCAGCGGCCTGCACGGATTTTTGAAAGCAGGCGGGGAAGAGAGCGCGCATAAAACCGTTTGTGTGATTGGTGATTCTACATTCATTCATTCCGGTGTGACGGGACTGATTAACATTGCTTATAATGATTCTAATGCAACAGTGATTATTTTGGATAACTCCATTACCGGTATGACCGGTCATCAGCAAAATCCGACCACCGGGTATAACATCAAAGGCGATCCGGCAGCGAAGATCGATTTGGAGACGCTGTGCCACGCTGTCGGTGTTTCTCGTGTACGTGTGGTTGACCCGTATGACCTTGCCGCATGCGACAAGGCAATTAAGGAAGAACTTGCCGCAAACGAGCCGTCGGTTATTATCAGCCGCCGTCCTTGTGTGCTGCTCAAATATGTGAAACACGCGCCACCGCTTCGTGTGGATCCCCAAAAGTGCCGTGGTTGTAAGTCTTGTATGAAACTGGGGTGCCCGGCGATTTCCATGCGAGACAAAAAAGCGGTTATTGACCCCACTCAGTGCGTCGGTTGCGGTGTGTGTGAGCAGCTTTGCGCATTTGACGCCATCGGGGCGCGAGAGGAGGAACAGGCATGAATACGATCAATGTCATGATTGGCGGCGTCGGGGGACAGGGGTCTCTGTTGGCGTCTAAATTGTTAGGACGGTTGTTGGTCGACGAAGGATATGATGTCAAAGTGTCTGAAGTACATGGTATGAGCCAACGTGGCGGAAGCGTTGTGACATATGTGCGCTTCGGTGATAAGGTATATTCGCCGGTTGTTTCCGATGGCGAGGCGGATTTTATTGTGTCCTTTGAAAAATTGGAGGCGGCACGATATGTACAGCGTCTCAAACCGGATGGCAAGATCATTGTCAATACGCAACAAATTGATCCAATGCCGGTTGTTACGGGTGCCGCGTCCTATCCTTCTGATGTTTTGGATGTACTGCGTGAAAAGGGTGTGCAGATCGATGCGATCAATGCACTGGATCTGGCAATGCAGGCCGGTACTTCTAAGGCAGTGAATATTGTGCTGATGGGACGGTTGTCCAAATATTTGGATATCCCACACGACAAATGGCTGCAGGCGATTGCAAAGATTGTAGCGCCGAAATTTGTCGAGGTGAATCAAAAAGCATTTGAACTTGGCAGTACTTTATAATTCAAATCATATTTGATGAAATGGAGAGGAAGAAACCCATGGAGAGTGTGAAACGATATTACCAGCCGGAAGCGGAGACGATGCCACAGGAGCAGATTCGTGCCCTGCAATCGGAAAAACTTGTCAAACAAGTGCGACATGTCTATGATCATGTTCCGTACTATCGTCATTTGATGGAAGAAAAGGGCGTTGTACCTGAGGATATTCATGGCGTGGAAGATTTGTATAAGTTGCCGTTTTTAAGCAAAGAGGATTTGCGCCAAGCTTATCCCTATGGCCTGTTGGCAGTGCCGCTTCGTGACTGTGTACGTATCCAATCCACTTCCGGTACCACCGGTAAACGCGTGGTTGCATTTTACACGCAAAAAGATATTGATATGTGGGAAGATTGTTGTGCCCGCGCCATTGTTGCTGCAGGTGGCACCAATGAGGATGTGTGCCAGGTGTGTTATGGCTACGGATTGTTTACTGGCGGTCCGGGGCTCAATGGCGGTTCACATAAAGTTGGTTGCCTCACGCTGCCCATGTCTTCCGGTAATACGGAACGACAGATCCAGTTTATGATGGATCTCAAATCAACCATTTTGTGCTGTACACCGTCGTATGCGGCATATATCGGTGAAACATTGCATGATATGGGTTATGGACCACAGGATATTCATCTTCGTGCCGGCATTTTTGGCGCGGAACCGTGGACGGAGGAGATGCGCCGCGATATCGAAAAATCGCTCGGGATCAAGGCATATGATATTTACGGTTTAACGGAAATCAGCGGCCCGGGTGTTTCGTTTGAATGTGAAGAACAGCATGGTATGCATATCAACGAGGACCATTTCATTGCAGAAATTATCAATCCTCAAACGGGTGAAGTTTTGCCGGAGGGAGAAAAAGGAGAACTGGTCTTCACCTGCTTGGATAAAGAAGCATTTCCCATGATGCGGTATCGTACTCGTGACATCTGCGTGCTGTCACATAAACCGTGCAGTTGCGGCAGAACGTTTGTTCGCATGCACAAACCGATGGGACGCAGCGATGATATGTTGATTATTCGTGGTGTCAATGTATTTCCGTCTCAAATCGAAACGGTTTTGATTCAAAAAGGTTATACTTCCAATTATTTGATTGAGGTTGATCGCGTCAACAATTCTGATACGTTGGACATTTTAGTGGAAATGCTGCCTGAACAATTTTCTGATGCCGTCCGTGACATTGAACGGAGAGAAAAAGAACTGGCGGATGCCATGCGCACCATGCTTGGCATTGGACCAAAGATGCATCTTGTTGCGCCGAAAACCATTCAGCGCAGTGAGGGTAAGGCCGTGCGCGTGATCGATAAGCGTAAATTGCACGATTGATTGCATGCATCAAACGCTGCATCGTTGTCACAGAGAACATATTCATATCCAACATGATAACCAAGAAAGGCAGGGCGGAACATCATGATCAAACAATTATCGGTTTTTGTAGAAAACAAGCGCGGCGCGCTTGTAGAGACCACATCGATCCTGGCACAAAAACACATCAATATCCGCGCGATGGCATTGGCTGATACCACAAAATACGGCGTTTTGCGTATGATTGTTGACGATTTGCCCGCCGCACAGGTGGCATTGCAGGCGTCTGGCTTTCTAACCAAAGAAACAGCCGTGGTGGCTGTGAGGATGCCGGATCGCTCCGGTGCTCTGTATGATGTGGTTCAGTGTTTGGCACAGATCGGGGAAGAGCTGGAATATTTGTATGCGTTCAACCGTGGATCGCAAAACAGCGCATATGTTGTGTTGCGTGTGCAAGATGTTGCCAAAAGCGAGCAGGCACTTGCAGCTGCCGGTTATACGTTGTTTTCTGAGGATGACCTTGCTAATTTGTGATTGATACCGGTACTGAATCACTGTTTGATGATAAAAAACAATTTTACTGATTGAAATGAAGGACGACTTCGTATCAAACAATGATACGGAGTCGTCCGCTTCATCGCGGGAGTATGTGTGTTTGATTGCGTAACCGTATATCTTTTCAATATAATTCTGAAGAATCTCTAAATCCATTTTTTCACCTCCTTTCAATCATAAAGTGCCCAAAAAAGCAGTTTGATTGGGCATGATAAACATGTTGTGCAGACAAATCAGATTGGTGAAAGTCGTAAAAGAACCGGAAAGAGATTATCTTTCCGGTTGTGAGCGTCTATTTATGATATTTGATGAATATGTGTATGTTATGCATCATATTTGAATTTTGAGACATGTGATATTTTGACATGAACCATTTTTTTATTTGCATGAAGATTGGTTATTCATGATCTATCATCTTATAAAATACTTGAATTTCCTCCTCGTTGCCTTTGCAAGACTTTTGCAGTGCTTGGGTAAACGTCGCACAGATTTCCGGGTGATTTAGCAGCTTTTCAATGTTTGTTGCAATAGATTCTGGCGTCATATTACAGATTAAGCCGAATTTACCGTTGCTCAATTGCTCCTTTGCAGAAAAAAAATCTGTGATGACGATAGGCTTTGCCAGAATTTTTGCTTCTTCTACAGCGATAGGTTTTCCTTCAAAACGTGAGGGTTGGGCGTAAATATCGCAGTCTGCTAAATATTTGTAAGGATTTGTGGTTGTTCCTAAAAAGACCAGTGCATCTGCACATCCACGCGCGGTTGCCTGCGCGATCAGTGCTTCTTTTTCTGTGTCGCTTCCGCCCCCGATGATGTACCATTTTACGTTGTGGCCATGATCTCGTAAGATTCCGAGCGCCTCTACTGCGATGTCATATCCTTTTTGCTCGCAAATGCGACCAATGGTAAGAATTCTTTTCCCTGAAAAATTATCAGGATAGGTGTCACCTGTGTTGGCCATTTCTTGTATCAATGCTGCACTGTTGATGTTTTCCATCATAGCAATATGATCTGCCATTTGCGGCAGTTTTCGGCACAGGGAATCGTGAATAGGTTGAGATACTGTAACCACATAATCGCATTTTTGAAAATATGGCAAATACAAGGCGTCTTCCCTTGGCGGATTGTTGTAGTCAAAGTGCAACCAGGCAATTTTTTTCTTGGCCTTCACTTTGTCACACATATAAAACATTGTTTTGTCGCCCCAGTATGCAAGGGCAATATCATAGGAGTCTTTGACTGCCGGAAAATGTTGCATCAGACGGCACCATAACTGCATTGCGAGGTCTGCATGCTTTTCAGGGTGCATTTTCATTTTCAGTGCATACGGCAGTATTTCAAACAGATAGAGCGGGTGCTTTTTCACCATTTCATTCCAGATCACATGCATCGCGCTGCCGCCGTCCAGTGTAAACATCTCGCCGTATTGTTGCATCTCTATGACGTGAATTTGCGGTGGCAGTAGTTGCATGAATAGTCCGGTCTTTTTTGCCAGTAATAATGTCACATCAAATCGTTCGAAATCCAGGCAGTGGACAAAAGACAGAAAGGATTTTTCCGATCCACCGCAGTTCATGGTAATTCCTATGACCAAAATTTTTTGCTTTTTCATACAATCGTCGTTCCTTTTTATTATGAAGAAAAAAGTTCATTTCCTTTATATCTCATTTTATCATGGACGCATTTGCCTGTCAATTGTTTGAGAACAAAAGACGCGGAAATGATACCGTGATTTTGCTTGCATTTAGATGGCGGTTTTGTTATAATAATAAAACAAATCGATAGGGAAAGGCGGAAATGGCCATGTCAAATATTTGGCACGATATTTCACCGAAACGTATCACGCCAAGCGATTTTATCTGTGTCATAGAGATTTCAAAGGGCAGCAAGAAAAAATATGAGTTGGATAAGGAAACGGGATTGATCATTTTGGATCGTATTTTGTATACTTCCACCCGTTACCCGGCCAATTACGGTTTTATTCCCCGTACTTATGGAGATGATGAGGATCCGCTTGATGTTTTATTGCTTTGCTCGGAAGCGTTAGAGCCCATGTGCTTGGTACGCGCCTATCCGATCGGCGTTATTTCTATGATTGATAACGGTCGCCGCGATGAGAAAATTATCGCGATTCCGTTTAATGATCCCAATTACAATCATTATACGGATATCCAACAGTTGCCTATGCACATTTTTGATGAAATGCGTCATTTCTTTTCTGTTTATAAAAATTTAGAAAACAAAGAAACAGCAGTGGATGAGGTTCAAGCAAAAGACGCAGCGCTGGAGATCATACAAGAAGCGATTGATCATTATATTGAGCGGTTTTGTAAATAATTAAGACGTGATATTTTTCAATCAAACGCAATGTGTCTCGATTGCGTTTTCTATTTAAAGCGGTCAGTTAAGATAGTAGTCACTATTCAAACCAAATTATTAAAAATAAGCGCTCAGACCTAATACAGTGGGAAAACTTGACAGCCAGGGACCGATATGGTAAAATTGGTGACGGTTTTTTCTGTATTGTTTGCATGTTTCTATTCAGAAAGCAAACAATATAGTTACCAACAATCAGACCGAATTGGGCAATCGCGTAATAAGGTGCCGAAAGGTATTATTATGAGGAAAGTCCGGGCTTCACAGGGAAAGGATAACGGATAACGTCCGCCGAAGGCGACTTCCGGGAAAGTGCAACAGAAATAGCCCGCCGCGGCGAACGCCGCGGTAAGGATGGAAAG
>ERZ779894.4337-NODE-4337-length-9999-cov-3.745776_pt1 | contig 9999 bp, 8 predicted proteins | sample MGYA00511587_ERZ779894 | MGnify/ENA primary metagenome ERZ779894 (study PRJEB29588, sample SAMEA2160490) | human gut metagenome | biome: human gut; feature: human-associated habitat; material: faeces | place: Denmark | collected 2008/2010 ... | reverse complement strand
GAAAGCGGCAGGCAGTGATATGGCAGTTTTCGTAAAAATGAATATGCGCGACGGCTTCAAAGGAGGAATGGAGATAGACGAATCCATACAAGTGGCCAAACGTCTGTTGGAACTTGGCGCTCATGGATTGGTGTTGAGTGGTGGTTTTGTCAGTAAAGCGCCGATGTATGTAATGAGAGGTGCCATGCCGATTCGTTCGATGTCTTACTATATGAATTGTTGGTGGCTGAAATACGGAGTCCGTATGTTTGGCAAATGGATGATCCCCTCTGTACCCTTCAAAGAGGCTTATTTCCTTGAAGATGCACTGAAATTCCGTGCGGCTCTTCCGGATGCGCCGTTGATTTATGTCGGTGGTCTTGTTTCCCGTCAGAAAATAGATGAAGTGCTCGATTCCGGTTTTGATGCCGTGCAGATGGCGAGAGCGTTACTCAACGAACCGGGATTCGTGAACCGGATGAAACAGGAGCAACAAGCACGCTGCAACTGTGGACACAGTAATTATTGCATAGGACGTATGTATACGATAGAAATGGCTTGTCATCAACATTTGAAAGAACAATTACCTTCCTCTTTACAAAAGGAGATTGATAAACTGGAGAAAAAATGAGTGAAATGAAATGGGCAATCATCACCGGTGCGGACGGAGGAATGGGAACAGAAATAACACGTGCCGTAGCCAAAGCCGGTTATCGAATCATAATGGCTTGTTATCATCCGAAGAAAGCGGAGGTTGTTCGTGAACGTTTGAGCAAGGAAACTGGAAACCCGGATTTGGAAGTTATGGCTATTGACTTATCTTCCATGCAATCCGTAGTTGCTTTTGCCAGTCAGATCTTAGAAAGGAATCTTCCCATCGCTTTGTTGATGAATAATGCCGGAACAATGGAGACAGGTTTTCATACTACTTTCGAAGGATTCGAACGAACGGTAAGTGTGAACTACATGGGACCTTATCTGCTTACCCGGAAATTAATTCCGCTGATGGTGCGTGGAGCGCGTATCGTAAATATGGTTTCCTGTACATACGCAATCGGCAAGCTCGACTTCCCAGATTTCTTTCATAGAGGGAAAACGGGAACGTTTTGGAGGATTCCTGTTTACAGTAACACGAAGCTGGCTTTACTGTTGTTTACTTTCGAGCTTTCCGAGCAACTTCGAGAGAAGGGGATTAGCGTCAATGCTGCCGATCCGGGAATTGTTTCTACTGATATCATCACTATGCACAAGTGGTTCGATCCGTTGACGGATATTTTTTTCCGTCCTTTTATCCGTAAACCCAAGAAAGGGGCTTCTACGGCAATCGGTTTACTGTTGGACGAAAAGGAAGCCGGTGTGACAGGACAACTGTATGTCAATAACCACCGGAAAAACTTGTCTGATAAATACACGAATCATGTGCAGAAAGAGCAGTTGTGGGAGATAACGGAACGTGCGTTGGCGAGTTGGCTGAAGTAGGGTTTCTTTTCTTTTTTTATTTAAATTATCCAGTATTTACTTATATATAGGTATTGTACATATCTATATACCTCATTTTTGTTGTCTTATTTTTACCAATAGATAGGGATTGTTTAGCACTTCTTTTTTCTGCTTACCTTTGCATCGCTTTTAGAACAATGAAAAGGTTATAAAGTAAAAAGGAGATGAGCAATAAATGTTTTTTGGTTTTTCTGGCATTCTTGTTTTCCGTATCCGTATATTCACAACAGGGGCGTCACCGTAGTAGTTTAATTTCGGGCAGAGTGATGTCCACAGAAAAAGAAGTAGTGGATTTTGCGACAGTTTATCTGAAAGGAACCAACCAAGGATGCTATACAGATGAAAAAGGTATATATCATTTGAAAACGACAGCAGGTGAATATACACTCGTCGTTTCGGCTATCGGTTATCAAACGGTAGAAAAGAAAGTTAAATTAGCTAAGGGAGAAAGAATAAAAGTAAACGTCACTATCGCGCCGGCGGTAAAAGAACTGGGAGAGGTGCTGGTCACGACATCCGGAGTCGGCCGTGTGAATCAATCTGCTTTTAATGCGGTAGCCATTGATGCGAAGAAATTGCATAATAGTACGCAGACTTTGGCGGGTGCACTGACTAAAGTGCCCGGTGTAAAACTCCGCGAATCAGGTGGAGTGGGATCGGATATGCAATTGTATATCGATGGCTTTAGCGGGAAACATGTGAAAATCTTCATTGACGGCATACCACAGGAAGGAGCCGGTGCTGCATTCGATTTGAACAATGTTCCTATTAATTTTGCCGACCGTATAGAAGTCTATAAAGGAGTAGTTCCCGTAGGATTCGGAACCGATGCCATTGGGGGAGTGGTTAATATTGTCACCAATAAGCAACCCGGAAAGTGGTTTATGGACGCTTCCTATTCTTACGGATCATTTAATACTCATAAATCATACGTGCGCTTCGGACAAACGTTCAAGAATGGTTTTATGTATGAAGTGAACGCTTTTCAGAACTTTTCGGATAATGATTATTATGTAGACACTTATGTACGCGAATTTGAGATTAAAGAAGATGGAAGTGTACGTTTTCCGCCACTTGATAAAAATAAGATTTATCATCTGAAACGTTTTAATGACCAGTATCATAATGAAGCCGTGATTGGAAAAATCGGCCTGGTAGGAAAGAAATGGGCAGACCGTTTGGCGTTGAGTTTCAATTATTCCCATTTCTATAAAGAGATACAAACAGGCGTTTATCAAGATGTCGTGTTCGGTGAAAAATTCCGCAAAGGACATTCGTTGGTCCCTTCTTTAGAATATTACAAAAAGAACTTATTGGTGAAAAACCTGGATCTGCTGTTGACTGCCAATTACAATCATAATATCACCAACAATGTCGATACCGCTTCGCGGGCTTACAACTGGCGTGGAGATTTTTATGAAAAAGGCAGCCGGGGAGAACAGTCTTACCAGAACAGTGAATCTAAAAATAAAAACTGGAATGGGACGCTGAAGATGAATTACCATATCGGACAGGCGCATACGTTTACTTTCAGTCATGTAATCAGTGATTTTGAACGTACGAGCCGCTCTACCATCGGTGTTTCTTCCAAATTCACGGACTTTTCTATTCCTAAAATCACCCGTAAAAACGTCAGCGGGCTTTCTTACCGTCTGATGCCGTCGGACAGATGGAATGTGTCGGCATTTGCCAAATATTACCGGCAATACAACAAGGGACCGGTATCGCAGAATACGGATGGAATAGGCAACTATATCAATCTGTCCAATACGGCAAGCGCTCTTGGATATGGAGCGGCAGGTACCTATTTTATATGGAAAGATCTTCAGGTGAAACTTTCGTACGAAAAGGCTTTCCGCCTACCGACCACGGACGAACTCTTTGGAGATGAAGACCTTGAAGCTGGCAAAATGAATCTGAAACCGGAGAAAAGTGATAATGTCAATTTGAGTTTCAGCTATAATCATCAGTTTGGCAAGCATGGATTGTATGCCGAGGCCGGTTTGATATATCGGGATACGAAAGATTATATAAAAAGAGGACTGGACGTATTGGGAGGAACAAGCTACGGATATTATGAGAACCACGGTCACGTAAGGACCAAAGGGTATAATTTGTCATTGCTTTATAGCTTCTCGCATTGGTTTGATATAGGAGGAACATTTAATAGCATCGATACTCGTGATTACGAAAAGTTTCTGGCGGGTTCCTCTTTGCAAGAAAGCATGCACTATAAAGTGCGTATGCCGAATCTGCCCTATCGTTATGCTAATATCAATGCAAATTTTTATTGGAATGACCTGTTTGTCAAAGGAAATGTATTGAGCATCGGCTATGATAGCTACTGGCAGCACGATTTTCCTCTTTACTGGGAGAATCTCGGAGATAAAGATTCAAAGAATATGGTGCCGGAACAGTTTTCTCATAATCTGTTTTTGTCCTACACCATGAAGAATGGACGTTATAATGTATCATTTGAATGTCGGAATTTCACCGATGCCCAACTGTTTGACAATTTTAGTCTGCAAAAAGCGGGGCGCGCATTCTATGGAAAGTTCAGAGTGTTTTTCGGTAAATAATAAGAGTCAGTTTTTAGTATCAATCAATAATAAAGAATATATGAAGAAGAAGTTTTTGCAGTGTGTGTTTGCGGCGGCCTTTTGTTTGAGTGGTGGTGTGTTTGTTGCATCTTGCGATGATGTTGATAATCCGGTGGATAACCCTTCGACTGACGGAGAAACAGCCTATGTAGTGGCTGCTACAGTTGGTGAAGCAAGTTATTTGGTGGCAGTTAGTTCTCTTGATGAAGGAACAGTATCAACAAAAGGAAAAGGTACCGAAGTGATTGGCGGTACGTATTGGGTATATAAAGGGTTGGATTATGTATTTGCTTTAGTTTATAATAAAGGTGGTGCCGGTACGGGAGCTTCTTATTATTTGGGAGCAGATGGTAAAATGAAAGAAAAATATACATATACCTTTAATCGTATCACATCGTATGGAACATGGGGAGACAAGGTGGTGACTGTTTCTACCGGAGACTCAAGTCAGAAAGACGATGAGCAGAATGTAGCTCAGGCTTTGTTGTTTAATTATCTGGACGCAACTGACGGTTCGCAAGAAGAAGGCACATTGATCGCCGAAAATTTCTTGGGTAATGGTGAAAAAGTTACTTGGGCAGGATTGGTAGAAGCTAATAATAAAATTTATACTTCTGTCATTCCGATGGGTATGAGTAAGTACGGTATTAAGGCATGGCCGGACAAAGTAACCGACCAAGAACTTATCACTAAAGCTGATGGCGGTAGTGGTAGTGGTGCTTATACGGCTGGCGTAATTCCTTCCACACAATATCCGGACAATGCTTATGTAGCAATTTATAGTGGTACTAACTTCAACGGGACACCCGTGATTGCTACGACTGATAAAATCGGTTATGCATGTGGTCGTATGCGTTCACAATATTATCAGACCATTTGGCCCGCTGATAATGGCGATGTGTATGTGTTCTCTCCCGGATATGGGCGTACGGCAGTTTCATCTTCTGATTTGAAGAAAGTGACAGGAAAGAAACCCTCAGGCGTAATGCGTATCAAAGCGGGTGCAACGGATTTCGATCCGGATTACTATGTGAACTTTGAAGAGATAGGCACTAAACATCCTATTTTCCGTTGCTGGCACATCTCTGAAGATTACTTCCTGCTTCAATTGTATAAAAAAGGAGCGGATGATATGATTCATGGCGGTACAAGTGCGGATGTCAGCGAGTTGGCTATTTTTAAGGCAGAAGATAGGACGATTATTCCTGTTACGGGTTTGCCTGCTGAAGGAAAGTTTGGCGGCGAGCCTTATGGAGAAAATGGCTATGCTTATATGGCTGTTACTGTGACTACTGGTGAACACCCTGCTTTCTATAAAATTGATACCAAAACGGGTAAGGCTGTGAAAGGTTTGACGGTAGAGGCTGACGCTATCACTACAGTAGGTAAGATGAAATATCCTTCAAAGTAACAAATACCTGTTAAATAGAAAATAGTTCTTTTTAGATGAAAGCCTGCCGAGCGGAAAGCTTTGCAGGCTTTTTCAAGAAATAGTAGTAATAAATAGATTATGAAAAAAATATTTGAAAAGATACATTTGTGGCTTTCTGTCCCTTTCGGATTGATAATCACCCTTATTTGTTTTTCCGGTGCTATGTTGGTATTCGAGGATGAGGTGAATGAGTTGTTCCGCCACGAACTTTATTATGTGGAAACAGTGGGAGAAGTCCCACTCCCTATCGAACAGTTGCTTGAAAAGGTGACAGCTACATTGCCCGACAGTGTTTCTGTGACTAGTGTCAGCATTTCTTCCGATTCCGAGCGTGCTTATCAGGTTAACCTTTCCAAACCACGTCGTGCGTCATTATATGTAGACCAATATACGGGTGAAGTAAAAGGGAAAAGTGAGCGTAGCGGCTTTTTTATGTTTATGTTTCGGATGCACCGTTGGTTGCTGGATAGTATGAATCCGGGTAATGAAGGGATCTTTTGGGGAAAGATGATTGTGGGTGTCAGCACGCTATTATTCGTTTTTGTGCTGATTTCAGGAATTGCTATCTGGTGGCCACGTACACGTAAGACACTGAAGAACAGTCTGAAAATATCAACAAAAAAAGGTTGGAAGAGGTTCTGGTATGATCTGCACGTAGCGGGAGGAATGTATTCCTTAATCTTTCTTTTAGCTATGTCGTTGACGGGGCTGACATGGTCTTTCCCGTGGTATCGGGCCGCTTTCTATAAAGTGTTCGGTGTGGAAGTGCAACAACGGGCTGCTTATGGGCAGGAGCGGAAAGGTGGTTCTCAAAAGGGAGATACCGAGCTGGCTTTGCGTGATGGAAGAAAAGAAGGGAATAAGGAACATTCGGAAAACGGTCACAATTATATACACTCTGTCACTTCACCTTTCGTCTATTGGCAAGAAGTTTACGATAAGCTAAGCCGCCAGAATCCGGAATATAAACAAATCAGTGTTGCTTCCGGTACGGCGAGCGTCTCTTTCAACCGTTTCGGAAATCAGCGTGCAGCTGACCGTTATTCTTTCAACACTGATAATGGTGAATTTACAGAAACAAATCTTTATCAACATCAGGATAAATCAGGAAAAATTCGTGGTTGGATTTACTCTGTACATGTTGGCAACTGGGGAGGAATGTTGACTCGGATTCTTACCTTTATTGCTGCTTTGATTGGTGCCTCATTGCCGTTGACCGGTTATTATTTATGGGTAAAAAAACTTATGAATAAGAGAAAACGTGAGAAAGCTATTTCTTTATCTTCCGTTGAGGCGAGAAAAATAGCATAAAGTGGCCATACGAAAAGTCTGGATATTGAATGATAAAAAGAGCGGTGGATGAATTGGAAAAACCAATTGTCCACCGCTCTCTATCTTATACTAATATAAAAAAGAATTTTTAAGAAGAATGAGTTAGATAGAAAGCTCTTTCAATACATTGACAAGATCTCTCTTAATAGGCTTGTCGTTCTTGATAGCCTTGCTGAACGGCACGTAAACGATTTCATCATGTTCGATTCCGATCATAACGTTGCGCTGGTCCTCCATGATTGCGTCGATCGCTGCCGCACCCAGACGGCTTGCCAGAATACGGTCATGAGCCGTAGGGCTACCACCACGCTGCAAGTGTCCCAAGATAGTTACGCGCACATCGTATTGCGGATATTCATTCTTTACACGTTCAGCATAATGCATGGCACCTCCGGTCAGTTCACTTTCGGCCACTAATACGATACTGCTGTTCTTTGATTTGCGGAATCCGTTCTTGATAAATTCTTCCAGTTGGTCTACTTCCGTACTGAATTCCGGAATAATGGCAGCTTCTGCTCCTGAAGCAATTGCTCCGTTCAAGGCGAGGAAACCTGCATCACGTCCCATGACTTCGACGAAGAACAGGCGCTCATGTGAAGTGGCTGTGTCGCGAATTTTGTCCACTGCATCCAGAATCGTATTCAATGCGGTATCATATCCGATAGTCGTATCTGTACCGTAGAGGTCGTTGTCAATAGTTCCCGGAAGTCCGATACACGGAACATCAAATTCCTGTGCAAAGATACGGGCACCTGTCAGCGAACCGTCACCACCGATGATAACCAAGGCATCGATGCCCTCTCTTTTCATATTATCGTAAGCCAACTGGCGGCCTTCCGGAGTAGTGAACTCCTTACAACGAGCTGTTTTCAGAATCGTTCCACCCAGTTGGATGATATTACTTACATTCTGACTTTTGAACTCTTTGATTTCGCCTGTTACCAGACCTTTGTATCCTCTGTATATACCTTTAACTTGTAATCCATTATAAATAGCTGCTCGTGTCACTGCGCGGATAGCTGCGTTCATCCCCGGAGCATCACCTCCGGAAGTCAAAATACCGATACACTTAACTGTTCCCATAACTTAAATATTTGTTTGACGTGGCAAATGTACAATAAAAAGTTGAAAGCGATGTTCCGGAAGTTCTTTTTCATGTGAAGAAAACATTAAAAATACTCAAATTGGTCTTTCTTACTTTCTTTTTATTCTTTTGTGGCAAGAAAACTGTAAGAATATTGACACATTGTCGCTCTCTAAAATCTTCTTCTTCGGATTGCTTCTGATTAAAAACTAAGATATTAATGCTTGAATGTGTTTGTATATTTTCTCCATTAACCATTTGGGAGTAGAAGTTGCTCCACATACCCCGATAGATGTTACATTTTGAATGAGCGAAGGATCAATCTCCTCCTCATTATCTATCAGATGAGAGTTGGGGTTTACCTTCAAACATTCTTCAAACAGCATTTTTCCGTTCGAACTTTTCTTGCCACTGACGAAAAATATCAAATCGTGCGACGCTGCAAACTCCCGTAGCTTGGGCATACGGTTGGCAACCTGGCGACAGATCGTGTCATAATATTCAAAAGTGGTTTCCGGCGAAATGTTCTGTTTGATGTATTCTACAATTTCCTGAAACTCATCCAATGACTTCGTGGTCTGGGAAAAAAGCCGGATACTCTTACTCAAATCCAGTTTTTTCGCTTCTTCCGCTTTTTCGATGACGATCGCTTTTCCGTCCGTCTGTCCTACCAGCCCCAACACTTCGGCATGACCCGTTTTGCCGTATATGACGATTTGTTTCTCCGGATGTTCGTTTTCCAGAAATTCCTGTTTGATCCGTTTCTGTAATCTGAGCACTACCGGGCAAGTTGCATCAATAATTTCTATATTGTTTTCGCGGGCAATAATGTAAGTCTCCGGCGGTTCCCCATGTGCGCGAAGCAACACCTTGGCATTCCGTAACTTCTTGAATTCCTCGCGGTTAATAGTGATTAGTCCCATTGTTTTCAGCCTGTCTACCTCCCGGCTGTTGTGTACGATATCTCCAAGGCAATAGAGCGTTTCACCCTTTGCCAGTTCCTCCTCTGCTTTGTGAATGGCCGTCACCACACCGAAACAGAATCCGGAACCTTCGTCTATTTCTACTTTAATCATAAAATTTTATTTGAGAGTGATAAGGGGCTTCCTACTGAAAACTAGTTGGTAACTTTATTAAATTGATCAAACAGCCATTCTTTCTGTTGTGCAATGGTCAGATTCGTATTATCCAGCAGCAAGGCGTCATCCGCTTTGCGTAACGGACTGACATCACGGTGCTGGTCGATGTAATCCCGTTGTTTCACATTCTCCAGAATCTCGTCGAAACTGGCTTCCTGTCCTTTCGCTTTCAGTTCGTCATAGCGGCGCCGGGCACGGATTTCCGGCGTAGCTGTCACGAATATTTTCAGTTCGGCATTTGGGAAAACTGTTGTTCCGATATCGCGTCCGTCCATTACAATTCCTTTTTTAGCTCCCATAGACTGCTGTTGGGCTACCATTTCTTTGCGTACAAAGTCGAGTGCACTGATCGGACTGACCTTGGAAGACACGCTCATCGAGCGTATCTTATCTTCCACATTAACATCGTTGAGATAGGTTTCGGGGCGTCCTTCCTTGTTCAGTCGGAAAGAGATATGAATATTCCCGATTTCTTTTTTCAGTTTCTCCGTATCGATGATGTCGCCGTCGAAAATACCATTCTCTATGCTGTATAAGGTAACCGCGCGATACATGGCCCCGCTGTCAATGTAAATATACCCCACTTCACGCGCTAAATCCTTTGCCATAGTACTTTTCCCGCAAGAGGAAAAGCCGTCAATTGCTATTGTTATCTTTTTCATATTCAGTTCATCTGATTTGTCCGCCAAAGATACGCTTATTTTGAAAATCAGCCATGCGTTTCCCCTATAAAAGCAGTGGAATAAGTCTGAAAGAATTAAAAAAGTTAAAAAGCCGGATAAAAAGAGGCAAAGAGGGGAACGAATACATGAAAATGTACTATATTTGCCCGGAGACACATGAAAGGACACTTTTTTTTAATCATTATATTAATAAATTTATGGAAGTTAAAAAATCACCCAAGGCAGACCTGGAAGGCAAGAAGTCTACATG
>ERZ779894.4329-NODE-4329-length-10018-cov-7.852655_pt1 | contig 10018 bp, 12 predicted proteins | sample MGYA00511587_ERZ779894 | MGnify/ENA primary metagenome ERZ779894 (study PRJEB29588, sample SAMEA2160490) | human gut metagenome | biome: human gut; feature: human-associated habitat; material: faeces | place: Denmark | collected 2008/2010 ... | reverse complement strand
TGCGGCAGGTGTTCCGCGCCATCGCGTCGGACGAGGGGAGGCACGCCCGGCGTCTTCTCGCCGCAGTCTATCTCATCACGGGCGAGCGCTATTGCCCCGCGATCTGCTATCCTCCGCTGCGCTGCGACGGCTACTGCGCCGCACTGCGGGAGCGGTATCACGAGGAGGTCTGCGGCGGCTTCAACTATCGCCGCGCCTCGCAGGAAACGCTCGACCCCTGCTTACAGCAGCTCCTGCTGGCGTTTTCGCAGGACGAATACCGCCACGCGAACGCCATGCTGTGCCTGCTTTCGGGCGTGATGTAGCAAAGGAGGGAAAGGCCGCGGCCTTTCCCTCCTGTTCCTTTTTGTGCTTATTCCATCGAAATGATATAGTAGTAGACCGGCTGACCGCCGCTGACCACATTGATCTCCGCGCCCGGGCAGAGCCGGCCGAACTGCTCGCCGGCCTTCCGTGCATCCTCCTCGCTCACGTCGGAGCCGTAGAAGAGGTTGACGAACTCCGCGCCGCGGCTGTCCGCCTCGGCGGCGAGCTTTTCGAGCACCGCGCCGATGCTGGTGTCCGTGTCGAAGAGCTTGCCCTCGAGCAGTGCAAGGTAGTCGCCCTCGCGGATGGCGAAGCCGTCAAACTCGCTGTTGCGCGCGGCGTAGGTGATCTGCGCCGTGGTGACCGCAGAGGCGGCGGCGTTCATCGCCTGCTCGATGGCCGCGGCGTCCGTCTCGTCGGGGTCGACCGCCATCATCGCGCTGATGCCCTGCGGCACGGTCGCGGTCGGAATGACGATGACCTTCTTTTCACTCAGGCCCGCGCACTGCTGCGCGGCCATGACGATGTTCTTGTTGTTCGGCAGCACAAAGACCGTCTCCGCCGCGATCCTTTCGACCTCGGTCAGAATGCTCTCGGTGGAGGGGTTCATGGTCTGTCCGCCGTTCACGATGCCGTCCGCGCCGAGGTCGGCGAACACGGCGGCGAGGCCGTCACCCGCGCACACGGCAAGGAAGCCGAAGGGCTTGAGCTCCTGCGGCTGCGGTGCGGGAGCGGCATGGTCGTGGCCGTCCTCCTCCAGATCGTCGGTGCTCTGCGCCTTGCGGCCCGCGGCAAGGTCCTCGGCCTGCGTGCGCATATTCTCGATCTTGGCAAGCTCGAGCGTGCCGTATCTCTGCGCCTCGGTGAGCGCGACGCCCGGGGTGTCGGTGTGAACGTGGACCTTGAACGCCTCGTCGTCCTCGCCGATCACAAGGCTGTCGCCGATGCTGTTCAAAAACTCGCGGAACGGCTCGATGGAGCGGTCGTCGATGCGGCGGACGATGAACACGGTGTCGAAGGCAAAGGTGATGTCCTCGTCGCCGACGGAGGCGAAGTCCGCCTTGTCGCGCGCGGCGTGCTCGGTCTCGAGCGTGGGCATGGTCTCGCCGCGCAGCGCCGCGAGCATTCCCTTCAGGATCACAAGGAAGCCCTTGCCGCCCGCGTCCACGACGCCGGCCTTCTTGAGCACGGGGTTCATATCTACGGTCTGGCGCAGCGTCTCCTCGCCCTGTGCGATGGCCTGCTCAATGACGTACTCCACGCTGTTTTTCTCGGCGCTGGCCGCCATCGCGCGATCCGCGGCGAGGCGGGAGACGGTGAGGATCGTGCCCTCGGCAGGCTTCATCACCGCGTTGTAGGCAGCGCTCACGCCCTCCTGCATGGCGGCGGCAAAGGTGCAGCCGTCCGCAGTGACGCAGCCCTTGAGGCTCTTGGACATTCCGCGGAAGAGCAGCGAGAGAATGACGCCGGAGTTGCCGCGCGCGCCGCGCAGCAGAGCGCTGGCGGTGATGGATGAGGCGAGGTCCACGGTCGCGGGGCTGCGCTTTTGCAGCTCCTGCGCTGCGGCGTGCATGGTCAGGCTCATATTGGTGCCCGTGTCGCCGTCCGGCACGGGGAAAACGTTGAGATCATTGATGCTCTGTTTTTCCTTGGCGATCGAGGCCGCGCCGAAGATCAGCATCTCCTGGAAAACAGGCCCGGTAATGGTATCGTGCATAGGAAAGGTTCCTCCTCTTGTTTACATGGTCATGCTGTCGACGCAGACATTCACGCCGCGCACGACCGCGCCGGTATTCTCGGTGACAAGGTAACGCACCTGACCGATGATGGCCTGGCAGACCGCCGAAATGTTCACGCCGTGCTCGACAACGATGTGCAGCTCGATGGAGATCTCATGGTCGTCGTGCTGCGTGATGTGGACGCCCTTGCTCATCGCCTCGCGGCGCAGCAGGTGGACGATGCCGTCCGTCATGGAGCGGTAGGCCATGCCCTTCACGCCGAAGCAGCTCGTCGCCGCCGCGCCGGTGATGCTCGAGAGCGCGGTGTCGCTCACGAAGACGCTGCCCTTTTCGTTTTTCAGTTCTATCATATTCGCGCATCCTTTCTGCAAAGCTGCGTTTGGAAAATCGTTTCCGTCATTGCGTAATCAATGGTATTATATACGATACCGGGGAGAATAACAAGAGAAATTTACGTTTCTGCGCCCTTCGCGCGAAGACGGGCGTTTTATGCAGCCGCGGCGAAATGCCCAAAGCGGCCAATCTTAACACAATTGTAACACTTTTCCATGCTATACTACGGTATGATAAGATCATATCCGGAAAGGAGCTTTTGCCTTGTATCGCAGCAAACTCAACGAAAAATTACAGGAATCGCTTGCCGCGGTGCTGCCCATCCTCGCCATCGTGCTGATCCTGAGCTTCACCATCGCCCCGCTCCCGACGAGCGTGCTGATGGCGTTCCTCTTCGGCGCGGTGCTGCTGGTGGTGGGCATGATGTTCTTCTCCCTCGGCGCGGAGCTGGCCATGTCGCCGATGGGCGAGCGCGTGGGCGCGTGCATCACCAAGACGCGCAGGGTCGGCATCATGCTGACGCTCGGCTTTCTGCTGGGCTTTCTCATCACCATTTCCGAGCCGGACCTGCAGGTGCTCGCCAATCAGGTACAGGCCGTGCCGAATATGGTCCTCATCGTCACCGTGGCGGTCGGCGTGGGATTGTTTCTCTGCTTCGCCATGCTGCGTATGCTGCTCTCCGTCCCGCTCAACACGATGCTGGTGGGCTTCTACATCGTGGTCTTTGTTCTCGCCATGTTCGTGCCCAAGGATTTCCTTGCCGTGGCGTTCGACTCCGGCGGCGTGACGACCGGCCCGATGACCGTGCCGTTCATCATGGCGATGGGCGTCGGCGTTTCCGCCATCCGAAGCGATAAGCACAGCGCGAACGACAGCTTCGGCCTCGTCGCGCTCTGCTCCATCGGTCCCATCCTCGCGGTGCTCATTCTGAGTCTCATCTTCCGGCCGGACGGCGGCAGCTACACCCCCGTCGTCATCCCCGAAATCGGCGACAGCGCCGCGCTCTGGCAGCTCTTCTTCGTCGCCTTCCCGACGTATTTCAAGGAGATCGCCGTCTCGCTTCTCCCCATCGCGGCGTTCTTCGCGGTGTTCGATCTTGTCTCCCTGCATCTCGAGCGCAAGCAGCTCATCCGCATCGGCGTGGGCCTTGCGTATACATACCTCGGGCTCGTCATTTTCCTCACCGGCGTGAACGTCGGCTTCATGCCCGCGGGCAACTACCTCGGCAGCGTCATCGCGGGACTTTCCTGCAACTGGATCATCATTCCCATCGGTATGCTCATCGGCTACTTCATCGTCATGGCCGAGCCGGCGGTCTACGTTCTCATGCGGCAGGTCGAGGAGCTGACCGACGGCGCGATCCCCGGCAGCGCGATGAAGCATTCGCTCTCCATCGGCGTAGCCGTCTCGGTCGGTCTTGCGATGATCCGCGTGCTGACCGGCATTTCCATCTTTTACCTGCTCGTGCCGGGCTACGCCGTCGCCATCGCGCTCTCGTTCTTCGTGCCGAAGCTCTTCACCGCCATCGCGTTCGACTCCGGCGGCGTGGCCTCGGGCCCCATGGCGACGACCTTCCTGCTGCCCTTTGCGATGGGCGCGTGCTCGGCGGTCGGCGGCAATATCGTGACCGACGCCTTCGGCGTGGTCGCCATGGTCGCCATGACGCCGCTCATCACCATTCAGGGCTTGGGTCTCATTTACCGTCTGCGCACAAAGCATGGTGCAGTGGCTCCCGCCCCCGCGGTCTCCGGCGATGCGTTCGCCTTGGACGACCTCGCCATCATCGACCTGTAAGGAGGGCGCAGCATGAGTGAATTATCCATGATGGTCACCATCACCGAGCGCAGCAAGCTCACGACCTTCCTCTCGTTTTACCGCGAACGGCAGGTGCCGGTGCAGTTCATCTCGCTGGCTCTCGGCACGGCGAGCAACGAAACGCTCAATTACCTCGGTCTCGAGCGCAGCGACAAATGCGTGTTCGCGAGCTTCGTCACCGACGAGAAATGGGAGGAGCTGCGCCGCGGCCTGCGCCGCGAGCTGCAGATCGACGTGCCCGGCATGGGCATCGCCTTTACGGTCCCGCTCAGCTCCATCGGCGGGCGGCGCGAGCTGCAATTCCTGACCGAGCACCAAAACTACCAAAAGGGGGAGGAATCCACCATGAAGGACACGAAATACGAGCTTCTGGTCGTCATCGCCAACCACGGCTACAGCGATCTGATCATGGACGCGGCCCGCGGCGCGGGCGCGGCGGGCGGCACGGTCATCCACGCCAAGGGCACCGGCATGGAGGGCGCGGAAAAATTCCTCGGCATTTCCCTTGCCGCCGAAAAGGAAATGATCTATATCGTCGTCCACCGCGACAAGCGCAACGACATCATGTCCGCCATCATGCGCGACGCGGGCATGGCGAGCAAGGCGAAGTCCATCTGCTTCACCCTGCCCGTCTCCGCCACGGCGGGTCTTCGTCTCCTTGAGGACGACTGACACACCACATACAAGAGAGGAAAAGAGGTTGGAAAGCCGAATGGCTTTCCAACCTCTTTATTCTTTCAGCAGTTTCATGCGTTCGCGGTGGTCCTTACCCATAGAGCGGCGCTGTCCCTGCCGCCTTCAAAATATCACCGAGACTCTCGCTGAGCAATCTCGTAGTGAATATTGATCATTCCGCCATTGGTGCCGGGCACTACTTTAAATTCATATTCTTTGTCCGCACCAAACCGGCCTTGAGTCACTTCAACATAAATATGTCCGCTTTCACCCTTCTCGAAGGTTTCCTCACTCCGGCCATTGATGGTTGCCACAACGGGACCGCTTCCCTTGTTTTCTACATACAAACCAACATATTTTCCGTTGTCCTTATTCAGCTTTTTGGACACACTCAGTCCGGTATTATTTTCGATATTGCCACTATCAATAAACAAATCAAGTGGCATAAGCCAGTTATCCTCAAGAGCTATCGGAGTTACCGCGTCAGCAGTAACAATTTTAGGGTTTGCTTCACCGATTGTATTTTCCGCTTCGGATAATTTATCAACGCTGCTCGGTGTGGCATTACAGCCTGCCGACCCAAGCACACAAACCAATGCTAAAAGCACTGCTATCAATTTTTTCATGCACTCACGCTCCTTCAAGCTATATATTCCGTCTCATTTATTATACCGTACTCACCGCTCAAAGTCAAGACTACCGAATCATCCCCATCCAAAGCCGCACCCAAGCGCATGGGGTAATATGCACAAAAAGCGCTCACCCGCGCAGCAGCTTCATGCGCTCGCGGTGGTCCGGCAGGATGCTGCCGAGCAGGGCGTAGAAGCCCGCGCCGTGGTCGTGATGCGCGATATGGCAGAGCTCATGCACCACCACGAGGTCAATGGCCTCGTCGGGGTACTGCATGAGCCGCCAGGAAAAGCAAAGGCTGTTCCGGCTGTTACAGCTCCCGAAGCGCGTTTTCGCGCCGGTGATCTTCACGCCGGTCGGCACAAGGCCGGTCACGCGGCTCCAATGCGCCACGCGCTGCGGCAGCTCGGACCTCGCGCGCGCAAGGAGCGCTTCGCGCTCGGCCTCTGTCGGCTCGGGATGCGCGGCAAGGCGTTCTGCCTGACGGGTGCGGGCGCGGGCGAGCCATGCTTCGTGCGCGGCGACAAACGCGTCGATCTTCTCCACGCCGAGCCTCAGCGGCGCGTGGACGACCACCGTGCCGTCGCGCTTCAGCTCCATCGAGAGCGTTCGCCGCCGTGAACGGACGAGCGTATAGTCCGTCATTCCCCGAGATAGGTGAATCGGCGGGAGGGCTTGCCGTCGCGCTCGACGGTTTCGTTCCACATGGCGGCGGGGCGCACCCACAAGCCGAACTCCCCGTAGAGCGCGCGATAGACGACCATATCCTCCAAGGTTTCGCTGTGCTTCGCAAGGCCGACGACCTCGTATTCGTTGCCCTTGAAGTGGCGGTAGCGGCCTAATTTGATGGGTTCCATATTCTTTCCTCCTTTATGCGTCACATTCCTCAAGATAGCATTTGCGGGCGCTGCGCAGCGCATAGAGCGCACAGACGGCAAGCCACAGCTCGACCGGGAAAAGCTGCTTGACATAGCCGAACTGGTAGAGCGCGGCGGGCATATCGAAAATCGCGTGCAGGCCGATGGCGAAGGCGAGATAGCCGCGCTTTGCGCGGCTCCGCGCCGCGGCAAACACAAAAACGGAGAGCGAAATGTGCAGCAGCATCGCGCTCACGCGCTCGAGACAGGCGAGCAGGCAGTAGCCGACGGTGTATTTGCCGAGGGAAGCGGCGACGGTCTGCGCCGTCTCCGCGCTGCCGGCGAGCTTCAAAAGCGCGTCCGTGTCGCCCGCGTTCCAACAGAGGGCGAAGACAAGATAGAGCGCCATCGACGCAGCGGAAACGGTCATCGCCTCGATGCCGCCGTGGCCGATGCCCGCCGTGACGGCGGCAGCACGCCCGTCATAACGGCGCATGACGGTCTTATACATGCAAAAGCGGCCGCACTCCTCGAAAATGCCCGCTGTCAGCGCGCCGTAGAGCATATAGAGCCACGGGCTGCTCAGGATCGCGCGGGAAACGGCATTGTCGGAGAGGATGCAGAGGTAGTGCAGTCCCATCTCCAGACCCCGCGCAAAGAGGAGAAAGGCCAGCGCGCCCCAGAGCGCGGGCAGCAGGCGGACACGCTCGGTCCTGCGCCACCAAATCAGAATGCCGATGGGCAGCAGAGCGCAGAACGCCGCAGCCGCGCCCATCGCAATGAGCGACGAGGTCGGAACAGTCATTGCGCTCCCCCCTTCTCATGGCGGCGGTAGTAGAGATAGGAATACAGCACCGGAATGCCCACCGCCAGCGCAAGGAGAACAACGGTCACCGTCGGCCCGTGCAGGCGCAGCAGCGCAGACAGCAGCATCAGCAGTCCCGCGGCGACCCAGGTAAAGCCCGCGGCGCGGTGCGTGCGGGTCCAGTTCTCCTCGCTCGCAAGTGTCCACGGCAGCTTGATGCCCATGATGCGGTTCCGCCGTATCTTCGGCAGATAGTTGCCGAGGATAAGGAACAGCAGCCCCACGAACACCGGCACCACGGTGCTGATGTGCATTTCATAGCCCAGCCCCGTGCCAAGCGTGAGCGCACTGCCAAGCAGCGACATCGCGGGACAGATCCACAGCATCACCGTCCGCAGCACAGGATTCATATTCCTGTTCGTCCCGTGGCTCTCGGCGTAAAAGCAGATGAGGTGCAGCGCCAAAATAAACAGCGGCAGGCCGAACACCGTGGCGGCACGCGACGACCAGCCGTTTGCCGTTCCGTCAAAGCCCCAATGCGTCGCCATCGTTTCGGGCAGGCGCGGATAGAGCGCCACGCCCGCAAGCAGCGGCAGCAGGCAGACCAGCGAGGTCAGCAGCAGTTCTTTTTTGTTTATCTTCATGATTCCTTCTCCCCCCTCAAATCCTGTAACCACAGCAGCACCTCCTCCAAAACGGAGGCGTTGAGGCTGTAGTAGATAAAGTTCTTCTCGCGGCTCTCAAAAATGAGTCCCGCCTTCTTGAGCTGGGCGAGGTGGTATGAGACCGTCGCCGCCGTCATGTCAAAGCGGCTCGCGATGTCGCCCGCGGGCATGCGCCCGCCCTTGAGCAGATTCAGTATCTCGCGCCGCACGGGATCGCCCAGCGCCTTCATGGTTTCACTCAGGCCCACGCCGCTCACCCCTTTCATGGTATTTAGAAAAATTTCTAAATAGAGAGTAGCACCATCTCGCCGGAATGTCAAGCGGTATTTAGAAATTTTTCTAAATACCGCTTTGCAGAAAGGGAGCCGTCCCCCGGCGGAGAACGGCTCCTCTGATCTTGCTTTTACTGCTTTGCGCCCGCGAGCAGGTCGATGCCCATGGTGTAGCTCTCGAAGCCGTGACCGCGGATCTGCGCGATGCAGACCGGCGCGGTGACGGAGAGATGGCGGAACTCCTCGCGCTTTTCAATGTCGGAGATGTGGACCTCCACCACCGGAACGGTGATGGCCTTGATGGCGTCGCGGATGGCGTAGCTGTAGTGCGCGTAAGCGCCGGGGTTGATGACGATACCGTCGAACATCCCGTCCGCCTCCTGAATGGCGTCGATGATCGCGCCCTCGTGGTTGGACTGGAAGCACTCGACCGCGATGCCGCGGCTTTGGGCGTGGGCGTAGATGCGGGCGCAGAGGGCGGCGTAGTCCTCGCGGCCGTAGATATCCGGCTCGCGCTTGCCGAGCAGGTTCATGTTCGCGCCGTTGATGACCAGAATTTTCATGGCGTTTTCTCCTCTCCGTCCGCGCTTATTTGCCCTGCTGAGCAAGGAACGCGCGGTACTCCACGCTCTTGCGGTAGTAAAGCTCGCTGTTTTCCAGGCAGGACGACTTCTGCTGGTCGTTCAGGGGCTTTGCGACCACGGCGGGAGAGCCGACGAGCAGGCTGCCCGCGGGCGCGTCCATCTTGCCGGTCACGACCGCGCCGGCGGCAATGATGCAGTCGTCGCCGATCTTTGCGCCGTCGAGCACGATGGCGCCCATGCCGACGATCACGCGGTCGCCGACCGTCGCGCCGTGGACGATGGCGCCGTGGCCGACGGATACATCGTCGCCGAGAGTGCAGAGATTGTGGATCACCGCGCAGTCCTGAATGTTGCAGCGCTTGCCGATCTTGATGGGCTGCAGCTCCGCGCGGCAGACGCTGTTGAACCAGAAGGCAGTGCCCTCGCCGACGGTCACATCGCCGCAGACCACCGCGCCGGGCATGACAAGGACGTTCTCGTCCGTTTCAATGGGCTTGAAATTCATCGTGTTCTCCTCCGTTTTTCTCTGTATCTGCGCCCTTACAGGGCAAAATTTCCGCTGCGGAACACCGGCAGCTCGCGGCCGTCGTGCGTCGTGCCGGTGATGGAGAGGTCGGCGGTGCCGACCATGAAATCGACGTGCGTGAGCGAGTGGTTCAGCCCGTGGGCATTCAGCTCCTCGCGCGTCATCCGCTCGCCGCCGGCGATGCACTCAGGATACGCTTCGCCGAAGGCGAGGTGGCAGGAGGCATTCTCGTCGTAGAGCGTGTTGTAGAACAGCAGACCGCTGCTGCGGATGGGACTGTCGTAGGGCACCAGCGCGACCTCGCCGAAATAGCGTGCGCCGTCGTCCACCGCGATGGCGGCATTGAGCACGTCCTCGCCGCGCGAGGCCTTAGCCTCGACGATGCGGCCCTCCCTCACGGTGAAGCGGATGTCTTCGATGATGCTGCCGTTGTTCACCAGCGGCAGCGCCGCGCAGACCGTGCCGTTAACGCCCGTTTTAAGGGGTGCGGTGAAGATCTCCTCGGTGGGCAGATTGGCGACGAAGCCGACGCCCGCGGGCGTTTCGGAGTTTCCCGCCGCCCAGAGATGATCGTCCGGCAGCTCGATGGTGAGGTCGGTGCCGAGGGAATTGGTGTAGTGCAGGCTCTTGAAGCGCAGCGCGTTGAGCTTTTCCTTGCGCGCGGTCAGCAGCGCGATGTGCTCGCGCCAGCGCGCCTCGGCGTTTCCGTCGCCGGTGACGCGCACGGTTTTCAGGATCGCGTCCCAGAGCGCGGCGACCGCGTCACCCTCGCTCCGATCGGGGAAGACCTTCCTCGCCCACGCGGCGATGG
>ERZ779894.4319-NODE-4319-length-10031-cov-6.328589_pt1 | contig 10031 bp, 9 predicted proteins | sample MGYA00511587_ERZ779894 | MGnify/ENA primary metagenome ERZ779894 (study PRJEB29588, sample SAMEA2160490) | human gut metagenome | biome: human gut; feature: human-associated habitat; material: faeces | place: Denmark | collected 2008/2010 ... | reverse complement strand
AGGCCGATCTCGTGGTGCTGGCGACACCCGTCGACACGATTCCGCTGATGGCCATAAAAGCGCTCAACCATGTGACTGACAGGCAGGTGGTGATGGACATGGGGTCGATCAAGGCCGAGCTGTGCGAGGTCATCTCGATGCACGCGCGGCGCGGCCGTTTCGTGGCGGCGCATCCGATGTGGGGCACCGAGTACAGCGGGCCGCGGGCCGCGCAGCACGGAGCTTTCACGGGTCGCAACGCCGTACTGTGCGAAGCGGAGCGCAGCGACGCCGACGCACTGGCGACGGTCGAGCGCATCTTCCGCACGCTGGACGTCCCCGTAGTCTACATGGGAGCCGAAGAACACGATCTGCACGCGGCTTACGTGTCGCACATCTCCCACGTGACCTCGTTCGCGCTGGCGCTCACGGTGCTCGAAAAAGAGCGCGAGGAGCGGCACATCTTCGACCTTGCGGGCGGCGGTTTCGAGAGCACCGTGCGGCTGGCCAAAAGCGCCGCCGCGACATGGGTGCCGATCCTGCTGCGCAACAAATACAACGTGCTGGACGTCCTGCGCGAGCATATCCACCAATTGCAGATCATGCGCAGGATGATCGAACGCGACGACGCCGAGGGGCTGACCAGCGCTTTCGGCAAGGCCAATTCGATCCAGCGCATCATCCACTGACCGCAATGGGCACGACGGCCGAGACGGGGCGCATGGGCGAACGCGCGGCGGCGGAGTTTCTCCGGCGCGCGGGGTACGAAATTTGCGCGCTCAACTGGCGGAGCGGCCGCTACGAGCTGGACATCGTGGCCCGCAAGGGGGATTTCGTGCACTTCGTGGAGGTCAAGACCCGACGTGCGGACGGACTCACGCCGCCCGAAGCGGCCGTAACGCCACAGAAATTCCGGGCGCTGACACGAGCCGCACTGCGTTACATGGCCTGCACGGGCGAGGAGCGCGAAGCGCAGTTCGACCTGATCGCCGTGGAGGTAATGCCCGGCGGAGAGACGGAGGTGCGCCTGATTCCGCAGGCCATGGAATACAATTGGTAATTTTGCATTTCCGACAAATTATACTACCTTTGTCGGACTGAAAAACCAATGTTCCGGACCAAAGCCCGAAACGAAGCCGGTTTGTCCGGCAACAGATAAACCGTAAAATACTTCAACACCGCAAACCGTAAATACCGATGTGGTTATATAATTTCGGCCTGACATGCTACGTCTGGATCATCCGGTTAGTCGCCCCAAGGCATCCGAAGGCCCGGCTATGGATCAACGGCCGCAAGGACCTCTATAAACGGATGGCCGAAACCATCGACCCCGCGGCCCGTATCGTCTGGATACACGTGGCTTCGCTCGGCGAATTCGAACAGGGACGGCCCATCATCGAACGCATCCGCAAGGAGCATCCCGAATACAAAATCCTGCTCACGTTCTTCTCGCCTTCGGGTTACGAGATCCGCAAGAACTATCAGAGCGTGGATTACATCTTCTACCTGCCGATCGACACACTGCGCAACGCGCGCCGGTTCCTCGACGCGGCGCATCCAGAAATCGCCGTCTTCGTGAAATACGAATTCTGGCTCAACCTGCTCTACGAACTGCGCCGCCGCAAGGTGCGCACCTATATCGTCTCGGCCATCTTCCGCCGCAACTCGATCTTCTTCCGCCCCTACGGCGGCATGTGGAGGCAGGCGCTGGAGTCCTTCGACGTGATGTTCGTGCAGAACGAGGAGTCGAAAAAGCTGCTGGCCGGGCTGGGCTTCGACAACGTGATCGTAGCGGGCGACACGCGTTTCGACCGCGTGGCCGAAATCGCCGCCGCAGCCAAACATATCGACATCATCGACCGGTTCAAGGGGGACAAACGCCTCTTCGTGGCGGGTTCGACCTGGAACCCGGACGAAGAGCTGCTGATCCGACTGATAAACGACAACCCCGACGTGAAATTCATCGTGGCACCGCACGAGATGGACGAAGGCCGCATGGCACGCCTCGCGGCCGAGGCCAAGGGCGGGACGCTCCGCTACACGCAGTGCACGCCCCACACGGCTTACGGGTCGAAGCAACTGCTGATCCTCGACACGGTGGGGATCCTGGCGTCGGTCTACGGCTACGCGACGTGGAGCTATATCGGCGGCGGGTTCGGTGTGGGGATACACAACACGCTCGAAGCGGCGACATTCGGGCTTCCGGTGGCATTCGGCCCCAACTACGCGAAATTCAAGGAGGCACGCGACCTGGTGACGCTCGGCGCCGCCCGTTCGGTGAAAAACTACGACGAACTGCGCACGTGGTTCATCCCCTTGCGCGACAACGAGGATTTCCTGCTGAAAACAAGCCGTATAGCCAAAGACTACACCACCCGTCACCAGGGTGCCACGAACATCATCGTCAAGACCATCTTCCATTAGCAGTCCCCGAGGAAGGAACTGCCGGCGTCCACCCCGGAAAAGCCGCGGAAAAGATTGCCCGACAAGCCGGTTAAAAAATCACCCTCGTCAGAGATGCTTCTGACGAGGGTGATTTTCATTCCGGGAACCGGCGGGCAGCCCCTTTATTTTTATGCCCGGCACCGGGGCATGTCATTCATAGAGCGACTTGCAGTAGTCGCGCAGGGTCTCCCAGGGATAATAGGGGCCGCCGCCGATCGGCAGTTCGGCATCGCGCTCGTTGTGCAGCACCCGCACCCGCACGTCGCCGGTCTCGGGGTTGCGGAAGAAGATGAACTGCACGTTGGTCGCCATGGGCGATACGCGGTGTATCTGCCACACCCCGGCAGCTTCCTCGGCCGTCCATACGCGCCCGGAAGCCTCCCTGACGCCCAGGAGCGCTACCAGCGGAATGACGTTCACGTCGTGGCCGAAACGCAGCGAAGCCGAGAGGTTCTCCTCCCCCGCGACGACCCGTTCGGCAGTCTCCACGATATTGCGCAGCAGCGGCTTGGCATCGGCGATGATCGGGTCGCCGAAACGCTTCGACGGGCCGAACATCACGTAGCGGCGGAAATTCTCGGCTTCCCAGGCGGCGTATATCTCCTCCTCGGTGAAGAGGTCGTAGAGCGAGATGCCCAGGTATTCGACGTCCTGCATGATGGCGGCCTGCGCCAACAGCTGGTTCATCAGTTTCGCCGGCCTTTTCACCTCGCGTTCCACGAAGGCGGGGTCGGAGAAGAGCGACGCCATCAGACGGGCGGGATGCGTGCGGGCATCCTGCAGGCTGTCGGCCACGGCACCGGATGCCTTTCGCTGGGAATTCAACCCTGCGCCGTTGCTCATATAAGGGATGTAGCGCTGGCTCGATTCGCGGGTCATCCGGATTTCGGGGTTCAGCTCCTTGAGACGCTCGTTGAAGGCCGCCATGCTCAGGATGCAGCGCGGCACGAGCGTCGAACGGCTCTGGACAAAGCACTCGCGGCCGTCCTCGGTCGAAAAGACCTCGGGATAGGCCTTATACATGCGTTCGGCGATGCCCCGGTGTTCCGCCACGCCGCGGGGCGAGAGGTCGCCGTAACGATCCCGGGCATCGGCTGCGATGACTTCGACCTTAGCCAGCAGGTCGCGCCCTTTGGGGGTCAGCACCCCGGCCGAGTCGGCTTTGCGCAGGATCCCCAGCGGCTCGGCATAGATCTTTTCCGAAGTATGCCAACGGCTGCCGTGGCGGCCATAGTGGCTGATGTAAAAGGGAACATAGCCCTTCGGGGCGGGTACGGCGGGGCCGGGCAGGTACTCGTACGAGTGGTAAATCCCGCCCGCGCGTTCGGGCATGGCGGCGATCTGCTCACGGGCGGTCTGGGCCGTGGCGCCCCAGAGGCCGAGCAGCAGGAACGCCGCAAGGAGCCTCATTTTCATGGTCAGTTTATTCATAGTCAGCATTTATGTGTCATTATTCCCAGTACGACCCTGTCGGTCTCGTTCATGCCGTCGCGACCGATGGCCGTGAGGTTGCGGATGCACTTGTCGACATCCTCTTCGATGATTCCCTCGACGGGCGTCACGCAATGGCCGTCCATCGCCATCATGGCCGAGATCACGGCGGTCGAGACGCCGCTCGTGAGCTTCATGGAGCAACTCGGCTTGGCTCCGTCACAAATCATGCCCGTAAGGTTGGCGATCATGTTTTTCACCGCCGCCGCGACCTGCCCGTAGTCGCCGCCCATCAGGTAGGTAATGCCGCAGCTCGACCCCGTGGCGGCCACCACGCAGCCGCACAGGGCCGACAGGCGGCCGAGGCTCTGCTTGATATAGATCACCGTGAGATGGCTCAGCACCAGCGCACGGATCGTCTGCTGTTCGGTGGCGGCAGTCTGCTCGGCGTAGACCACCACGGGAAGCGTCGCCGCGATGCCCTGGTTGCCGCTTCCCGAGTTACTCATCACGGGGATCATCGCCCCGGCCATGCGGGCGTCGCACGCCGCGGAGGTATAGGACAGTATCCGCGAGAAGATGCTGTCGCCCATAATCTTCCGTTCTCGCTCGCAACGGAGCGTACGCCCTACGCAGTGGCCGAACTCCCCGGCGAAAGCCTGCTCAGCGGCGGCCTTGTTCAGGCGGCGTGTTTCGAGGATGAAGCGCAGTTCGTCGAGGGGCGCCGTCGTGGCGAACTCCCACACGCGGTGCAGCGTGAGGAGTACTTCGCCCCCATCCTCTTCGGCCGCCGAGGCCGTACGTTTGTCGAGCGTCACCTCGCCGTCGCGCTCGAGGTATACGAACGAGGTATGGCCGCCCGCGATCACCGCCGTGGCACAGTGCCCGGCGCCTCGGGCCTCGACCTCGATATAGAGTTTCTCGGCGATACCCTCCTTCAGGTCGATACATACGCGCTTTTCGTCGATATAGCGGCGGCCCTGCTCCACGGCCCCGGGCGTCACGTCGCGCAATACCTCCAGCCGGTACTCCGAACGGCCGACGAGCGCCCCGAGCGCCACGGCGATCGGCAGGCCGATCATCCCCGTGCCGGGGATCCCAACGCCCATGGCGTTTTTGAGGATATTGGCGCTCAGGCGCACGGCGACCTTTTCGGGACGCGAGCCGAGCAGTTCGGCGGCACGCGCCGTGCACAGCGCCACGGCGATGGGTTCGGTACACCCGATGGCGGGCACCACTTCGCGGTTGATGAGGGCGATAATACGCTTTCGTTCGTTCTGGGACAACATGGATGTTTTTTTTCGGATGTTACAAAGATAACTATTTTTCGCTATTTTTGCATCCGACAAGCAAGATGCCGCCATGGAAAATCCGAAAAAACGCAACTGGAAAGTTCTCACCAGCGAATACCTCGCCCGCAAACCCTGGTTTACGGTACGCCACGAGAGCATCGAACTGCCCGACGGGCGCCGCATACCCGACTACTACGTCTTCGAATATCCCGACTGGGTGAACGTCATCGCCATTACGAAAGAGGGGAAATTCGTCTTTATCGACCAATACCGCCACGGGCTGGGCGAAACGGACTATGAAATCCCGGCGGGCGTAGCCGAGCCCGACGACGCCTCGATGCTGGCCGCGGCACAGCGCGAACTGGCCGAGGAGACGGGGTACGGCGGCGGCCAGTGGCGCGAGCTAATGGTCGTGGCGCCCAACCCCTCGACGCAGAACAACCTGACGTACTGCTACCTGGCGACGGGCGTGGAACGCCTGGGCGAACAGCACCTCGATGCTACGGAGGACATCCGCGTACATCTGTTCTCGGGCGCCGAGGTTCGCGACCTGCTCGAAAGCGGCCGCATCCGGCAGGCGCTGATGGCCGCACCCCTGTGGCGTTACGCCGCGGAATACGGCCTTTAGCCCCCGAGGAAGGCGGCCGGAGATACGGCCGTACCACGCTATTCGCAGGACGGGCTCCTCACCGCCCGGGCAGGTTTTTCCGGATTTGCGCGGAATTTGCAGGCTGAGGGGAAACGGAAAAATAAAACCTGCACACCATGTATCTATCCATCGCCATCAAACTGCTGGTCGGAATGCTGGGCGTGATCTTTTTCCTGCGCATATCGGGGAAGACCCAGATGGCACAGCTCACACCCCTCGATTCGGTAAACTCGTTCGTACTCGGGGCGCTGGTCGGCGGCGTAATCTACAACCCCGACACCCCGGTATGGTATCTGGTATTCGCCTTCGCGGTGTGGACGGCGGCCAACGTCTCGCTGCGCTACCTGATGCGCTTCCACCGCATCCGCAGGGCGATCAAGGGCGACTCGGTGATGCTCGTCCGCGACCGCCGGCTGGTGATGCGCGAATTCCGCCGCAACGGGCTCGAAATGGAACAGTTCCGCACCATGCTGCGCGAAAACGGCATCTTCTCGATGTTCGACGTCGACGACGTGCGTTTCGAAACCAACGGACGGATAACCATATCGCGCCGCAACGAACCGCCAGAATCGTACCTGCTCGTCAACGGGGGCAAGGTCATGGAAGACGCACTCGAACGCAGCGGCAAGGGCAAGCGGTGGCTCCTGCGCCACCTCCGGCAGGCGGGGTACCCCGATGCGGAAAAACTTTTCTGCGTGGAGTGGACACCGGGACGCGGATTCTATATCGTCCCGCTGGAGGAACCCGACGGCCGGGATGCGGCAAAGGAGACGCTTTCGGCAGACTAAGGACGGAACAGCCGGAAACGGTCTTCAGGACAACACCGGGGAACGCGCCCGGGACAACCCGGGCGAAAGGCTGTGACCGAACCAAAGCCGGGGCGCGCCATCTGACCGGCCTTAGCCGCATCTGCGGACAAATAAAAAAGGGACGGCCTAAAAGCCGTCCCTTTTCCATTCCAGAGATACACCGCTATTTGCCCACCGTCTGCACCAGCGCAAGGAAGTAACGTCCCGGGTCGAGGCCGAGGGCCTCGAGCAGCTCGGCCTCGGGGGCGCTGCCGCGCGTGATCGACTTCAGACCATGGCCTGCGGCGTAGAGGTTGACGTTTTCGGCATAGCCCGCGGCATCCTGCCCGCAAAGGTAGCGGACATGCCCGGCGGGGATATTCTTACCTTCATAGACCGACATATCGGCCACATAAACCAGGTTGAGCGGCGCCGTGAACACGAATGGCTGTGCCCCTGCGACGCTCCGGTGGTCGCCCTCCGTCACGCGCACCAGTTTCTGCCCCTTGGCATCGTAACGGTAAACGCCCTCGGGGAAAAACGCATAAATGCGGATGGGATACAACGCCAGTGCCGAAGGTGCCGTGAGCCGTCCGTCCTGCGGGCGGTTGATGCCGCCGGCCGCCCACATCACGCCCGACAACTCCTCGAGCGAAAGGACTTCGGGAGCATATTCACGCGAGGAGCGGCGGTTCTGCAACGCTTCGTTGACCGTCATGCCCGATTTCGGGTCGGGCTTCAGGAGTGCGATCTCCGGCCCGTGCTTCACCGCGGTCTTCGTTTCGGGGGTCTGTGCCTGCTCCCCGGCCGTCTGCGTGCCGCCGCATGACGCAAGCAGCAAGGCCGCACATGCAAAAATCTTCATAGTCATCTCTTCTCAATTTTACAGGTTTCCGGACAAATATAAAAATTCAGCCGGAAAAACGCTATCTTTACACCGAAAAAAATCTGCCGGGAACATGAAAACGACAAGCATTTACACCCTCTTTTTCTCGCCTACCGGGACATCGCGGAAAATCGCCGCAGCCGTGGCGCAGGGGATGGCAGGGACGGAAGGGAGAGCCACACGGGCGTCCGCCGGAGACAACACGGCACCGGAATCCCCTGCCGGGCAAACCCCGGAAGCGGGAACCGCAGCGGCGACACCGGAGCCTGCCGCCGGAGACAGGAACGAAACGGCAAGCGTGCACGGGGTACCGGCAGTCACGGCCATCGACCTGACCCATCCCGCCGGGTCCCCCGTCCCGCTGCCGGGCGAAGCCGTCGCCATATTCGCCGTGCCGGTTTACGGAGGGCACGTGGCGCCCGTAGCCCTGGAACGCCTGCGGGAGATCCGCGGCGAAGGCTCCCCAGCCGTCGTTCTGGCCGTCTACGGCAACCGCTCGTTCGGCACGGCCGTCGCAGAACTCGCCTCGTTCGTCGCGGGACGGGGATTCGTGCCCGTAGCGGCAGGGGCATTCGTCGGCGAACATTCGTACAGCACGCCCGCAACCCCGATCGCGCAGGGACGCCCCGACGCGCAGGATCTGGCTGCCGCCACGGCATTCGGGGCTCAGGTGCGCGAAAAATTAGCGAAAACAGGGTCTTCCCCCGGCAGGAACCCGGAAACGGCATCCGACACCGCAGCAACCACCCGGGCAACCCAAACCGGCAGCATGGATGCAGCCAAGGCCCCCGCAACGGGCGCCCTTGTCCCCATCGACCCCGCGAAGCTGCGCGAACCGCGTACACCGCTCCTCCCGAAGCTGCGCTTCATCCGGTTCGTACTGGGCTACCGCCGCCGGCAGAAACGCAACCCCGTCGTCCTGCTACCCGAGGGAGATGCCGCACGCTGCACGCAATGCGGCCGCTGCGTCGCACTGTGCCCCACGCAGGCCATCGCACGCGGCGACGAGCTGCACACCGACCCGGCACGCTGCATCCGCTGCTGCGCCTGCGTGAAAGGGTGCGCCTTCGGTGCCCGCACATTCCGCACGCCTTTTGCAGCAGCCCTCGCCCGGAACTTCACGCGGCGGAAACCACCCGTAACCTTATTATAACCCGTACGGCAGCATGATCGAACACCTCACGCAACCTTCGCCCGCAGAACTGGACGCACTGACCGCCCTCTGGGAGGCCTCCGTGCGGGCGACGCACGATTTCCTCAGCGAGGAGGACATCCCCTTCTTCCGGCAGATGGTTCGCAACGAAGCGCTTCCGGCCGTAGACCTGTATGTCACACGGGACACCGGCGACAGGACAGACCGGGCCTGGGGGACAGACGGGAACAGGGGATCGACCGCGACAGGCCAAACGGGCGAAACAGGACGCGACAGCCGGACAAACGAGTTCGGCGGGTTCACCGCCTTCGCAGGCGTCGCCGGCGATATGCTCGAAATGCTGTTCGTCGCCCCCGGAATGCGGGGCAAGGGATTCGGCCGGCAACTCGTGAACCACGTCACACGGCACTGCGGCGTGCGGCGGGTCGACGTCAACGAGCAGAACCCGCAGGCCGCGGGTTTCTACGAACGGATGGGATTCCGCACCGCCGGGCGCGACGCGACCGACCCGTCGGGCCGGCCCTACCCCATCCTGCATATGGAACTCGGACACGCCCCGCACACAGGGCTCGTGCCGATTCCGAGCCTGCTGATCGACCGAATCGACATCGACTTCCGGGCCGAAGTGCCCGGCACGGATACGGAAAAGCAGCCCTAACGGAAAGTGCTGTCCGACAAGCCCGGTTCTTACGACTTCACCCCCGCCCGAGTTATCTCCGGCAGGGGTGATTTCCATTTTCGGGGAGCGAGCCGACAGCCCGCTCCGCACCATCGGCGGTGAAGCGGTGAAGGACAGGATTCCCGAACAGGGGGGGGGAACGGCGCTATCGCATGTATCCCGTAACGGTCAGCGGGGCATCGCCCACCTCGGCCGTGACCTCCGTCGTTTCGCCGCGGGCGTTCTCGTAGCGGAACGTATAGGACTTGCCTTTTTCCAGCAGGAACTTCAACGCATCGTTCATATCCTGCCTCGGCCCGGCCGTGCGGCCTCCGCCCATCTGCTCGGCACCGCAGAAGACATCGACATTAGCCGCCACGCGGGCGTCCGAGCGCCCTTCGTGCGCCGCACTGTCGTACATCACAAAAGTCACCGTCGTATGCCTTCCCTGCGCCACGAGGGTATGCTCGTAGGCCGCATAAAGGTCGCGGTAACGCTGCGAGACATCGACCCCGTGCACCTCACGCGAGTCCTCGCTCCACACCATCGGAAACCAGTCGCCGGTCGGCCGGAACGACACGGCGAAGATGCCGTGCGTACGGTCGTCGAGCGCCCGCCCGGCATCCGAAAGGAACCAGGCATGGTCGAGCCCCGAGGGGTAATATTCCGTGAAATACCAGCGGCTGCCGATCCATACCTCGACCCAGCTGTGGTTGTCCCGATCGTCGTGCCATGCGGGAGTTCCGGCAA
>ERZ779894.4311-NODE-4311-length-10063-cov-2.739908_pt1 | contig 10063 bp, 10 predicted proteins | sample MGYA00511587_ERZ779894 | MGnify/ENA primary metagenome ERZ779894 (study PRJEB29588, sample SAMEA2160490) | human gut metagenome | biome: human gut; feature: human-associated habitat; material: faeces | place: Denmark | collected 2008/2010 ... | reverse complement strand
GGTCAGCGCCGCCGTGTCGAGCTGCGAGGAGCCGGAGCGGACCACGCCGTCAAGCGGCACGCGCTCCCCGGGGCGGACGAGAATCCGGTCGCCAGGCTCGACTGCTTCCGGCGCGACCACATTGACCGTGCCGTCTTTCAGCAGATTGGCGAAATCGGGACGGATATCCATCAGCGCTGCGATGGATTTGCGGCTCCGGACTACGGCCATATCCTGAAACAGCTCTCCGGTCTGATAGAACAGCATGACCGCGACCGCTTCCGGGTATTCGCCGATGGCAAATGCGCCGACGGTCGCGACCGACATCAGAAAATTCTCGTCGAAGATTTTGCCGTGCAGGATGTTGCGGACTGCCCGGAAAAGGATGTCGGCACCGATGACGAGATAGGCTGCCGCGCACAGGGCGATGTGCAGGGCCGGCGACGGCAGCGGCAGCCAGGCGGTGCCGAGAAGCAGTGCGCTCGCTGCAATGCGCACTACGGTGTTTTTTTGTCCTTTGTTCATATGATTGCCGATTGTGTTTCTGTCGGCAAAGATAGGAGGGCCGGAGTGCAACCGGATTGCAAATGTCACTCGTGCCGTTTCGCCCTGCATGATGCGCAGAGCCCTTTGAGCAGGTAGTCGATTTGTCGTACTTCGAACCCTGCGGGATAGCGTACGGCGGGGATATGCGTGTGGTCCAGACAGAAGGTCTTGTGGCAGGCTTCGCAGTAAAAGTGACAGTGCAGTTCCTCGATGCCGCAGATATGGTCGTTGCGGCAGATGCAGTATTTGGTGGAGCCGCTGCCGTCTTCGAGGAGATGCACCAGATGGTGTTCGGCGAACAGGGCCAGTGTTCTGAAAAGGGTGGATTTGTCCACGCTGTCCAGCACCTCTTCCAAATCGGCCATGCTGAACGTGTCGTGGAAACGGTTCATCGTTTTGTATATGAGTATCCTGACAGATGTGGGGCGGATACCGTGGCGGTTCAGTATCTCGTCGGGAGCTGTCTGTCTGTTGTCCATGGTATGGTTTGTTTCCGGCAAATTTGGCGAAAAATCCGTCATATTCTTCGTCCCGGCCGGTTTTTCGGGTTCGGTTGCAGTTTTCGCCGGGCCGGCGAGCGCAGGATATTGTAAAATACGGTTTCCTGCAGCCGTTTGTCCTGTCCTGTTTTCGTCCTATTCCATTATCCGTCGGCCCTGACGGCGTATGGCGGGGAGTCCGCGGGCTATCCCGTTGCTCCCTTAACGGATTACAGTTCAGGCGCATGAATCGTGTGTCGGCCTTTTCAGTCCGGATAACAGCTTCAATGTTAAAGAAAAAGATGCGCTTTCCGGTTCATCGTTACCGAAAAATCGTATATTTGTTGCTGGTTTTTTTAATGTCGGAAAAATGAGAATCGCAATTGCTCAGCTAAATTATACCATCGGAGCTTTCGAAAACAACAAACTCAAAATCATGGATGCCGTCCAGAGAGCCAAGGCCGACGGCGCCGACCTGGTGGTGTTCGCTGAACAGTCGATAAGCGGGGCGCCTGCCTACGATTTGCTGAACAAGGTGAATTTTCTTGACCTTTGCGAGGAGGCGCTTGTCGAGATAGCGGCCTGCTGCGACGGCATTTCGGCTCTGGTGGGGCTTCCCGTACAGGAGGGACGGTGGACGGTCAGTGCTGCGGCTTTCATCCAGAACCGCAAGATAGTCGGATATATTACGAGAAAGCATATCCTTCAGCGCGACGACGCCACGTTTCTTTATCCGGGCCGGGGGCGCGAATTCATACAGGTCGCCGGGCGGAAAATCGCTGTTGTGGTCGGAGAGGACATCATGCACCCGGACGAATGTTCCGGATGTGCGGATGCAGTGATAAATATCGGTTCGAGCAAATACGCGCGTCAGCGCATCGAAAAACGTTACGATTTTTTCGCCGGAATGGCTTACCGGCTGGGAACGGATGTGGTGTTCGTCAATCAGGTGGGAGCCAATACCGATGTGATATACGACGGCTCGTCGGCCGTTTTCAGTGCCGAAGGAAAACCGCTGGCCCTGCTTGCGGGTTTCGAGGAGGATTATCGGGTGGTGGAGCTCGGTGGCGTCCACGAACCCATGGAGGTGCCTTATCAGGATAAGACGCGGAACGTATATCGGGCCATCAAGCTCGGACTGGCCGATTTTTTCCGCAAAAACGGTTATTCCAGGGCTTGCCTCGGACTCTCCGGCGGTATCGATTCCGCCGTTGTCGCGGCGCTTGCGGTCGAAGTGCTCGGGGCGGAAAACGTCCGGGTGCTGCTTATGCCGTCGCAGTTTTCGAGCGACCATTCGGTGGAAGATGCCATGCAGATGGTACGCACGCTCGGTATGCAGTACGACATCGTTCCCATTACGGACATTTACCGCAGTGTGGTCGATAGCATGAATCCGGTATTCGGCGAGGATACCGAGTTCGGGGTAACGGAGGAGAATATCCAGGCCCGTATCCGGGGCGTGCTGCTTATGGCCCTCTCCAACAAATTTGGACATATTTTGCTCAATACTTCGAACAAGAGCGAGTTGGCTCTGGGGTGGGGAACGCTTTACGGCGACCATACCGGGATGCTCAGCGTGATAGGCGACGTGTATAAGAGCGAGGTGTTCGATATCGCCCGCTATATCAACCGTAACGGGGAGGTGATTCCGGAGAACATTCTGCTCAAGGCGCCTTCCGCTGAACTGCGTCCCGAACAGAAGGATACAGACTACCTTCCGCCTTACGACATCACCGATTCGGTCATATACCGCATGATAGAGGAGGGCCAGTCGCGCGAAGAGATAATCAATGCGGGGTTCGATGCCGAAGTGGTGCATAAGATATATGCCATGATACTGCGCAACGAACAGAAAAGAAAACAGTTCTGCCCGACGCTGAGGGTTTCCACCTGTCCTTTTGGGGTACTCAGGGTGATGCCCATAACCAGTAAGTACGGGTTTTGACCGCACAGTCGGACGAGTATGGAAAAGCCGATAGAACATAAGGGCAGGGTGGTACTGGTCGAGGGCGACCGTATCGATGTCGAGATGACCGTCGAGGGTGCCTGCGCTACGTGCAAGGCTGCGAAAGCCTGCGGTATGGGAGAGAGTCGGGACAAGGTGGTGTCGTTGCTTACCGCCTCGGCCGGCCTGTACGAGGTCGGTGATGAAGTGATGGTTTCCATCGAACGGAAGATGGGGATAAAGGCTGCGACATATGCCTACATATTCCCCTTCTTCATCATGGTGGCGGTGTTGCTGGTGATGTTCGAGGCGGGTTTTTCCGAAACGGCTGCGGGGCTTTCGTCGCTCGGAGCGATAGCGGTCTATTATGCGGTGCTCGCCTGTTTCCGCCATCGTATTGAAAGGGATATCATTTTTAAATTAAGAAAGATATAAATGGGCATATTGGGATATACAATCCTCACGCTATGCGTGCTGGGTGTACTCTGCGCATTGATATTGTATTTCGTGGCGCAGAAGTTCAAGGTGTATGAGGACCCGCGTATCGACGATGTCGAAAAGATGTTGCCGGGGGCCAACTGCGGCGGCTGCGGTTATGCCGGTTGCCGTACTTTCGCCTCTACTGCGGTCGGTGTGGACGATATGTCCGGATTGTTCTGCCCGGTGGGCGGTGCGGAGACCATGAAGCGTATCGCCGATTTCCTCGGGAAGGCGGCGCCGGAACGGGAACCGATGGTGGCCGTACTGCGCTGCAACGGTTCGCAAGCCAACCGGCCTCGGAACAGTGTCTATGACGGTGCGTCGTCGTGTGCCGTGGAGGCGGCGCTCTATGCCGGTGAAACGGGATGTGCGTTCGGCTGCCTCGGCAAGGGCGACTGCGTGACCGTCTGCAATTTCGATGCGCTGCATATGGACCCGGAAACGGGACTGCCGGTCGTGGACCAGGAGAAATGTACGGCCTGCGGAGCATGCGTGAAGAAGTGCCCGAAGATGCTTTTTGAACTGCGTAAGAAGGGGCCGCATGACAGACGGGTTTATGTAGCCTGTATGAACCGGGATAAGGGCGGAGTTGCCCGCAAAAGCTGTACGGCTGCCTGTATAGGGTGCGGGAAGTGTGTCAAGGCATGTCCTTTCGATGCCATAACGCTGGTGAACAACCTGGCATATATCGATTTCAACAAGTGCCGTCTGTGCCGGAAGTGCGTGCCGGAGTGTCCGACGGGAGCCATACACGACGTGAATTTCCCGGCTCCCGCACGGAAAGCGGAGGCTGTCGCCGACCTGTCGTCCGTGCGGCCGGCCTCGGTGGCGAAAGAGCCGGAACAGCGTGGAAAATCAGAGAATTAGAAATCCTACGAGTATGTTGAAAACATTTCCCATAGGCGGTATTCATCCGTCGGACAGTAAGATAAGTCGGGACTGCCCCATCGAGACCATGCCCCTTCCGGAGACGGTGACGATACCTTTGTCGCAGCACATCGGAGCCCCCGCCGAAGCGGTGGTGACGAAGGGCGAACGGGTACGTACGGGGCAGTTGATAGGCAGGAGTACCGGATTCGTTTCGAGCAACATACATTCCTCTGTCACGGGAACGGTCACGGCCGTCGACAGCTATCTCGACCCGGCGGGCTTGCGTCGGCCGGGCGTGACGATAAAGACGGAGCCGGACGAATGGATGGAGGGCATCGATACGAGCGACAGGATAATACGCGAATGCACTCTTTCGCCGCAGGAGATAGTCGCCAAAGTGGGGGCTGCGGGAGTCGTAGGCATGGGTGGGGCTACCTTTCCTACTCAGGTGAAGCTTTCCGTTCCGGACGGTAGGAAGGCGGAGTTCCTCATTATCAATGGAGTGGAGTGCGAACCTTACCTGACGGATGACTACCGGGTGATGCTCGAACGCGGCGAGGAGCTGCTGACGGGTATCCGGATTCTGGCCCGTGCTCTCGGGGCGGAACGAGTAATGGTCGGCATAGAGAACAACAAGCCGGAAGCCATCGGGTCGCTTCGGCAGCTTGCGGCCGTTTCGGCCCCCGAGGTGGAGGTCGTGCCCCTGAAGGTACAATATCCGCAAGGGAGCGAGAAGCATCTGATAGCGGCCCTGACCGGAAGGGAGGTGCCGAGCGGCGGCCTGCCCATCGATGTGGGAGCCATTGTCCAGAATGTGGGTACCGCGCTGGCGGTGTATGACGCAGTACAGAAAAACAAACCGTTGATAGAGCGCGTCGTGACGGTGACGGGGCCTTCGCTCGTCCGCCAGGCCAATCTGAAGGTTCGGATTGGAACGGCTGTTTCGGAGTTGCTGGATTACTGTGGTGGTCTGCCTGCCGATACGGGCAAAGTGATTGCCGGCGGCCCCATGATGGGCAGGGCCATGGCGCACCTCGGTGCTCCGGTGGTGAAAGGAATGTCGGCCGTTCTGGTGTTGCCCGAAAGCGCATCGCGGCGCATGCCGGAGCAGTCATGTATCCGCTGTGGCAAGTGCGTGAGCGTGTGTCCGATGGGACTGGAGCCCTATCTGCTCTCCAAACTTTCACAGAAAGCGGTCTGGGACGAAGCCGAGGCACACCGTGTGACTGACTGCATCGAGTGTGGTTCGTGTTCCTGGAAATGTCCTTCGGCACTGCCCCTGCTGGACTATATCCGGCTCGGCAAAACGGAGGTGATGAAGATAATACGTTCCCGGAAGGGACGGTAACGGCGGAAGCGGCGGCTTTTTCCGTTCCGGTGACGGTTTCGTTCCGACCGGGAAGAAGACGCTGCGAGGTTCGGTTGAAAAGAAGAGAAACGAAATCGATATGGATAAGAATTTGATTGTTTCACCCTCTCCGCATGTCCACGGACAGCAAACTACGTCGCGGCTGATGCTCGATGTGGTGATTGCGCTGCTTCCGGCGCTTGCGGTATCCACATGGGTGTTCGGGTTCAGCGTGTTGTTGGTGACATGCACATCGGTGGCCTGCTGCGTGGTGTTCGAGTACCTTATACAGCGTTTTCTGCTGCGCGGACCGCTTACGGTCAATAACTGGTCGGCTGTCGTGACGGGGATGCTGCTGGCTTTCAATTTGCCCTCGTCCATTCCGCTGTGGATGGTCGCCGTGGGGGCGCTCGTGTCGATAGGTGTCGGCAAGATGACCTTCGGAGGCCTCGGTAAAAATCCCTTCAATCCGGCGCTTGTGGGGCGTGTCTTCATGCTGCTCTCTTTCCCGGTGGCGATGACCACTTTCCCTGAAGTGGCCGATGCCGCTACGGGGGCCACGCCGCTCTCCGCGATGAAGGGGGCGTTGGCCAGCGGGATGACCGTACCGGAGGCGATGCGGATGTTCAGCTACCAGGACCTGCTGGTCGGTTTCAAGAGCGGTTCGTTCGGTGAGGTGTCCGCCGTGGCGCTGCTGCTCGGTTTTGTCTGGCTGCTCGTGCGCAGGGTGATAACGTGGCGTATTCCGGTCTATGTGCTCGGTACCATGGCGCTCTTCACCGGTATTCTCTGGGCCGTGAATCCCGACCAGTACATGAGCCCCGTATTCCATCTGCTGACGGGCGGTGCGCTGCTCGGAGCCATCTTCATGGCGACCGATTATGTGACTTCCCCCATGACCAATCGCGGAATGTTGCTCTACGGTATCGGTATCGGGGCTATTACGGTCTTGATACGTATCTGGGGACAGTATCCCGAAGGGATGTCGTTCGCCATCCTCATCATGAACGCTTTCGTCCCCCTGATAGACAAATATGTGAAACCACGCCGCTTCGGTGCGGTCAGAAAAGCGAGGGCCTGACAGTTATGAAAAGTTCTCTGGTAAATATGGTCGTGGTGCTGCTGGGCATCACTGCGGTCACCTCCTCGGCGGTCGGACTGGTGTACCGTGTGACGGAGGCGCCCATCGCTCAGGCGAAACTGCACAAAAAGGCGGATGCACTGGCACAGGTACTCCCGCCGTTCGATAATACGCCCGCCGACGAGATGCAGGCCGTAGCGGCAGGCAATGATTCGGTGTATGTCTATACGGCCCGGATGGGACAGACTGTGGCCGGCTATGCGGTGGAAAGTTTCGCTTCCGGTTTCGGCGGCCCAATCCGGATAATGGTAGGTTTCGGGCCCGACGGCAGGATACGGAACATACAGGTGTTGGAACAGACGGAGACTCCGGGTCTCGGGGCGAAACTCGCCGAGGAGGGCAATCCTGTCCAGGCAAGTCTTCTCGGCAAAAGTCCGGCGGAGGTGAAGATGTCCGTGCGTAAGGACGGAGGCGATATCGATGCGATAACCGCTTCCACGATATCCTCCAGAGCCTATATACAGGCAGTCAGCCTCGCTTATACCGCGTTCCTCGAGGTGAGCGGAGCGGATGCTTCGGGCTGGGACGCTTCGAGCGGGGCAACATCGTCGCGGCAGGTGCGGGAAGAGGAAGCCGCAACGTCGGATTCGGCGAGCGGTGCTACCGGCCGGAACGAAGAGGCGGATACCGCCTCGGGAGCGACTCCGTCGGCAGACACGGAGGCCGGAACGGATACGGAGTCTGCTTCTGCGGGTGTTGTCGGCGATACGGTTTCCGGAGCCACGCTGCAGACGGAGAACACCGATGTCTCGTCGGGCGCCACATCTTCCTCTGCGAATCATGTTTCGGGTGATAACGAACAGAAAGGGAAACGGCAATGAAAAGATTCAATATACTGCTGAAGGGAATTATCAGGGAGAACCCTACCTTCGTGCTGATACTGGGTATGTGTCCCACGCTGGGAACCACTACTTCGGCTATCAACGGGGCGGGCATGGGCATAGCCACCATGTTCGTACTCATCATGTCGAACATCGTCATTTCGCTCATCAAGAACCTGATACCCGACAAGGTGCGTATTCCGGCATTCATCGTTGTGATAGCCTCGTTCGTGACGGTTATCCAGCTTCTGGTGGAGGCCTATGGACCGTCGCTTTACGAGACGCTGGGAGTATTCATTCCCCTTATCGTCGTGAACTGCATTATTCTCGGCCGCGCCGAAGCGTTCGCGTCCAAACACAACGTGTTGGATTCGGCACTCGACGGTTTGGGCATAGGGCTCGGTTTCACCCTGTCGCTGACGGTCATCGGTGCGGTGAGGGAGATACTCGGCAGCGGTTCGGTTTTCGGATACAAATTCATCGAGGGCGACGGTATGATTGCCTTCGTGCTCGCTCCGGGAGCTTTCCTCGTGCTGGGATACCTGATGGTATTGTTCAATAAGGCGACAGCCCGACTGCGATAGACGGTCGTCCGGCGATGTTTAAGGATTAAAAACAAGAACAGATGGAATATTTTGCAATCATAATCGGGGCGATTTTCGTCAATAATGTCGTGCTGGCCCAGTTTCTCGGCATATGTCCGTTTCTGGGTGTGTCGAACAAGGTGAATACCTCGCTCGGCATGGGGGCGGCGGTGGTGTTCGTCATGGCCATCAGCTCCATCGTGGTATATCTGCTGCAATACTATGTACTCGTGCCGCTTCGCATAGAGTACATGCAGACTATTGTTTTCATCCTCGTGATTGCGGCTCTTGTGCAGATGGTCGAGATAATTCTCAAGAAGATAAGTCCGGCACTTTATCAGGCACTCGGCATCTTCCTGCCGCTCATCACGACCAACTGTGCCGTGCTCGGCGTAGCGATACTGCTCGTGCAGAAGAATTACAATCTGCTCCAGTCTTTTACCTATGCCGTGTCCACTGCGGTGGGGTTCGCCCTCGCACTGGTCGTCTTTTCGGGCATCCGAGAACGGCTTGAGCTCAACGACGTACCCAAGGCGATGCGGGGCGTGCCCGTGGCGCTCGTTACGGCCGGTATTTTGGCCATGGCATTCATGGGGTTTGCTGGACTGGTATAGCTTGTAGGGGGAATTTTCTCCTGAGGGAGCGGCGGAAGGTAGAGAAATCACCTTCCGCCGCTCCTTTTCCGATAACTCCGCCGGGTGGGAGTCAGAGGAGATGTTTTTCCGGCCAAAGGGCGCGTGCACGGGCCGTGCACTTCCGGATGAAACCGCCTTTCGCAGCGGTATAGGCGTCCCTGTCGTGTTCGTATGGCCGCATGAGGCGCATTTTGAGCGCTGCATAGCGGGCGGCTGCTTTCACATTGATGCACAGGTAGTCACGGAAATAGAGTTCATCCCAGTCGCCGGGGTATCGGACGTGCAGGTGTTAGGTCTGCCTTTCGAAGCCGCGGAGGGTATAGCCTTTCATGTACATCATTCCCGGCGGCGGATTTTGCGGCTGCGGCGTGTAGAGATAACCGCAGGTTTCCATATGTACAGGCAGGGCCGGCAGGCAGGCAGGTAGGTAGGTATCGGGTTCTATCTCCAGCAGGATGTCTATCGTCGGCTTGGCCGTCAGGCCGGGAACGGCTGTACTCCCTATATGGCTGATGCGGACGATGTCGCTCCCGACGGCTTCCCGCAGCCGGAGACTTTCGCTGCGATAGGCCTCCGGCCACGATGTATCGTAAGGTATGAGTATTATCGGAAAGAGTTGCCAGAGCTCTTCGTCGCGCATTTCAGTCGGACATTTGTCCATGTCTTCGTCAAAAGAGGTAGTTCATGTTCAGGTAGAGGCCGTTCGTACCGTCGCGCCGGTCGAAGGGAATGCCGTATTCGACCGACAGGACGAGGTTGCGGTTCATCACGATTTTGATACCGAGTCCGGCGCTCATGTGGGGCGTTTCCCTTTCGCCACTGTATATCGCCTTGCGGATGTCGTCCGGGACGGAAGCGTCGTTCCCGACGGCCTGCAGCTCTTCTGCCCGGAACGGACGGGTGACGATACCCAGGTCGAAAAAGGGATTCGTGGTGATGTACCACTCCTGTCCGAAAAGTCGGAAATCGAAGAGCCGGAGCCGCAATTCCGCGTTGGCCCAGGCCATGCCGTCGCCTACGACGCGGTTGTAGAGGATTCCTCGCAGGGAGATGGCTCCGCCGAGGATGTCGGAGTTGATTTGCTTCAGGAAGAGCGTGGCGTAGTTTTGCTGTACGTAGAAGGGGGCCCGGCCGGCTACCGTTCCCTGCCAGCATAGACGGTAGGCGAAAACCAGCTTGCCCCGAATGAGCGGCAGGTAGTGGCGGAACGAAACGGCGGCCTTCAGGTAGTGATA
>ERZ779894.4308-NODE-4308-length-10072-cov-3.129879_pt1 | contig 10072 bp, 8 predicted proteins | sample MGYA00511587_ERZ779894 | MGnify/ENA primary metagenome ERZ779894 (study PRJEB29588, sample SAMEA2160490) | human gut metagenome | biome: human gut; feature: human-associated habitat; material: faeces | place: Denmark | collected 2008/2010 ... | reverse complement strand
AAGCCGAGCCAGGCGTTCAAGGCGCTGGCCCTCGGCGCCCCCTACGTCAAGGCTGTGTGCATGTCGCGCTCGTTCATGATCCCGGCCTTCCTCGGCTGCAACATCGAAGGGGCCCTGCACCCCGAACGCCGGGAACGCGTCCACGGCGCGTGGTCGGCTCTTCCGAAGACGGTCCTCGACATCGGCGATACGCCCGAAACCATCTTCGCCGGATACCATGCCCTCAAGGAACGCCTCGGAGCCGACGAAATGGCGCATATCCCTTACGGAGCCATCGCCATGTGGACGATGTGCGACCGGCGCGGGGCTCCAGCACCACATGGCCGGGGCCCGCAAGTTCGGCGTCGAGCACATCGACCGCACGGACATCTGCGCCGCCAACCGCGAAACGGCTCAGGAAACGGGCATCCCCTTCATCACGGAACAAGACGACGAGCTGGCGCGCCGCATCGTGCTCGGCTGACAAGGAAAGGCGTTCATGCTGGATCTGCTCTTGACCAACGCCCGCATCGTGGACGGGACGGGCAACCCCTGGCGCAAAGGCTGCGTCGGCGTGCGCGACGGGCGCATCGTGGCCGTGGGTTCGGCCCACGATATGCCCGAAGCCCGGACGGTGCTCGACATCGGAGGCAACATCCTGTGCCCCGGCTTCATCGACAGCCACAGCCATTCGGATTTGAGGATAATAGATGAGCCGTTGGCCTTGCCCAAAATCATGCAAGGGATTACCACAGAGAACGTAGGCCTCGACAGCATGTCGGTGGCCCCCATCAGCGACAAGAACAAGGAGCCGTGGAGCACGAGCATTTCCGGGCTCGACGGCGTAGCCCAGAAACCGTGGGGCTGGAACGGGTTCGCCTCCTATCTCAATGCGCTCGACGCCGCGAAGCCGAGCGTCAACCTGAGTTCCTATGTGGGGCTCGGCACCGTGCGCCTCGACGTCATGGGCATGGAGGACAGGCCGCCCACCGCCGAAGAACTGCGCCTTATGGAAGAAAGCGTGGCCCGGTGCATGGAGGAAGGCGCGCGGCATTTCGGCGGGGCTCATCTACACGCCCAACAAGTACCAGTCCACGGAAGAACTCGTCGCGCTCGCCAAAGTCGCGGCCCGCTACGACGGCATCCTCGACGTGCATATGCGCAATGAAGCCGACCACATGGCCGAGGCATTGGAAGAGGTCATCCACATCGGGCGCGAAACCGGCATCCGTATTCTGGTGACCCATTTCAAGCTGCGGGGGCGCAGGAACTGGGGGAACGCCCGCAGGCATCTCGACACCATCGACCGGGCCCGCGGGGAAGGCATCGACATCGGCATCGCCCAGTATCCGTATACGGCCAACAGCACGTTCATGCACGTCGTCGTTCCGCCGTGGTACCACAGCCGGGGGACGGACGGCCTGCTCAAAGCCTTGGCGGAGGAACGCGAACAGGTCAAAAAGGACATGCTCACCACCGAAGGCTGGGAAAATTTCTCGCAGGTCATGGGCTGGGAGAACATCTACGTCTCCTCGGTCGCCAGCGAAAAGAACCTCTGGTGCGAAGGCAAAAGCGCCGTGGCCCTTGGCGAGGCCCTCGGCAAGTCGCCCGAGGACGCGGTGCTGGATCTGCTGATCGAGGAAAACCTTGCCGTGGGCCTGCTTGGGCACGGCATGTGTGAAGAGGATGTAATGGAAGGCATGAAGCACCCGACCATGTGTCTGATCACCGACGGCCTGCTGAGCGGCGGCAAGCCGCATCCGCGTACCTATGCGGCCTTCCCCCGGTTCATCGCCCGTTACGTGCGGGAAAAGCGCCTGCTCACCCTTGAGGAGGCCGTGCGCAAGATGACCTCCAGCACGGCGCTCAAACTCCGCATGAAGCGCAAGGGCTTCATCATGCCCGGCATGGATGCGGACATGGTGGTGTTCGGCGAAAACCGCATCCGCGATGTGAATACGTTTGAAAATCCGCGTGTCTACCCGGAAGGCATCGATTACGTGCTCGTCAACGGCGAGATCGCCGTCGATCACGGCGTCCATACGGGCGCGCGTCCCGGCAAGACCATACGCGACTGACCATGCCACCGACGGCGCGGCCGTTTCCCATCGCGGGGGACGGGCCGCGCCGTTTTTTCGTTCTTCAAGGAGGAAACGTCCATGTCGTACAGCCCCACGCTCGGCTCCGTGTTCAACCGCACGAAAATGCGCGATCCGTCCCATGTCTGTTCTTTTTCCGGCATGTGCGCCATGTGCACCGCCGACTGCATCGGCAGCTGCGAGATCGGCCTGTCCGCCGTCCGGGGCATGGAGACCGTATATCCCACCACCACGGGGGAAAACCAGATCGCCTCGGAAAAGGTCTATCCCGTCGATTATTCCCATTTCAACATCAACGGCAGATCCTTCGGGGCAATGGGGGCTCCGCTGGACGCCGATCGCGCCACCATCTACCATGTGGGGCTCGAACGGGAGATCGGCACCCTCAACCCCGTAAAGCTGGCGCTGCCGATCATCCTGCCCGCGCTCATCAAGCTCAACTGGCCCGACTACTTCGGCGGCGCGGCCATGGCGGGCGTCAACGCGGTCATCGGCGAAGGGGCCGTGAGCAAGGACCCGACGCTCGCCTACGAAAACGGCAAGGTCGTCCACGCCCCGAAGCTCCGGGAAATGCTGGACGCCTTCAACAAGTATGACCGGGGATACGGGCAGATCATCCTTCAGGCCAACTATGACGACGACGCGCAGGGCGTGCCGGAGTACGCCATCCGGGAATGCGGGGCCAAGGCCATCGAATTCAAGTTCGGGCAGTCCGCCAAGGGCACGCAGCCCGCGAACCTCGTCCCCACGCTCGAAGAGGCGCTGAAGAAGTGCGAACAGGGTTTCCTTGTCCTGCCCGATCCGCGGGATCCCGGCGTACAGGAAGCCTATGGCCGCAAGGCGTGCCCCGCCTTCCACGTCTACGGCCGTCTGCCGATCTGGAGCGACGACTATCTGATCGGCCGCATCGCGCAACTCCGCGACATGGGCATGGCCAACGTGTATTTCAAGATGGCGGGCTTCGATCCAGAGGATCTGGAGCATGTCCTCCGGCTGGCTTCCAAGGCGCAAGTGGATATGGTCACCTTCGACGGCGCGGGCGGCGGCTCCGGCTACAGCCCCTGCAAGATGATGAACGAATGGTGCCTCCCCACGGTCGTCATGGAAAGCATCCTTTACGGCATTCTCGACAAGCTGGCCGCGGAAGGCATGGAACTCCCGCATGTGGCGATCACGGGGGGCTTTGCGACCGAGGATCAGGTGTACAAGGCGCTGGCCCTCGGCGCGCCCTACATCTCCGCCGTGGGCCTGTGCCGGTCCAGCATGGCGGCGGCCATGAGCGCCAAAAAGATCGGGGATCTCATTGGGGCGGGCAAAGTCCCCCCGGAACTCGCCCGTTTCGGCACGACGAAGGAAGAGCTGTTCAGCGATCTTCCCGAGCTGAGGGGGCTCTACGGCAGCGCGGCGGACGGGTTCTCCACCGGGGCCGTCGGGGTATATTCCTACCTGAACCGCATCGCCTACGGGCTGCGCCACTTCGCCGCCCTGAACAGGAAATTCGACGTGAAGCACATCGAGCGGCGCGACGTCTTCCCGCTCACCCGCGATGCCAAGGAACTGCTTGACGGGACGTGGCTGCGGTAGCCCCCTTCAGTTCCCTTTTCCGCGCAGGCGGCACCGACACTTCCCTCGGTGCCGCCTGCCATTTTTTTGATGCCATCCGTATGAAGCGAAGAAAGGGGCCTCCGTGCGCCTTGCCATCCAACGCGGATAACGATTCGACGATACCGAACAAAGGATACTTCTCCGCAAGATGCGCAAAAGTATTGCCGAAGCGTCCGAGTTCCGGCACATTTTACCTGACGCCGTTTCGAGCGGCGGGGAGGGGGTCCATGAATCACGATGATGAAGTCTTCGCGCGTAAGCGATTTAAATACGCCGTGGGAACAGGTGCTGCACCTCGCCTCCCGGCGCGTCTTCCCCAAGCGGCACACCATCGACGTTTCAAATACGGAATCGCCCTATTTCTACTATATCCTTTCGGGGACCGTGCGGCTGGCCTATGTCGGGGCCAACGGCGAGGAACGGACGATCCTGTACGCCGGGGCGGGCACGCTCATGAACGTGCCGACCATCATCGCCGGGGACATTAAGAATACCGTGGTGACCTGCACGGAACGGGTGGAAGCCGCGATTTTCGACGCCGGGCTGCTGACGGATCGCGCGTTCGCCGCCGCCCATCCGAATTTGCTGCTCAACCTTATCCACTCGCTTTGCAGGATGGGGCTGCCCCGGCATGAACGGCATCACCAGCAGCGGCGCGAAGGGCATCAACGCCCTCGGCCCGCGCTACCTGCTCATCCAGGGGACGCACCGGGAACTCACCGAGGGGAACGGGCCGCCCTTCGTGCTGGACGTCGCCCCCATGCTGGTCCTGTTCGCCATCGTCATGACCTTCTGCATCCTCGGCTGTTTCCTGCCGTCCATGCCGCTGCTGCTCATCTGCGTGCCGATCTTCGTGCCCATTGCGAAGGTTTTCGGCTGGGATCTGATCTGGTTCGGCGTCATCATCACGGTTCTGGACAACATGGCCTCCATCACGCCGCCTTTCGGCATCAGCCTCTTCGTCATGAAGGAAGTGGCGGGCGTGACGCTCGGCGCCATGTACCGCTCCGCCGTTCCTTTCGTCATCGCCCTGTTCGTCTGTCTTCTCCTGATTGTTCTGTTCCCCCCGCTGGCAACCTATCTTCCCACGCTCATGAACGGTTAGCGTACGGCGGACCAGCCTGAAACAGCGGAAAGCTCCGTGCAGTGCGGGGCTTTCGTTTTTGCCCGGCGGCGGAAGCCGCCCCGATCCCCAGCAGGCTCCCAAAGGCCCGCGCAAGCTGGACATGGCCTTTCCCCCCGCCTACAATGGGTTCTCAACTGAACAGGGGGTGACCATGGCGCTTTCTCAATCGCAAAAGATCATTGCTTTTCTCGAAAAACATCGGGGCGGGAGCTTTACGGCCCGGCAGATTGCCGAAGCCATCGTGCAGCAGTACGCTTCCGACTACGCCAAAAAGCGCAACAATCCCCGTTTTGCGGATGACAAGGCATTTCTTTCGCAAATCATTGCGGAAATCGGATCACAGAAAGACACGCTCAAAAGGCTCCGCCCCACACTCGTATGGCAGGACAGGCCCAAGCCCCGCCGCTACTGCATTCCATTGGAAGAGACGCAGGAGGCGCTGGATACGGCCCAAGGTGAAACCTGTGAACGCGATGAGGAGATCTGCGCCTGTGAAGAACGGGCCCTGCTGGAACAGGAGCTTTACCCGCTTCTCACCAGTTATCTCTGGTCGGAGCTGCACCTCTACTCCATGCGCATCCGGGAAGGCCGCTCCCACAATACGCGGGGAAACGGCGGCAACCAGTGGCTCCACCCCGACATCGTGGCGATGGAGCCGGTGGACAAGGCATGGGGGAAACACGTCAAAGCCTGCGGGCACGCCAGCGGCAGCACCTGCGTCCGGCTCTGGTCGTTTGAAGTCAAAAAAACGCTCACCGTCGCCAATATCAGAAAATGCTTCTTTCAGGCCGTCAGCAACTCGTCTTGGGCGCACGAGGGGTATCTCGTCGCCACGGCCATCGCCGACGACCGGGTGGAACAGGAGCTCAGGACGCTTTCAGCCCTGCATGGCATCGGGGTTATCCTGCTCGATCCCGAAAATCCGTCGGAAAGCGAAATCCTGCTCCCCGCACAGAAAAAGCCGGATGCCGACTGGCAATCCATTGATCGCCTCGCCAAAGAAAACGGAGATTTCCACGAATTCATTGAGCTGGTTTCCGTCTACTTCCAAACCGGGACGCTGCGGGAAAAGGATTGGGACAACAAGACGGCCTGACGGGATCTTTGTTTGAGTGGAGGATACCGAACGGCGTTTTGGCTCCGCCGGTTCTCTCCGCAAAAGGAAAAGGCAGGCACGGCGCCGTATCCGTTCAGCCGTAAAAGCCCAACAGCCTTGCGCCGCCGTCGATCGCTTGCCGGTTTTATCTATCCGGTGAAAGGCAGCGTACCCAGCAGACAGCCATACCTTGTAGCGTTATTGATAAACATGGAGAAAAAAGATGCGCGACGAACTGATGTCCGAAATCATCAAGCTGGAATGGGACATGTTTTCTCATGTTTCGAACGTGGGAGGCCCGGCCTCCTGCCAGATGCGGCCCGACACCTTCAAAATCATGCGGAAGAGCCAGGCCGCCACATGGTCCGATGAGCTGCTTGCCAGCTATCTGGAAGATCTGAAGACCGCCACGCGGGAAGGCAGAAACATCATGACCGAGAAATACGCCCGGATGATGGAATCCACTTTCCCCGAAGAATACCGGAAGCTGGCGGCATCCCTTCCGCCCGTCGACAAGGAAACCTTGCAGAAGATAGAAGAAATCGTCGCGATCAACGTGGGATGGAAAGCCGAGCTGTTCGACCGTTATCCCCGTCTGAGCGGCAAGGGCCGCCCGCTGCGCACCAGCGAAGACTCTGCAATGGAAACCTCCTTTGAAACGTACCTGCGGGGAGAATTGAAGACGTATTCAGCGCGCACGATCACGCTCCTGCATGAACTTACCTTGCGGCAACAACAGGATGGCGTGAACGGCGCGGCGCTGAATCTCCTCAATCAGGTGCAGCAGTACGGGTATGCCACGCTCGAACAGGCCGAAGGCCATCGCGCGGGAGGCTGACGGCGTTCCCGGCTTCCTTACGGGCGCGGCTTTACCTATCCCTTGCCCTTTCCGGCATGGCGTGCCTTCAGAAAGGCAAGCCGCCCGTAAAGCGAACAGCCGAGATCCCAAGGCTCCTGACCGTAGGGGACGCCGGCGGCCTTGGCGGTCATGGCGGCTTTCAATTTTTCCGGAGTGACGGGAAGCGTAGCCACCCGCACGCCCACGGCATCGGCTATGGCGTTCAGGATGGACACGTGACCCGCACTCTGGAAGCCTTCCGCGCATCCGGTCGAACCGTGCGGCCCGTTCTCGCGGTACGTCTCGTGAAACAGCACGTTGAACGTGTCCGGAACGTCATTGCAGCGGGGAACCCCCGCCCCGCGCATGGTCGCGTGCTTCTTCATGTCCTCGTAGTTTTCGCTCAGGGCGAAGCCGATGGAGTGCGAAAAACCGCCCCATGCCTGCCCGAGCACGGCCTGGCGGCTTCCGATCACCCCAACGTCGGCCACAATCGTCGCGCCGAGGACACGGGTCCTGCCCGTGGCGGCTTCGACAGCCACTTCCGCCATGAACAGCACGTAGTTCTGGGCAATCGCGCCGTACCCGTGCCCCGTATCGGGATCAATGTCCGACCATTCGGCGGTATGGACGCCACGGTATCTGGTCGGAACGCCCGCATCGCGCATTTCCCGCCATGTGCGATACGTCCCGTCTTCCTTGCGCATGGCGGCGAGCAGCTTGGAAGCCGCGTCCAGCGTAGCCATGCCGACGACATGGTGCGAACGGCTGCCCGACGCCGATCCCGTATCGGGGCAGCATCCCGTATCGTTGCGGACCAGGCGGATGGCCTCCGGCCTGAGCCGCAAGGGGCGCAGCGCCTCATGGACATGGAGCAGGCTGCCCGTATCCGCCCCCTGCCCGACGTCGGCCCATGTGCTGTAGTGCGTGACCGATCCGTCCTGATTCAGCTCCAGATCGATTTCCGCGCGATCCGGCACTTTTGAGACGTGATACCCGCCCCACGCAATGCCCACGCCGCGCCTGTGCTCCGGCGTGCTTTCCGCCCGGGCCTTTTCCACGGCCTTCCGGTAGTGCGGGCGCAGCATGTCCATCATCGCCCGCATGGGATATTCCCGGTAAGGGACGGACGTGGTGCAGGTATCCCCTTCCCGGGCGACGTTGATATAGCGGAACTCGAAGGGGTCCATGCCGATCCGCCCGGCGAGCATATCCACGATCTGCTCGCTCGCCGTGTAGGTCTGCGGCGAGCCGAACGCCCGGAAAGCCGTCCCGAAATTGTTGTTGGTGAAGGCCGTCCGCACCAGGCCACGGATGTTCGGGATGGCATACGGATAGCCGAAAAAGCGGCAAACCTTCGTCGTCAGCGCCCCCGCCATTTCGCTGTATGCGCCGTGATCGATCCCGGCAAGGAAATCCATTGCCGTCAGCTTTCCCGCTTCATCGCACGCGAGGCGGACATTGGCGTACACGGGGGAGCGCTTGCCCGTCGTGTGCTGGTGTTCGGCGTAACTGAGCACGAGGGAAACCGGCGCATCCAGCGCCAGCGCGCAGGCCGCCGCCAGTGCGGTATTGCCCGGCGACATGCTGTAGCCGAAGCTGCCGCCCGCCGGATTGCCGAGGATCCGCACCTTTTCCTTGGGCAGCCCAATAGCCGGGGCCATCTGGGCGATGTTGCCGTACAGGTATTGCCCCTTGCACTGGATGACCACGCCCCCGTCCTGCGGGTAAGCCAGAACGACATCCGGCTCCACCGTCAGATGCGGCTGCCGCGACGTGCCGAAACTTCCCTCAACCGTATGGGCGGCATGTTCCAAAAGCCCTTGCGTGTCCTCGCCCTTGTAGACGGGCTGTTCCATATAGATGTTGGGGGTGTTTTCATGGATAGGGAACGCCCCTTCCGCAGCGGCTTCCATGAAGGTCATGACGGCGGGAAGCGGCTCGTATTCCACCCGGACCCGTTCCGCAGCGGCCCGCGCCTTGTCCCGGCCCGTCGCCGCCACAACGGCCACCACGTCCCCATACCGGCGTACCACCCCGTCACAAATGACCGGGCGATCGAGGCCGTCGCACAGGCTGTGCACGGTGCCTTGCGGCGCAACCAGCCGGTTCGTGCCCTTTACGTCCTTCGCGGTAACAACGTTGACGACGCCGGGCATGGCTTGGGCTTCGGCGGTGTCCAGAGCCCGTATCCGGGCATGTTCCCGTTTCGCCAGAACAACCGCCAGATGCAGCGTGCCTTCCGGCATCTTTCCGGAAATGTCGGCCCCGAAGTCGCATGTCCCGAGTACCCGGGAAAGCGCCGTGGGCTTCGGGAAATCCGAACCGTACAGCCGACCGCCCTCCGGCGGGGTAAAGGTGATGTCCTCCATCGCCTTTTCCCCGCGCATCACGGCGGCGGCCTCCATCACGGCGTCCACGATGGGCTTGTATCCGGTACAGCGGCAGACGTTGCCGTGCCGGGTAAACCATTCCCTGACCTCTTCCCGCGTCGGATCAGGATTGCGCATCAGAAGCCCTTTGGCCGACATGATGAACCCCGGCGAACAGAAGCCGCACTGCACGCTCGCATACGTCATGAACGCCCGCTGCAACGGATGAAGCCGTTCCGCCGAGCCGAGGCCCTCGATGGTTTCGACTTTCGCATACGCCTTGACCTGTTTCATCTTTTTGACGCAGGAGCGCGTGACCTCCCCGTCGAGCAGCAACGAACAAGCGCCGCAGTGCCCGGTTCCGCACCCGACTTTCGTCCCGGTGAGCCCAAGACGCCGCACCACGTCGGCAAGGGAGTCCTTCTCCGGCTCACAAAGGATTTCCCGATCTACCCCATTGATGTTCAAGACGATTCTCTGAATGGACACGGTTCCTCCTCTGTGAAGGGGTTGGATATTTTCCAGACAAGGCGGATTGCCCTTCTCTCCCGGAAGCTGGAAAGAAAGGCAATCCGCCTTCGCCGCGCCTCAAGCGGCACGGCTGTCCTCCAGCGGACGGGCGCTACTTGCCCACGAAATCCGTGATGGGCGGACAATCGCCGGAACACATAACCTCAATGAGGGTCGACGTTTCCGACAGGCGGGCCTGTTCAAGGGCGGGCAACAGTTCTTCGGCATGTTCGACGCGGATGCCCTGAAGCCCGCAAGCCTGGGCGAGCGCCACATGATCGATGGGAAAGATGTCCACCGAAGTGCTGTTCTTGCCGTAACGGAGCTTTTCGGAACACTTCACGTATCCCAGAATGCCGTTGTTCAGCACAATGGTGGTCACTTTGAGGTTGGAACGGGCCGCGACTTCCATCTCCGACCAGACATGCGCAAACCCGCCGTCGCCGG
>ERZ779894.4307-NODE-4307-length-10073-cov-6.695847_pt1 | contig 10073 bp, 9 predicted proteins | sample MGYA00511587_ERZ779894 | MGnify/ENA primary metagenome ERZ779894 (study PRJEB29588, sample SAMEA2160490) | human gut metagenome | biome: human gut; feature: human-associated habitat; material: faeces | place: Denmark | collected 2008/2010 ... | reverse complement strand
ATAATAAAAATAGTTAGAATAAACAAAAGAATAAAAGGAGGATAATTTATGTCTGAAGAGATAAACCAAGAAGAAAAAGTAGAGAAAATGATTGATGATTTAGTAAAAAGAGCTAAAATTGCATCAGAAGAATATTTAAAATTAGATCAAAAAACAGTAGATAATATAACTAAAGCGATGTCTATGGCAGGACTAGAACATCATATGGAACTTGCAAAAATGGCTGTAGAAGAAACAGGCAGAGGAATTTATGAAGATAAAATAACAAAGAATATGTTTGCAACAGAATATATTTATCATAGTATAAAACATGAAAAAACTGTAGGAATTATAAAAGAAAATGAAGAAGAAGGATATGTAGAAATTGCTGAACCAGTTGGAATTATTGCAGGAGTAACACCGGTTACAAATCCAACATCAACTACAATGTTTAAATCTATTATATCAGCAAAAACAAGAAATGTTATTATATTTGGTTTTCATCCATCTGCTCAAAAATGTAGTTCAAAAGCAGCAGAAATTCTGAGAGATGCGGCAGTAAAAGCAGGAGCTCCAAAAGATTGCATTTTATGGATAGAAGAACCAAGTATCTTAGCAACAAGATTACTAATGAACCATCCAGGAGTCAATTTAATTTTGGCAACAGGTGGAACAGGAATGGTAAAATCAGCATATTCTTGTGGAAAACCAGCATTAGGTGTTGGACCAGGAAATGTACCATGCTATATTGATAAAACAGCAAAGTTGAGAACATCTGTTAATGATTTAGTTCTATCAAAAGCTTTTGATAATGGAATGATATGCGCATCGGAACAAGCTGTTTTAGTAGATAGGGATATTTATGAAGAGTTTGAAAAACTCATGAAAGAAGATGGATGTTATTTTGTAAGTCCAGAAGAAAAAAATAAATTACAAGAAAGTATGTTTGAAAAAACAGAAGAATATGGTTATAAATTAAAATCTCATGTACCAGGCCAATCACCATGTACTATTGCTAAAGAAGCAGGATTTGAAGTACCTGAAGATACAAAAGTTTTAGTAGTATACGAAGAAGGGATTGGAAACGAATATCCTTTTTCAAAAGAAAAACTAAGTCCAGTTTTAACATACTATATTGTAGAAAATGAAGAAGAAGGAATTGGTAAAGCAGAAAAATTATTGGAATTTGGAGGACTAGGTCATTCAGCAGTTATTCATTCTGAAAATAAAGAAACCATTTTAAAATTCTCAAAAAAAATGAAGGCAGGTAGAATTATTGTAAATTCACCATCAACTCATGGTGCAATAGGAGATATATATAATACTAATATGCCATCACTTACACTTGGATGCGGATCATTTGGTGGAAATTCAACAACAGCAAATGTATCTTCAGTAAATTTAATTAATATTAAAAGAACAAGTAAAAGGAGAGTTAATATGCAATGGTTTAAGGTTCCAGAGAAAATATATTTTGAAGCAGGAGCAATTCAATATTTAGAAAAAATGCCAGAAATAGAAAGAGCTTTTATTGTAACAGATGAATCAATGGTAAAATTAGGATATGTAGATAAAATATTATATCATTTAAGAAAAAGACAACAATATGTACATTCTGAAATATTTAGTGAAGTAGAATCAGATCCATCTTTTGATACAATAAAAAGAGGAGTAAAGGCAATGGAAAGTTTTCAACCTGATGTTGTTATAGCATTAGGAGGAGGAAGTCCAATTGATGCAGCGAAAGGTATGTGGTTATTTTACGAATATCCAGATGCAGATGCAGAAGGAATGAAATTAAAATTTATGGATATTAGAAAACGTACTTATAAGTTCCCTAAATTAGGTAAAAAATGTAAGATGGTAGCAATACCAACAACTTCTGGAACAGGCTCAGAAGTAACTTCTTTTGCTGTTATAACAGACAAAGAAAAAAATAAAAAATATCCATTAGCTGATTATGAATTAACACCAGATGTAGCAATTGTAGATCCAGATTTAGTAATGAGTTTACCAAAATCAATTACAGCAGATACAGGAATGGATGTTTTAACACATGCAATCGAGGCATATGTTTCAAATATGGCTTCTGACTATACAGATGGATTAGCAGAAAAGGCAGCAGAATTAGTAGTAAAATATTTAAAAACAGCATATGATGAGGGAACAAACAAAAATGCAAGAGAAAGAATGCATAATGCAAGTACAATAGCAGGAATGGCATTTACAAACGCTTTCTTAGGAATAAACCATTCTCTAGCTCATAAAATGGGGGCAGAATTTCATTTACCACACGGAAGAATAAATGCTATTTTATTACCATATGTTATTAGATACAATAGTAGCAAGCCAACTAAATTTGTGTCATTCCCTAAATATGAGTATTTTATAGCAGATGAGAAATATTATCAATTAGCAAAAAAACTAGGACTAAAAGCAGATTCTAAAGAAGAAGGAATTAATAGTTTAATTGAAAAGATAAAAGAGATGAATTCTCATATGAATATTCCTAAATCTTTCAAGGAAGCAGGAATAGAAGAAGAAGAATTTTTAGCTAAAGTAGATATGTTAGCTGATAGAGCTTTTGAAGATCAATGTACAACAGCAAATCCAAGATTACCTTTAGTTAGTGAATTAAAACAAATTCTTTTAGATAGCTATTATGGAAAATAAAACAGATAAAGAATCATATAGTAAGTATATGGTTCTTTTTTATATATTATAACAGTAACAAATTCTTACACTATTTAATTACACTATAATATTTAGTATATCTTGGAAAATACAATAAATTTAATTGACCAAAATATATAATATATGTATAATAAAAAAATAATAGGAGGTATAAAAATGGATATTACAATTGATGTAAATGATTACAAATTAAATGTAATAGCAGCCTGTGTTATTAAACATAATAATAAAATTTTAGTACATAAGAATATTAATTCAAATCATTATTGTTTGATTGGAGGAAGAGTAAAAATAGGTGAAGATTCAGAGACAACAATTAAAAGAGAAGTAGAAGAAGAGATTGGAAAACAAATAGAAATAACTGGTTATATAGCAACAATAGAGAATTTCTTTGAAATGAAAGGCTCAAAATACCATGAGTATATGTTTGTATATCAAGCAGAATTTAAAGAAGCAGAAGATAAAAAGATTGAAGAAGAATTAAAAAATGAAGAAGGAAAAGACTACCTAAAATATATTTGGCTAGACTTAGATAATATTAACGAACAACCTATTTTGCCACAAGTCGTAAAAGAAATATTAAAAGAAGGAAAATATCCGGAACATAAAATAAATATTGATAGTAAGAAATAATAAAGATGAAAAGAGACTATACAAAAGACAAAATGTAAAAGAAAAAATAAATAGAGAAAGAAAAAAATAAGAAGATATTTAGTAAAAGTAAATAGTGAAAATAAAAGTTCTAAAATTTCAGTAGAAATATTGATGTTTTAGAACTTTTTAACATTCACTTTTTACGTAAAGAAAACATAATATATAGCAAAATAACGTGAAAGGTGGGAGAATTATGTCTGATTACATAATAGAAGGTGGCAGAAAACTAGAAGGAGAAGTAGAAATATCAGGCTCAAAAAATGCAGCATTACCTATTATTGCGGCTACTATTTTAAATGGAGGGAAAACGACACTATATAATGTGCCAAACATACATGACACGCAAATGATGTTTGAAATATTAAGAAAATTAGGAGGAACGGTAACAAAAAAGCCTAATAAAGTAATAATAGATACTAGTAAGATAGATAAATATGAAATACCAGAAGATCTGATGAGACAAATGCGTTCTTCTGTAATTTTTGTTGGTAGCTTGGTAGGAAAGCATAGAAAAGTTACCTTTTCTTATCCAGGAGGATGTGACATTGGAACACGACCAATTGAGTTACATTTGAAAGCCTTTGAAAAATTAGGAATAAATATTAACAAAAACTATGGAAATATAGAATGTAGTTGTGATAAAATAATAGGAGAAAAAATAGACTTAGATTTTCCAAGTGTAGGAGCAACAGAAAACGCAATACTTGCAAGTTGTTTAGCAACGCGGAAAAACAATTATAACTAATGCAGCAAAAGAACCAGAAATAACAGATTTACAAAACTTCTTAAATAAGATGGGGGCAAAAATAAAAGGAGCTGGTTCAAGTCAAATTGAAATTGAAGGAGTAAAACAGTTAAAAGATGTAAGTTATAATATTATGTCTGATAGAATAGAGGCGGGAACATTTTTATGTATAGCAGCTATGAATCATTCAAATATTATAGTAAAAAATATAGATGAAGATCATATTATTCCTATTATTGATAAATTAGAAGAAGCAGGATGTGAACTACAAATAGAAGATAGACAAATACAGATAAAAGCACCAAAAAAATTAAAATCAGTTAATATAAAAACAATGCCATATCCAGGATTTCCAACAGATCTGCAGTCTCCTGTAATGGCAGTTCTTTCCACCATAGAGGGGGAAAGCTGCATTCGTGAAATGGTTTTTGAAGACCGTTATAAAGCAGCTGACCAGTTGCAGAAAATGGGAGCCAGGATCCGCGTACAGGAAAATGAGGCTGTAATTTGCGGTGTAAAGACTTTACATGGAGCAGCTGTGCAGGCACAGGAATTAAGAGGCGGTGCGGCCCTGATCCTGGCAGCACTTGGGGCTAAGGGAGTTACCGTACTGGAAGGATATTCTTTTGTACAGCGTGGGTATGAGCATATTTGCCAGGATCTTAATGCGCTGGGAGCAGCAGTAAAAAGGATACAGGAATAACAATATATGAAATCACTGAAAATGAAGCTGATCTATAGAAAACATAAGAAAGCGATTCTGGGTACCCTGGGGGCAGTTCTGCTGGCAGGACTTGTTTTTTTCTTTTCCTATTTTCATGTGACAAAGGTGGAGGTAATGGGAACCTCCCGTTACACGGATGAACAGGTGAAGGAGATGGCTTTGCGTGGGGCTTTTACGGATAATTCCGTTCTTGCAGTTTTGCTCCATTCCAGGGTGGACGTAGAGGGTGTGCCTTTTGTGGAAGGCTTTCATATTACCAGGCTTTCTCATAACAGTATCTGCATCAGTGTCCGGGAAAAGAAGGCGGTAGGCTGCATTCCTTATCTGGACAGTTATATTTATTTTGACAGAAACGGTATTTTTATTGAAAGTTCTCATACAAGGGATGAACTGGTGCCTTTTTTTGATGGCATTGAAGTAAGCCATGTGATCGAAGGGGAGAAGCTTCCAATTAAAGGAAACTCGGTTCTTACCACTGCGGTGGCGCTGGCAACTATTTTTCAGAAGAACGATGCCATACCGGATCATATTGAATTTGACACCAGTTATCAGATTACTTTGACTTATGGAGATATCCGGGTGATGCTGGGAAAGGATGAGTATCTTGAGGACAAGATGACACGTGTCAGCGCAATTTTGCCCAAGCTTTCCGGCAAAAAGGGAATCCTTCATCTGGAAAATGTAAATGAAAATTCCAAGACGATTACCTTCGAGCAGGATCTGGGCGAGGATGGCGTGATTGAGGATGTGGATACTGCGGCTGCTTACGAGAATGCAGTGGCTAACTGGCATGGAGGGTATGACCTGGAGGGTGACTATACCGGTGAAGGTGAATATGACCAGAACGGAAACTATGTAGGCTTCAGACCTACTGAGGAGAGCATTGCTGCAAATGGCAGCTGGCTTGGCGGATATATGGAAGATGGAAGCTATACCGGTTATGGACAGCTGGATAAAGATGGAAATTATGTAGGCCCCAATCCCAATGAAACCAGTGAAGATGGAAGCGAAGAGGAGTTTGAAGATTACAGTGAGGACTACAGCGAAGACTATAATGACAGCGGTTATGACAGTTATGATGAGGAATATTAAAGAGTGTCTGAAAATCTCCTGTAAATGTGATGCACATTTTGCAGAAAGCCTTTTTCAAACACACTCTGAGGAAAATATCGCGTATTTCGCGAAAAAAGTATAAAAAAACAAAATTAGTGGTTGATAAATTCACAAAAAAAATATATGATATAGCTATATGCAGCTTGGTATATATATTTGCTGAAATTAAAGATAAAGGATATAAGGTAGAAATAAAGGAGGAAGTACATTGTTAGAGATAATGTCAAATGAGGCGGAATCCTCTGCTAAGATTATTGTAATCGGAGTAGGCGGCGCCGGAAATAACGCAGTTAACAGAATGGTTGAAGAAGCCATCGGCGGGGTAGAGTTTGTAGGAGTGAATACAGATAAGCAGGCTCTGACTCTGTGTAAAGCTCCAACTGTACTTCAGATCGGTGAGAAAATTACCAAAGGTCTTGGTGCAGGAGCACAGCCTGAGGTTGGACAGAAAGCAGCAGAAGAGAGCATTGAGGAAGTAAAACAGATCATCGAAGGTGCTGACATGGTATTTGTTACCTGCGGTATGGGCGGTGGAACTGGTACAGGTGCTGCACCGGTTATCGCAGCAGCAGCTAAGGAAATGGGGATCCTCACTGTAGGTGTTGTGACCAAACCTTTCCGTTTTGAAGCTAAGACACGTATGAACAACGCACTTGCAGGTATTGAGAACCTGAAGAAGGCTGTTGATACATTAATTGTAATTCCGAATGACAAATTACTGGAGATTGTAGATCGCCGCACAACTATGCCGGAAGCACTTCGTAAAGCAGACGAGGTTCTGCAGCAGGCAGTTCAGGGCATCACAGATCTGATTAATCTGCCGGCTCTTATCAACCTTGACTTTGCTGATGTTCAGACTGTTATGACAGATAAAGGTATTGCACACATTGGTATCGGTGAGGCAAGAGGCGATGACAAGGCTATGGAGGCTGTACAGCAGGCTGTATCCTCTCCGCTTCTTGAGACTACCATCAAGGGTGCTACACACGTTATCATCAACATTTCCGGTGATATTTCCCTTATGGACGCAAATGATGCTGCAAGCTATGTACAGGAGCTTACAGGTGAAGATGCAAATATCATCTTTGGTGCTATGTATGATGATTCTGTTGCTGATTATGCGAGAATCACTGTTATTGCTACAGGCCTTTCTGATAATGCACAGGCATCCAATCCATTTGGAAATAAGGCAAGCAACTCTGTATTTGCCAATAAGAGACCTGCTTCCACTACAGCGTCTGCTGGTGTGAATCTGAACATGCCGTCTTTCAGCATGCCGACTATGAATGCTACACCATTCACAGCGAAGACACCATCCAGCACTGTTCAGAAGAAAGATATCCAGATCCCGGATTTCTTAAGAAACAGATAATGAATGGAAATTAAAAGGCCCTCGCACATTTGTGCGGGGGCTGTTTTTGAATTTGCGGCTATTTTCTGGAACCTGTTTGAAAAATTTTTGCAGAAAGCCTCTTTCAAACACGCTCTAGCACTGGCATTCAAAGGTATCGCATTTTGTTTCAGAACATACTTTTGCACCGCTTCCGGCTACATCAATAGCAGCTGCGGTACATTTACAGTTTTCGTTATAGGTACAGTTGTGGGCTTTGCAGTCAATCTGGATGGTCTCACATCCACAGCTGTTTTTGGCACTGTTCATGGCACCCTGGCTCTTTTCCCGGAAGCTTCCGCAGGATGTTTCTTCAGAACTTTTTGCACTGTCACCCATGACGTTGATTTCCCCTCTGGAACAAAGCATATCTTCATTGTAAGCACAGGTTGTTGCGGAACATTTTAAAATTGTCATGTTTTTTACCTCCTGATTTTGTATGCTTGATTTTGCAAACATTTGCAGTTGTTCAGCAGACCGTATTTCATGAGGGCACTAAACCGCTGCAGCAGTCTTAGTTTTTCCTGTGCCTGCAAAAAATATGCACAAATTTATAAGAAAAAAATTATTAGAAAATATTACGGATGCACAAGTTTTAATTACAGGAACTCATAAAATAATACTTGAAAATTTTAATTTTAACATATATAATGTCAAAGAAGGAAAGATAATAAAATAAAGATGGAGTGTTTTTATATGTTCTTACATATAGGAGATAATTATATTGTAAATGAGAATGATCTTATTATGATTTGTAATATCGAATCAATGAAGGATACAAAAGAATATAAAAAATTAATGAAAGAATTAAAGGAAAGGCATAATTTAAAAGGAGAAAAAGACATTGATCCAAAATCATTTATTATTACAAAAGAAAATAATAAAATTGTAGGATATGAAACGAATATATCTTCAATTACAATTGCCAAAAGAGCACAAATGAATAAAGAAATAAAATAGAAAACTTTAGGAGGTTAAAAAATGGAACAGTATAAGCATAAATATGGAGCAGAACAAATACAAGTATTGGAAGGATTAGAAGCAGTAAGAAAAAGACCTGGTATGTATATAGGTAGTGTTTCTATAAGAGGATTACACCATTTAGTATATGAAATTGTAGATAACTGCGTGGATGAAGCTTTAGCTGGTTATTGTACACAAATAAATATAAAAATAGAACAAGGAAACATTATATCTGTAGAAGATAATGGTAGAGGAATACCAGTAGATGTTCATCCAAAAACAAAAATATCAGCAGCAGAAACTGTTTATACTAAATTACATGCTGGTGGAAAATTTGGTGGAGATAGTGGATATAAAGTATCTGGAGGACTTCATGGTGTTGGTGCATCTGTTGTTAATGCATTGTCAGAATGGACAGAAGTTACAATTCAAAGAGATGGCGGAATTTACCAAATGAAGTTTAATAGAGGAAAAACCGTTGAATCATTAAAAAGAATAGGAGATTCTAATAAAACAGGTACAAAAGTTAGATTTTTCGCAGATGGAACAATTTTCGAAACATTAAATTATGATTTTAATACACTAGAAGAAAGATTTAGAGAAGTTGCATTTTTAACAAAAGGATTAAAAATTGTAATAGAAGATTTAAGAGAAGAACCAAATAAAAAATCTGAGTTTCTTTTTGAAGGCGGAGTAAAATCTTTCGTTGAATATTTAAATAAAAGTAAAGAAAAAATAAATGCAAAACCAATTTATATAGAAAAAGATGGAGAAGTACCTACAGAAATAGCTATTCAATATACAACTTCTTATTCGGAAAATATATTAACATTTGTTAATAATATTAACACTATAGAAGGTGGAACACACTTAGAAGGCTTTAAAAGAGGACTAACAAAGGCATTTAATGATTATGCAAGAGGGCATAACATATTAAAAGAAAAAGATAGTAATCTACAAGGAGAAGACATAAGAGAGGGAATTACAGCAGTAGTTTCTGTAAAAGTAAAAGAACCACAATTTGAAGGACAAACTAAGACAAAACTTGGGAATAGCAATGTTACTGGAATTGTTTCTAATTTAGTAAATGACTCATTATCAACATTTTTAGAAGAAAATCCTTCAGTAGCAAAAGCAATACTTGAAAAATGTATTAGTGCTTCTAGAGCAAGAGAGGCTGCAAGAAAAGCGAGAGAATTAGTAAGAAGAAAATCTGCTTTAGAATCTACAACTCTACCAGGAAAGTTAGCAGATTGTAGTAGCAAAAATTCCGAAGAATGTGAAATATATATAGTAGAGGGAGATTCAGCAGGTGGTAGTGCAAAACAAGGAAGAGATAGAAAATTCCAAGCAATACTTCCTTTATGGGGAAAAATGCTTAATGTAGAAAAGTCAAGAGCAGATAAAATATATAACAATGAAAAGTTACAACCAGTTATATTAGCAGTAGGAGCAGGAATAGGAAATGACTTTGATATTACCAAAATAAGATATGGTAAAGTAATAATAATGGCAGATGCCGATGTTGATGGTGCTCATATTAGAACATTATTATTAACATTCTTCTTTAGATATATGAGACCATTAATAGAAAATGGAAATGTATATTTAGCTCAACCACCACTATATAAATTGTCTAAAAAAGGAATGCAAGATATTTACTGTTATACAGACGAAGATTTAGATAAAGCATTTAAAGACTTAGCAGAAAAAGGAATTGCAAGAGATAGTGTAGGAATACAAAGATATAAAGGTTTAGGAGAAATGAATCCAGAACAATTATGGGATACAACAATGAATCCAGAGACAAG
>ERZ779894.4303-NODE-4303-length-10080-cov-4.496559_pt1 | contig 10080 bp, 9 predicted proteins | sample MGYA00511587_ERZ779894 | MGnify/ENA primary metagenome ERZ779894 (study PRJEB29588, sample SAMEA2160490) | human gut metagenome | biome: human gut; feature: human-associated habitat; material: faeces | place: Denmark | collected 2008/2010 ... | reverse complement strand
ATCTGACGGATCCACTGCTTCCGGCTTGGTCCCTCAATGCCGCAATTCCAGGAATAATTATAGCTGCAGCCGTCGTTATTGCCTTCCCCATTTGCCTCATTGTGCTTATAATTGTAGGAAACAAGGTCATTTAAAGTAAAACCGTCCTGGCAGGTAATATAATTGATCACTCCATGGTCATCCGGATTATGACGGATGCGGTACTGCACAGCCGGAACCATATCCTCATCGCTTTTCAGGAATCTGCGCATATCCTGCAAAAATCCCAGATTATATTCCGCAAAGCATCGCTTTCCTGGTCTGCGGTTCTTATAAAGAGCAGCCGTATCCATTCCTTCTGCCATGATCTTCGTTCCTGCAAGCAGGCCATCCTTCATGATCAGGTCAAGAGGTGCCCCTTCTCCCAGAATATGAAAGCCGTCCACATGATAATTCTGTTTCCAGAACTGCACTGCACGAAGTACCATTAAAGGATTAACTTCTGCTGGAAAATACATTTCCATGATACAGCCAATCCCTGCTTTGTGAAAAGCCCTGATCATGTCACAAAATTCCCTGTGGGGATCCCGGGTAGCGCAATAAGCACTCTTTGGCGCAAAATAAAGACCATTTCCATATCCCCAGTAATTTACCTCGTCTTTTTTCCCCTTCTGGGAAACCAGACCGTCTGGCTCCTTTGGCGGAACCACCTCCATAAATTCATAGGCCGGCATAAGCTCTACCGTATTAATGCCAAGCTCCTGCCAGTATGGGATCATCTGTACCAGACCGGAAAAAGTTCCCCGGAGACCTGTCGGCAGCTTAGCCTGCCTGGTGTATCCCCGAACATGTACTTTATAAAGGATCATATCTCCAAAGTCTGTTTCCGGTGCTTTCTCATCCCCCCAGTCATAACCATTTCCTGACCAGAAGCCGCAGCGCACCTTATGGGGATCTTCTTCCCACGCTGCCCCAAAGTGCTCTCTTCCACTGATTCTGCTGGCACAGGGATCCAGATAGATTTCCCCGTTTATCTTAAAATTGTATTCCAGATTGGTTACATTTAATTTTTTCATAAAGACAGAAAAAATCCGTCCTGTACGATATTTTTCATCCAGAAGAAGCTCATAAAAGGGCTCTCTTCCCCTCTTTCTGTAAAGGAGCAGGTAAACCTCGGAATCCTCTTCCGCTTCCACTGCAAAATTATATCCATCTGCCATCTGGGTTACCCCAAGTAAAAGAGGATAACCATATGTCACAACCACGCTCTTATTTCCCGGTATTGGCACTTTATAAGCCCTCCTGTCTTTGTCTGCTGTCTCGTCTGTAGCCATTTTTGTACACAGAGCACGTTTCCCAAAGGGAATCTGCACAATGCAATCTTTCTCATGAAATAAAATCATCCGATAATATCTGTTTATCCCCAGATCCTGCCATACAGGACTCCCTATGGTCTAAAATTTCAGATCCAGCTCTACCGGACAATGGTCGGACCCCATTATCTCGCTGTGGATCTTCGCATCCTCCAGATTCTCTTTCAAGGACGGAGAGGTGATAAAATAGTCAATTCTCCATCCGGCATTCTTCTCTCTTGCCTTAAATCGGTAAGACCACCAGGAGTAGGCGCCCTCAAGCTCCGGATAAAAGTAACGAAATGTATCAATAAATCCAGCTTCCAGAGTTCTGGTAAAGCAGGCTCTCTCTTCATCTGTGAAGCCTGCGTTCATTCGGTTGGTCTTAGGGTTCTTCAGGTCAATTTCCTGATGTGCCACATTCATGTCTCCACAGCAGATCACAGGCTTTTTCTCCTGAAGCTTCAAAAGATAAGCCAGGAAATCTCTTTCCCATTCCATGCGGTATTCCAGTCTTCGAAGCTCGGACTGGGAGTTGGGCGTATATACGGTAACCAGATAAAAATCGTCCATCTCTGCAGTGATCACACGGCCTTCTTTATCGTGTTCCTCTATTCCAAGTCCGTAAGTCACGGACAACGGCTCTTTTTTCGTAAAAACAGCTGTTCCGGAATATCCCTTGCGGTTCGCGTAATTCCAATATTGATAATAACCTGGAAGCTCCAGCTTCACCTGGTTCTCCTGACATTTGGTCTCCTGAAGGCAGAAAATGTCTGCGTCCAGCTTCGCAAAGCTTTCTTCAAAGCCCTTGGTGATACAGGCACGGATTCCATTTACGTTCCATGATACAAGCTTCATGTTGTTCTCCAATCTGTAAAAATTTATATAATGCACAAAAATCCTTCTGTACATGATTTTGCCCATTTTTTCAAAGTTTCCAGTGAACTTCATTCACAAAAAACCTCTCATAGGATATTGCCTGTGAATATTCAATATATTCTAACACTTTCTTCATTATAACACAGATTTCCCTATTCACAAAACCCTATTTTTCTGGTACAATCTAAATATTGTCCGGGCATACCGTTACCAGTGAAAATGAAGCTAAAGAAGTCCCGGTGTTACCTTGTTTTACAGCATGAACATGCTTTTTCACAGGTAACATATAAATACAATTTTTTTATAAAGTGAGGTATTTTTAATGAGTGATTCAGATATGACAAACTCCTGCAGCAGCTGTGGAAGCAGCTCATCCTGCGGCGGTTCCGACTGTTCCACATGCGGTGGATGCAGCACTGACGCAAACCAGCACAGCACTATTACTCTTACCATGGAGGATGATACTGAGGTAGAATGCGCCATCCTTACCATTTTCCCGGTAGATGCAAAGGAATATATTGCGCTTCTTCCTCTTGACGAAGAGGGCCAGAATCATGACGGTGAAGTTTATCTGTATTCCTTCACCCGCACTGCAGAGGGTGCTCCCATGCTTTCCAACATTGAGAGCGACGAAGAGTACAATAAGGCTGCTATCGCATTTGACACTGTTTTACAGAATGCACGAGAAGCAGAAGCTGCCGGAACACCTTTAGAGTAATCTCTCCGGTGGTCTTTAAAGAAATTTCCTGCGGGAGCATCAGAGTAATCTTCCCGGTGGTCTTTAAAGAGATTTCCTGCGGGAGCCTGTTTGAAAAAGGCTTTCTGCAAAATTTGAAAAAAACTTAAGCACAATAAAAGCAGGTATCTGTGATTGATAAATTCATCACATTTACCTGCTTTTGTATTTCCCATAGAACTGCGAGGGCGCCGCAGCGGGTTACTTCGTCGTACTTCCAAACCCGCCATTTCTCACATCTGTCACATCATCATCTACGGTAATCCCGTACTCAACGAAGATTCCCTGCATAAAGCCTGTATCTGCCTTCAATTCTACCACTTTATTCTCATTGGTATCATTTGTCAGCTTGGCAAAAATATGGCCTTCATTGTCAGAATAAAAATAATCGCTGTCAATAATCCCCACCGTATTATTCAGCTGCAGACGGAATTTGAATCCCAGGCCGCTTCTTGGATAGCATTTCAGCACCCATTCCTGATCCATCTCCACACAGATCCCGGTCGGAATCTTGATGGTCTCGCCTGGCTTGATGGTAAAATCAGCCGGGGAAAAGAAATCATAGCCTGCGCTTCCGGCAGTAGCCCGTCTTGGAAGACGGATTCCCTCATAAATCTTCTCTGCCTCGTCAGCAGACACGCCTTCAAAAGCATCCATCCAGTCTGCCACAAAGCGCTCTTTACTTACTTTATGAAATTTTGCAATTCTCTTCATGTTTCCTCCTGTTTATCCCGTGCAGACGCATTTTCCAAAGCTCCGGCTCTGCAGCGGATATAAAGAATGCCGGGCACATCTGTCCGGCATCCCCCAAGCTGTCACTGTGCTTTTCCTACACAGTGGCCTTGCATTTTATTCTTATTTTGCCTCTGCCGGAACATCCTTGATGCTGAAGCTCATTCTTCCCATCTTGTCTTTTCCAAGGCATACAACAGTCACTTTATCTCCAAGTGTAAGAACATCCTCTACGCGGTTGATTCTCTCCTTGCAGATCTTGGAAATGTGAACCATTCCCTCTTTGCCAGGTGCGAACTCAACAAATGCGCCAAACTCCTTGATGCTTACAACCTGTCCGGTGAGGATCTGTCCCTGCTCGAAGTCAGAAGCAATGATTTCAACCATACGCTTTGCTTCCTGCATGTTCTTATCATCTACGCCGCAGATAGATACAGCACCCTCATCTGTGATATCGATCTTAACGCCTGTGCGCTCGATGATGGTGTTGATGGTCTTACCTCTCTGTCCAACAACATCACCGATCTTCTGAGGATCGATCTGGATCTGGATGATCTTCGGAGCATATTTTCCAACAGTTGTACGAGGTGCAGGGATACATTTCTCAATAACTTCGTTAAGGATGTACTCTCTTGCTTCCTTAGTACGTCTGATTGCTTCTTCTACGATCTGTCTTGTAAGACCGTGGATCTTAATATCCATCTGAATCGCTGTGATACCGTCATGAGTTCCGGCTACCTTGAAGTCCATGTCGCCAAAGAAGTCCTCAAGACCCTGGATATCAGTAAGAACGATATAATCATCATCTGTGTCACCTGTTACAAGACCACAGGAAATACCTGCAACCGGCTTCTTAATCGGTACACCGGCAGCCTCAAGAGACATGGTGGATGCACAGATACTTGCCTGGGAAGTAGAACCATTAGACTCCATAGTCTCAGATACAGTACGGATCGCATATGGGAACTCTTCTTCACTTGGAAGTACAGGAACTAATGCACGCTCAGCCAGTGCGCCATGTCCGATCTCACGACGGCCCGGTCCTCTGCTTGGCTTTGTCTCGCCTACGGAGAAGGACGGGAAGTTGTAATGATGCATGTAACGCTTGGTTGTCTCATTTGCATCTAAGCCATCGATCTTCTGAGCCTCAGATAATGGTGCCAGTGTGCAGGCATTTAAGATCTGGGTCTGTCCACGGGTGAACATACCTGAACCATGTACTCTTGGAAGGATGTCGATCTCAGCTGCTAAAGGACGGATCTGTGTAATCGCACGGCCGTCTGGACGCTTGTGGTCTTTTAAGATCATCTTGCGGACAGTCTTCTTCTCATACTGATAAATAGCATCGCCTAATAATGGCAGCCACTCTTCGTTCTCAGCAAATGCCTCTTCCAGACGCTCAGTAATAGCTGCAATATTTGCCTCTCGGGTCTGCTTGTCATCGGTAAATACAGCTGTTTCCATCTCTTCAGAAGGAACGATCTCCTTGATCGCTGCAAATAATTCTTCCGGAACTGCGCAGCTTTCGTAGGTGTGCTTTTCTTTTCCGCACTCAGCTACGATGGTATCGATAAAGCGGATGATCTCCTGGTTTACTTCGTGAGCTTTGAAAATAGCCTCGATCATCTTCTGCTCAGGAACTTCCTTGGCACCAGCTTCGATCATGATAACTTTCTCTCTGGTAGAAGCTACAGTCAGAGCCATCTCAGATACCTGTCTCTGAGCGGAAGTTGGGTTGATAACAAATTCACCATCAATAAGACCAACCTGGGTAGTAGCGCAAGGTCCGTCAAATGGGATATCAGAAATGCTGGTAGCGATAGCAGAACCAAGCATAGCAGTCAGCTCTGGGCTGCAGTCTGGATCTACAGACATAACTACGTTGTCTAAGGTTACGTCATTGCGGTAATCCTTTGGGAATAAAGGACGCATAGGGCGGTCGATAACACGGGAGGTAAGGATGGCATTTTCAGATGCTTTTCCTTCTCTCTTATTGAAGCCGCCTGGGATCTTTCCTACAGAGTAGAACTTCTCCTCATATTCTACACTTAAAGGGAAGAAATCAATGCCTTCTCTTGGCTTTGCAGATGCGGTTGCTGTAGAAAGTACTACAGTATCGCCGTAATGCATAAATGCTGCACCGTTTGCCTGAGCTGCTACGCGGCCAACTTCTACAGTCAGCTTACGGCCAGCCAGGTCCATACTGAAACTCTTAAACATGGGGTGTCTCCTTTTCTCTTTTAATGTAACGTTCTGTAAATATACAAGTTTTTTACAGGGCAAAAGACGCCGAAACTACTGATCTATCCCAAACGATCTGTTTGGGACACATCAGCGGTCCCGGAGTGTTCCTTTTGCACCTGTCTTCATGCAAATATAGGGTGGAGTAAACTCCACCCTAACATGAATGAAAGCCTGCTGCCAAATGTCTATGCGGCCTTGCGTACAAGCACGCAATCCACATAGCCGCCCGGCAACACTTTCATGATAATTACTTTCTGATTCCCAGCTTTTCGATCAGAGCACGGTAGCCTTCCAGATCGGTCTTCTTCAGGTAATCAAGAAGTCCTCTTCTGTGTCCAACCATCATCAGAAGTCCTCTTCTGGAGTGATGATCCTTTGGATTCTGCTGAAGATGAGCGGTCAGTTCAGCAATTCTCTCTGTCAGAATAGCGATCTGAACTTCTGGTGAACCGGTATCTCCTGCCTTACGTCCGTACTGTGCGATAATCTCTGCTTTCTTTTCCTTAGAAATCATGGTAATTCCTCCTAAAATAATTTAATTTTCTCACCTTAAACCAGGCTGCCGGCTGGAGTCACCAGGCAACGGGGCTTCGGCGTTCTTTTATACTTGGTTACTGTATCATATTTTAACCGGGTTGTAAAGGGGATTTTCCGCAAAATACTTAAGAGCAAATTCTTTGTCTTTTTCGATCCGTTCTTTTAACTCTTCTAAAGAAGCAAATTTCTGTTCTCCCCTGTCAAACTCCAAAAGCTGGACCTCGATCATTTTTCCGTAAATGTCTCCGTCAAAATCAAAGATAAATGTCTCTACGCCTACCGGATTATCCCCATGGATCGTAGGTTTCCTGCCGATATTAGTAACTCCCTTATAATATTTTCCCTGTGCAAGGACTCTGGATACATAGACCCCGAATTTGGGCAGACGTTTGTTTGCCGGCGGGATGATATTGGCTGTTGGAAAGCCCAGTCTCGGTCCTCCGATATGGTTGCCGTGGACTACAATGCCGTGGATGGCATATGGTTCTCCTAACAATTCATTTGCTTTTGCCACATTTCCCAGGGAAAGTTCTTCCCGGATATAGGTGCTGCTGATGTCTCTTCTGTGATCTTTTTCTTTTTGGATCACATGAAGTTCAAATCCCAGCTCTTTGCTTAAAGATCTGAGAAGTTCTACATTTCCGGCGCCTTTGTAGCCAAAACTGCAGTCCGGCCCCACTACCATGGCTTTTGCCCGCATCCGTTTTACCAAGATATCCTTTACAAATACAGAAGGGTCCATTTTACGCACATCATCTGTAAAAGGATACTCCACCAGGTAATCGATCCCCATTTTTTCCATATTATGACGTCGTTCTTCACTGGTTGTGATCACAGTGGCAGCTTCACCTGTAACAAGGCTTAATGGGGCTGTGCTGAAGGTAAAAATAGCAGTTGCATAGCCCAGTGTTTCTTTCAGTTCTTCCATTGTATGCAGAAGCTTCTGATGTCCTCTGTGTCTTCCGTCAAATTTTCCAAGAGTTACCACAGTGGGCTCTTCCAGCTGAAAATCCACTGTATCTGCTATATATTTCATCAGTTTCCTTCTCCATCCGGCATGAACATTTTCCATGGTTTCCACCAGTGTTTTTCTTCCTGGTATTCATATACACCCATAAAGATCCCCTGGCTGTTGTACATACGGTATCTGTCTCCGCTTTTTCTTTCTTCTAAAGATGTACTTTTTTCCAGGTCTAACTGCTGTTTAAAGCAGGGATTTCCATTTTTCAAAGCCTTGTCCCCTTCTGCTGTTGTGTATACAGGCAGATAACCTTCTAAGGCTTCTTCCAGAGAACAGATATATTCTCCTACTTTTCCTTCATCTCTTAAAACTTCGATCTCATCCAGTTTCAAACTGTCTTTTACCTGAAAACGGTCTACACGGGTACGCAGGAGAGACTCCATGCAGCCCCCGACTCCTAATTTAGCTCCAATATCTTCACAGAGAGTTCTTATGTAGGTTCCTTTGGAACAGCTGACTGTCATCCAGACTCTTGGCAGTTCTATTTTTTCAACAGAAATATCTAAGATCTGTACTCTTCTTGCCTTGCGCTCTACTTCTTTTCCTGCTCTTGCAAGGTCGCAAAGCTTCTTTCCATCTACTTTTAAAGCAGAGTACATAGGAGGGATCTGGTCATAATCTCCCTTAAAATCCAGGATCACCTGGCGCACCTGTTCTTCATCCAGTTCTAACGCCTTTTCATGATCTTCCGTAAGCACCGTTCCTGTGGTATCCTGGGTGTCCGTAGTCTGTCCTAAAAGAAGCACTGCCTCATAGGTTTTGGACCGGTCTGTAAGCATGTCACAAAGCCTTGTCCCATTTCCCAGACACACCGGAAGGACGCCCTTGGCCGCCGGATCAAGGGTTCCCGTATGGCCGATCTTTTTCTGTCTTAAAATCCCTCGAAGCCGGGCTACAACATCATGGGATGTATAGCCCGGCTCTTTATACACATTAATGATTCCGTGATACATTTAAACCTCCCCGGCTGCCGCAGCATCTAACTGCTTGGCAATGTGAAGGGACAGATTATTGATCACATCATGAATACTTCCGGACATGGTACAGCCTGCTGCACGCACATGACCGCCGCCGCCAAAATAGAACGCTACCTGGCTTACATCTACGATTTTCTGGGAACGCAGACTTACCTTATACTGCTGAGGTCCTGTCTCATACAGGAAAATAGCAACCTCCACTCCCTCTGTAAGACGCAGCTGGTCGATGATACCGTCAAGGTCTTTTCCGGTCACACCGTAAAAGTCCAGATCAGACTGGCGCAGGGCACTGAAAATGGCCTTTCCATCAAGGAAGGTAATGCTTTCAAGAAGCGCTCTTCCCATGATCTGGTTCTGCACATAAGTCTTTTTGTAGAAGCTGTTGTCAATGATGCTTCCAAAGTCAACGCCTTTTCCCATCAGGAAACCGGCAATCTCCATCGTCTTTGCAGAAGTGCAGGAATACTTGAACACACCGGTATCATGTACGATCCCTGTATACAGGCATTCTGCCACATTTTTATCCACGTTATCCAGATTTAACTGTTCAAAAAGGACTTCGCTGGCAGAACTTGCATCAGCTGCCACTAAATTGACCTGGCAGTAACGGGTGTTGGTTACGTGATGATCGATGCAAAGGCTTTTTTTCGCCCGCTTCAGATACACGTTAAAATCCCCCAGACGTTCTTCATCACTGCTGTCAAGGCAGATGCAAAGCTCATATTCTTTGTCATCTGTTTCATGGTGGATCTCATCATAGCCCTTTAAATAGGCAAATTTTGAGGAAGCTTCCTCCAGATATACAGCTGCCTGTATATCCGGATAGGAAGCAAGAAGATAATTATACAGACCCAGAGTAGAGCCGAGGCAATCGCCATCCGGCCTTACATGGCCCAAAATCGCTACAGACTTTGTTCCTTCTAACGCCTGTTCAAGAACCGTCATTCCAGTCCCTCCTCCTCATCATCATGAAGATCTTTTGTCACTTCATCGATCAGTTTTGACATGTTTACGCCATATTCAATAGACTGATCCAGTATAAATTTAATTTCAGGAGTGTTACGTAAATTGACTCTGTGAGCCAGTTCCCGGCGCACGAAGGAAGCTGCGCTGCGCAGTCCTTCGATGGTTGCCTTGCCGGCTTCTTCATCACCTAACACACTGATATATGCCTTGCAGTATTTTAAGTCCGGAGTTACCTCTACGGCTACAACACTGGTCAGCGGATGGATCCTCGGGTCTTTGATCTCAGAACGGATGATCTGACTTAATTCCCTCTGGACCTCCATATTGATCCTTGTATTTTTAATGCTGTTTTTACGCATTATGATCCCTTTCTTTCAAAAACGAAACTATATTCTATACAGCAGACTATCTAGGAACCTCTACCATCATATAAGCTTCGATCTGGTCATCTTCCTGAAGATCATTGAACTTCTCGAATACAAGACCACACTCATATCCTGCAGCAACTTCCTTTACATCGTCCTTGAAACGCTTTAAGGAAGCTAAAGGTCCATCGTAGATCTGCTCGCCTTCTCTTGTAATACGGCAGCTGCAGCCTCTCTGGAACTTGCCGTCCAATACATAGGAACCGGCAATCGTACCAACACCGGAAGCCTT
>ERZ779894.4302-NODE-4302-length-10086-cov-2.625361_pt1 | contig 10086 bp, 13 predicted proteins | sample MGYA00511587_ERZ779894 | MGnify/ENA primary metagenome ERZ779894 (study PRJEB29588, sample SAMEA2160490) | human gut metagenome | biome: human gut; feature: human-associated habitat; material: faeces | place: Denmark | collected 2008/2010 ... | reverse complement strand
CACAGGTAAACTATCCAGACACGGTGCAACTTGGAGATGCTTTTCAAGTTCGAAATCCAGATTGGACGTTGCCAAAGGAGGAGATTGTTTCGTGAGCAATCATGCGGCAGAAGCCGCTCTGATCAAGACAAAGCAGCACATTGAGGAGACGAAGGGCAAAATCATCGCATCAATTTCTGGCGGGGCAGACAGCGATGTCATGCTGGACTTGATTGAAAGGGCGAGGGGGGGGCGGAGCGTTGAGTACAACTGGTTCAACACTGGACTTGAGTACGACGCAACAAAACGTCACCTGAATTATCTGCGGCAACGCTATGGAATCGAGATCCATGAACATAGAGCGACGAAACCTGTCCCTATCAGTTGTAAAGAGTACGGTCAGCCATTTCTGTCCAAACAGGTTGCTATGTATATTGGACGCCTGCAACGACACGGATTCGATTGGTCAAATGAACCATACGACACATTAGTAGAAAAGTTCCCGAAATGCCAGTCCGCGCTCAAATGGTGGTGTAACGCCTGGGGAGACAAAAGCAGATTTAACATCGAACGCAATTTTAGTCTTAAAGAATTTATGACGGCGAACCCGCCATGGTTTAAGATTTCTGACAAATGTTGTGAATATGCCAAAAAGGCCATTGCACATGAGATAGAAAAGCAGTCCGGCGCAGAACTGTCTATGGTTGGATTAAGACAAAGCGAGGGTGGCGTGCGTGCTGTGAGAATCAAGTCATGCTTTACGCCACGAGGCAAACAGATTGCACAATTCAGACCACTGTTCTGGATGACCGACGATGACCGTTCGCAATATGAAGCGGAGCATCACATTGTACATTCGGATTGTTATTCCGTATACGGCCTGTCTCGAACAGGGTGTGCATGTTGCCCATTTGGATCCCGCTTTGAAAACGAACTGGAGGTTGCGCAAAAGTATGAGCCAAAGCTGTACCAGGCGGTCAACAATATTTTCGGAGACAGCTACCAGTACACAAGGATGTATCGGGAATTCAAAAAGAATCGACGAAACAAGGAGGAACCATGCAGAGAAGAACCGTAATTGCTTTGGCCGCCGGTATAGCGGCTGGAATTATGATCGCCGGATCAGCATTACAGTGCGGCGGAGCGGAGGCGAAAACGCCTCCAGCCCGCGTTGAATATATTTCAGTGCCGTGCCAAAAGCACCATAGCGAGCCGTACTACAAGGCGGTCTCAGAGCGCATTACACAGGAGGAACGAGACCTGGTTGCGAAGATCGTTTACCTGGAGGCCGGAAACCAATCGTTGACAGGGCAACGGGCCGTCGCCGAAGTTATTTTTAACAGGGTGCTGAGCGATAAATTTCCGGACACGGTCACCGAGGTTATTTTCCAGAAAAATCCCATTCAATTCAGTACGGCGTCGTCCCTCCATAAGGCCGCCCCAACTGAAGAACAGTACCGCGCCGTTGAGATCACACTGTCTACTACTGATCCTGTTTTGCCTCCAGACGTTTTGTTCTTCAGCACCTACTCCAACTGGAGAACCACATACGAACAAATCGGAGATCATTATTTTTGCTATTGAGGAGGAAATATGAGCAATACCAACAGATGTAAAGCTAAAATCCAGTACATAGATGCGGACTGGACCAGAGTGAAAAATGAGTGCCGCACCACCGTAAACAAGGAGGCAACAGATTATGTACCTGGACACAGTTTCAGGCTCAAGTTGCTGATCTCGGAGCACTCTCCGATCCGCCTCATCCGGGTGCAGTGGCGATGGGCCAGTATCAAGTCGTGGATCGCAACGCATTTTGCACGGCACTGGCTTGGCTGGGATAAGTGGATCGGGACAAGACGTTCAGACAGAACGGGTGTAAATCGTTCAAACTTGTCACAGGATGAGCTGGTCCCTATGGATGTATGTGCCAACAGTCAGGCCCTCATCAATGTCTCGCGTTTTCGGCTCTGTCATCAGGCGGCGGACGAAACCAGAGAACACATGGAGGATGTCAAGGCCGCGATCCATGACAGCGGCGAAGAGGAGTTGGCGTTTGTCATGGTCCCAAACTGTATCTATCGCGGCGGCTGCCCGGAGTTTGAGCAGTGCGGGGTATGGAAGGCAATTCGGAAGCTAAATCCTGACATGGACTGCGGCGACATTATGAGCCGCTACGACGCGTACAACGACTACTTTTGGTCTAAGCGGAAAGGGGAGGACGATGGACAAATTTCTATTGCTGGTTGGTAAGAGCGGCAGCGGGAAAGACACGATCGCAAAGATCCTGTCTGACAAATACGGTCTGCGCCAGCTCAAGTCTTATACGACCCGGCCACGGAGGTTCACGACCGAAGACACCCATACTTTTGTGACGAAACTTCCAGAAGAAACAGAAACTGTAAAGCTTATTGCCTATACAGAGTTTAACGGATTTGAATACTGTGCAACGAATGTTCAGGTTGAAAACTCAGACATCTATGTGATCGATCCGGATGGCGTTCTCTACTTTATGGAGCATTACTGCGGCAGCAAAAAGCCGGTCGTAGTTTATATTGATATGCCGTGGCGCAAAAGATTCGCACGCATGATTGGCAGAAAGGACGGTGTTTTTGCGGCAGCCAAGCGGATCATACATGACCATTTCAAATTTAAGTCCTTGAACGACATTCCGGCCATGTACGCCACAACATCGACTTCGTCTCTGCGCAACGCTGCTGGTATTGCTATGGTTTTAGGATTGGAGGATCGCTATGGTTAAACTTTACACCAATCACTGCCCCCAATGCAACACGCTCCGGGACAAACTCAATGCTGCGCGGGTTGAGTATGAGATCTGCGACGACATGGAGGAAATGCGGCGGGCTGGGATCAGCTATACGCCTGTTCTGTACGCAGCCGGTCGCATGATGGGTATGGCAGAGGCATGGAAGTGGGTAGACACAGCAGGAGGAAGCAATGAGAACTGAACGCTACAAGAAAAACTATCACCGGTATGTAGATTTTATCAACCAGTACAAGGCCGCCAGCAACGCATCAACGGGAAGTGCGGTAGACTCCAACGCCAATGTGGAGAGTAAGAACGTCACGACCTGCACGGGGGAGCTGTACAAGAAGGAAGGAATCGGGACATCCCGGCTGTTGATGATCAACAAACTGACGGAGATGTACGGACCCGAAATGGCAGAGGAGTACATCCGGCAGCTGGAGACCCACGAGATCTACAAGCACGACGAGACAAACCCCATTATGCCGTACTGCGTGAGCATTACTATGTACCCCTTCCTGTTTAACGGCCTGACCAGCATCGGCGGACACTCCGACGCGCCCAAACATCTAGACTCGTTCTGCGGGGAGTTCATCAATCTGGTGTTCGCTGTGGCGGCCCAGTTCGCTGGCGCTGTGGCAACACCAGAGTTCCTGATGTACATGGACTACTTCATCAGAAAGGAGTATGGGGACGATTACTATACTCACCCCGATCTGGTCACAACGGCTGGCATCGTTGGCTTCCGGTCCCGCACCATCCGAGACATCATTCACGACAAGTTCCAGCAGGTCGTTCACTCTCTGAATCAGCCTGCGGCTGCACGCAATTTCCAGTCCGTAAACAAAATGCGGCTTATAGCGGCAACGCTGTAAGAAAACTCATCTAACTGCTGAAAACACTTAGGACAATAGTTATGGGAAGAATAAAAGTATCAACAGAAAAAATTATATCGATGTATTGAGAAGACAAACTATCAACTGTGGAAATATCAAATAAGTTAGGTTGCACCCCTCCGGCTATTCGACACAGATTAAAGAATGCTGGGATACAACGACGCGGGCTATGCGAAGCTCAATTGGCTAAAAATGGAAAAGAATGGCCAAAAGAGTTAGATGATTATGAAACGATGTATGCCATGTATGTGCTACAACGAATGCCAAAATCAAAACTGGGAGAAATTTTTGGTATATCGCCAGCCGCAGTCGGACGACACCTTATGAAGCTTGGGATTAGTATCAGGGGAGATAGCGAATCTAAGGTCGGCACAAGATGCGGAGCACAACATCATAACTGGAAAGGCGGCGTTACAAAACTAACAGCACGCCTGAGAGAATACTATCAGAAAAATTTATCTCCAGTGGTGCGGGAACGAGACGGATATAGATGCAAAATTTGTGGTACGAAAAGCAATTTGCATACACACCATATTATCCCATTCTCTCAAATAGTACAGGAGATTTTGAGTGAGCACCCCGATTTGGACCCTGTTTCAGATGTTAACGAACTATGCGATATTGTTACACATGATGATAGATTTTTAGATACATCAAATCTCATAACGCTGTGCAAAGATTGCCACTTCTATATTGCGCATGAATACGATAAGTCAATCAGCAACGAAGCCTCTACGGAGGAACGCTCAACGACTATTCCGCAAGGAAGTACACCGCAAGCCGATGGCGGTGGAAATGGTGAGGCTCCCACAGGGAGCGTGATATAGTCTGAACTGCATGGTGACATGCAGCAGTTCATAAGAGAACGCGCCGGGGTGTTGCGGCCCCGACGGAACATATTTGGTTTTGGAATATTGCTTACTTCGATGAGCCTTATTTCAAAGGGATGTTCGACAACTTCATGTTCCCGGACGGCAGTGTCCCTCAGTGGGAAAGCGTGAACTGGCTTCAGAAGGATTTTATGAAGTGGTTCAATGAGGAGCGGCTGCATAAGGTTCTGACATTCCCTGTTGAGACAGTCAACCTGCTCAACGATGGGGAGAAGTTTGTCGATGATGAGTGGGCGGACTTTGCCGCAGAAATGTACGCAGAAGGGCACTCCTTCTTTACATACACGAGCGATAGCGTAGACAGCTTGGCTTCGTGTTGTCGTTTAAAGAACGAAATGCAGGATAACACCTTCTCGTTCACGCTGGGCGCTGGCGGCGTATCCACAGGGAGTAAGGGCGTCATCACGATGAATGTAAACCGTCTTGTGCAAAATACGGTCCGGGACGGGCGAGACATCTCCGATGCTGTCCGTGAGCAGGTCGAGAAGATCCATAAATATTTCTATGCCTACAACGCTATTATCGAGGACAACTTCCGCGATCACATGCTGCCGATCTATGACGCCGGGTTCATTTCAATGGACAAGCAGTATCTGACCATCGGTATCAACGGATTTGTTGAGGCGGCGGAGTTCCTTGGCATTGACATCTCTGCCAACGAGGAGTATTTCAAGTTCGGCGAAACGATCTTGAAGCCTATCTATGAGGCAAATCGTGCGGCCCGTACCGCACAAATCATGTTTAACACCGAATTCGTGCCTAAAATGTGTGGGCACTGTGCGGCATAATCCATAATCCGCACAAAGCAAACCCTCTCTGATTGACTTGGAAGCCCGGAAGCGGGTGACAGGGGGCAAGCGCAAGCGGCCTGAACGACTAAGTGAGAGGGGGCCACTAAATGGTGGCCGTGCGATAGTCTGAACTTCCCGTATAACAAAAAGAAGCGGGAGACAGTTTGTGAAAGCATACTGCGCCAAAGAGGATGGATATGAAGTGTGAAATCTGCGGTGTGAATGACACCGAAAAAGTCGTTAGAAAAATTAAAGGAAAATACCTGTGCAGCAAGCATATAACGCAGATGTACAGGTACGGTAAATTCTCAGAAGAGAGCATTTATACACCAAATCAGATTATACGGTATAAAGATTATGCCGAGATTGTGTTGAAAGATCGGCATCTAAATGAGGTCGGACGAGCAATAATTGACATTGACGATATACCGTTGTGTGAAAGGTACAAGTGGCACATTAAAAGGAGCCGGAAAACATCGTATGCGGTTGCGAAGGACAGCACCGGGAAAACGATTTTTCTCCACAGGCTTGTTTTGAACTACAACGGCCCAGATGATGTGGACCACAAAGACTTGAATGGGTTAAATAATCGCAAAAGAAATCTGAAAATTTGCTCGCATTCTGAAAATTTGATTAACCAAGGTCAAGACCGAAGAGGGATTTACATGGTGAAGTCAGGACGATACCGTGCAACAATTACAAAAGATTATCACACACATTATCTAGGAACTTTCGATACAAAAGAGGAAGCGTTAGAGGCTAGAATCAAAGCGGAGAAGAGCCTATTCTTTGGTCAATAAAGTAACAGAATGGCAGAAAATCTGGGTGAATAATACGCTCCATCCGTCAGTAATGGCGGTTGCAAACCTCTCTAATTGCTGGGAAATCCGACTCGGACAATCAGCAGCCAAGGCCCGAACAGGGTAAGGTTCAACGACTATTCCGAAAGGAAGTAGGGCGCAAGTGTTTGGCGTCCGAAATGGGAGGCCCCGAACAAGGGTGAAGATATAGTCTGATCTGTATGGCAACATGCAGCTGCTCCGACAGAGCGCGTATAGCCTAACGAACTATGCGGAACACAAATGGTTAAAAATGCCAAGTGGGACACCGAGGACGGTTACTCAGTTCCGAGGCCCTGCTACAACAGTTATTTCTACAAGGTCGAAGACGAGACGTGCAACCTTCTGGACAAGTTCATTCTGCACGGCAAGCGTCTGACCCGATACCTGGATGGCGGCTCTGCGCTCCACGCCAATCTGGCTGAGCATCTAAGTAAAACGCAGTATCGTCATCTGCTAAACGTAGCGATCCACACAGGTTGCTCGTACTTTACTTTCAACATCCCCAACACGATCTGCAACAAGTGCGGGCACATCAGCAAGCATCGGCTGGAGCGGTGCCCGAAGTGCGGATCTGACGACCTGGATTACATCACCAGAATTATCGGTTATCTCAAGAGAGTATCAAAGTTCTCTGAGGCCAGACAGAAGGAGGAAGCCAAGCGTTACTATGACACACCTTAAATACGTTAGCCATACGGTCGTGTGTCAGGAGGTGCCAGACGAGGTTTCTCTGGCTATCAACATCAGTGGCTGCCCGCACCATTGTGCGGGTTGCCACTCCTCCTACCTGGCAGAAGACATTGGCGAGCCGTTGCTGGACAACCTCGACGATATTCTGGCTGAATATGGGCACATGGTGACCTGCGTGTGCTATATGGGCGGCGACCACAATTTAGACGAGTTGTACACAGCGCTCTACCACACCAAGGCGCTTGGATTCAAAATCTGCCTGTACAGCGGGCGGAGTGACATCGATGAACTAGATATGGTACTGCCGCTACTGGATTACGTCAAGGTCGGCCCGTATGTCGAGGAACTGGGCGGACTGTCCAGCAAGACAACCAATCAGGTTATGTACAAACACAAAAATGGCGTGCTGTTTAACATCACAGACCGGTTTTGGAGGGAGCGCACAGAATGAAAATTACGATCACAAACGACGCGGACCACCGCAACAAGATCCTGGCGGCGCTTGAGAAGCGCGGCGGATATTGTCCGTGCTCCATTGAGCAGAACGAGGATACGGTGTGTATGTGCAAGGAGTTTCGGGAACAGACGACCGAGGGCCCTTGCCACTGCGGTCTCTACATCAAATACAATGATACACTGTGAGTCCCCGTGGCGGGACATACAGCAAACACCTCCCATCGCATTTTGCAGGCGGTGTGGCGGCGAGATTTACTCCGCTGAGGGTATCTACATAGCTGACGGAAAACAACTCTGTGCGGCGTGTTACAACGATTTTAAGGAGGGTCTGTATGACAGAAATTTTATTTGCAAAAGTCAAGGACGGGGCGGTGATTCCGACCAAACGGGAGGAGGACGCCGGGTTTGATATTTACCCTTGTTTTGAGGACGACTACATGGTCATCCGCCCGCATCAGACGGTCCTCATCCCCACTGGCATTATCAGCGCTTTCGATCCCGGGTATGTGATGGTGCTCAAGGAGCGCGGGAGCACCGGCAAGCTTGGCATTGGTCAGCGCTCCGGCGTCTTTGACTCCGGGTATCGGGGAGAGTGGCTGGTTCCCATTACAAACCATGGGCTCATGCCGTTGGTGATCTGGAAGAACAAGGAAGTTGTCAAGCAGTTAGAGCATCTAGACGGGTTTCTGTATTGCCTTTACCCGTACAACAAGGCGATCTGTCAGGCGTTGCTTTTGGAGGTGCCTCGTGCGGACAGCCGTGAGGCAACCCCGGAAGAGGTCTTGGCGGTTCCGTCAGAACGCGGCGATGGAAAATTCGGGAGCAGCGGCAAATGAGCGTGAACAAATTTGGTGAGGTCGAGTTGTGCCGTTGTTCCACAGACGCAGGCGACTTTTTCATCACAAGGGATCGCGGCGGGATGCACGTTCTCAGAGGCGGAAGCTTTGACGGGAAAGAGTTATTTGCATCACGGCGAGACGATGGAAAGAAAAATACCAAGAAGGGGAGGGTATCGAGTGTAGAACTTCTGTACGACGTTATAGACTCGGTATCCGGCGGGCATACTCAATGAGAGGTGGTTGATAATATGAACGTAACTTATTCTTTTAACGGAACTGAAATTTCGAAGAGCGAGTTGCAGAAAATCGCTATACACAGCGAAGCTTTCCGGCGTGTTCAATTAAGGCTGAAAAGAGAAAGCGCAATGTCAAGTTGATTGAGATTTTCAGCGGGCCGAGGCAGGACAACCTCGGCCCGCCTGGTGCATAGGAGATTGATATGGCAAAGTCTAAAATGAAAAAAATAGTTGCTCCAGAGCAACTCACTCAATCGATCGTTGCCTTATATATCCGAGTTTCAACAGACAAGCAGCGAGAAGAAGGCTTTTCAATCGATATTCAAAAAGAACGGCTCAGGGCTTATGCTACATCAATGTTCCCTGGAGCCGTAGTAAAAGAATATGTAGACGACGGTTTCAGCGGCGGTTCATTAGATCGCCCGCAGATGAAGATGCTCATTGAGGACGTGAAGGAAAAACGGGTCACTCATGTCGTAGTGCTCAAATTAGACCGGCTCAGCAGATCACAAAAGGATACGTTGTATCTGATCGAAGATGTGTTCTTGCCGCATAATGTAGCGTTTATCTCGATGGGAGAAAGCTTCAATACAGCAACTCCGTTTGGCCGCGCTGTGGTCGGAATTTTGTCAGTATTCGCCCAACTTGAGCGTGAGAATATTTTTGAACGAACCAGAAGCGGAATGCAGAAACGAGTTGAACTAGGATATTGGCCTGGCGGCGGGCGCACACCATTTGGGTATGACTATGACGAAACGCAGGGTATTCTCGTCCCAAACAAAGATGCCGACACCGTACGCAAAATCTATGATCTCTATTTGGGCGGAATGTCGCTGCAAAATATTGCGGACTTGTGTGGCCTATCATACGAACGACTCGCCTCGCAGATTATCAAACGAAAATCAAACACTGGAGTAATCGTCTACAACGGGGAAGAGTATAAAGGAAGACATCAACCGCTTGTGTCTGAAGAGACATACAACAAGGCTATGCTTATGATGCAAGAGAGGTCTTCTGCTCGTTGCACGGTATTTCCCGATCATCTCTTGAGCGGACTTGTATACTGCGGCGTGTGCGGAGCAAAGATGCGCTACCAAAAATGGGGAAAAGCTGGAACGAAACTTGTGTGCTACTCGCAACAAAAGTCGAAGAGATACTTGATACGCGATGAGAACTGTGATAACATAAAGCCATGGGCGGACGACGTAGAGGCAGCTGTGCTTGACGCGGTTTTTGCCAGGGTGTCAGATCCGGCTCCAGTAGACGAAGGCACCACCGATAGAACAATGTCAGATATATTGAAAGAACAAAAGAGTCAGGCGGAGCGCAAACTAAGACGTTTGTATGACCTCTACTCCGACAACCCAAATGACATTCTTCTGGCATCGATTACAGACCTTACAGATCAGATTAAAGATATAGAGCACAAGCTTGATATTGAACAAAAGAGAAGCGCCGTTACAGAACGGGCGCATAACGTCCAGATAAAACTAGAAGAAATTGAGTCATGTTGGCCGTATATGACTCCGACAGAAAAACAATCTGTTCTACGCGAACTTATTAACAAAATAAGTGTTGAAAAAGGCCATGTCCATGTTGATTTTAGGTACTAATTTGCTATTTCTACAAAGTACGTTCATCGGGACGCCGTAAGTGGAAAAGCGCACATCCAGGTCGGTGTTGAAATTGTCGATGGCCTTGAT
>ERZ779894.4301-NODE-4301-length-10086-cov-6.553484_pt1 | contig 10086 bp, 6 predicted proteins | sample MGYA00511587_ERZ779894 | MGnify/ENA primary metagenome ERZ779894 (study PRJEB29588, sample SAMEA2160490) | human gut metagenome | biome: human gut; feature: human-associated habitat; material: faeces | place: Denmark | collected 2008/2010 ... | reverse complement strand
TGCTGGCCCGGGCGGTGTGGCCCGGCTGCGCCGCCCTGGAGGGCCTGCTGCTGGCAGCGGCCCTGACCCTGCCCCTGTCCGGGGTCCTGACCTACGGAAAGCCTCATGCCCTGACGTTTACCGACGTGTGCGCCATGGCGGCGGCGGGCTTTGCCATTCCCTGGGCCTTTTCCGGGCTGTACGGCCTGCGCACCCTGGATAACGGCTATCTCCTGGTGCTGACGCCCCTGGTGGCGGCCTTCTGCAGCGACTCCCTGGCCCTGTTCACCGGCATGGCCTGCGGAAAGCATAAGCTGGCCCCCCTGGTCAGCCCCCACAAAACCGTGGAGGGTGCCCTGGGCGGTCTGGCAGGCGGCATGGCCGGCATGGCCGTTTTCTGCGCGGTGTTCCGGGCCATGACCCACACGGCCCTGAGCTATTCCCTGTGCATTGCCCTGGGCCTGCTGGGCGCGGTGCTGGGGGAGCTGGGGGACCTGAGCTTCTCCGCCGTCAAGCGCCAGTACGGCATCAAGGATTACGGACGACTGCTGCCGGGCCACGGCGGCGTGCTGGACCGGTTCGACAGCGTGCTGTTTGCCGCCCCGGTGCTGTGCGCCCTGCTGCGGGCCCTGGCGGCGTAAGGGGAGGGCGTCTATGACAAAAACCATCTCCCTGCTGGGCTCCACCGGCTCCATCGGCCGCCAGACCCTCCAGGTGGCCCGTGAGCTGGGCCTTACCGTGGCGGCCCTTACCGCCAACCGCCAGGTGGACCTGCTGGAGCAGCAGGCCCGGGAGTTTCACCCCCAGCTGGCGGTGCTGTATGACCGGGACGCCGCCCGTCAGCTGCGCCTGCGGCTGTCGGATACGGATATCCGGGTGGCGGAGGGGCCGGAGGGTCTGCTGCTGGCGGCCCAGCTGCCCCAGGCCGACACCGTGGTCACCGCCGTTATGGGCAGCGTGGGCCTGGAGCCCACCCTGGCCGCCATCCGGCAAAAAAAACGCATCGCCCTGGCCAATAAGGAGACCTTGGTCTGCGCCGGGGAGCTGGTCATGGCCCAGGCGGAGCGCTGGGGGGCGGACATCGTCCCCGTGGACTCCGAGCACAGCGCCATTTTCCAGAGTCTCCAGGGCTGCCGGGACCGGAATGAGGTCCGGCGGCTGCTGCTGACCTGCTCCGGCGGCCCCTTCTTCGGCCGCAGCTTCCGGGACCTGGAGGGGGTCACTCCCGCCGATGCCCTGAAGCATCCCAACTGGTCCATGGGTGCAAAAATCACCATCGACTCTGCTACCCTGATGAACAAGGGGCTGGAGGTCATTGAGGCCATGCGGCTGTACCGTCTGCCGGTGGAGCAGGTGGACGTGGTGATCCACCGCCAGAGCATCGTTCATTCCCTGGTGGAGTACCGGGACGGCGCCATGATCGCCCAGCTGGGCACCCCGGATATGAAGCTTCCCATCCGCTATGCCTTCACCTGGCCTCACCGGGCCCCCAGCCCGGATACGCCCCTGGACCTGCTGACCTGCGGGGACCTGACGTTCCGGGCTCCGGACCTGGACGCCTTCCCCTGCCTGCGCATTGCCCGCCAGTGCGCCAAAGCCGGCGGCACCGCCTGCGCCATTATGAACGGTGCCAACGAGGCGGCGGTGGCTCTGTTTCTGCAGGAGCGTGTGGGCTTCAACGACATTCCCCGCCTGGTGGAGTCCGCCCTTTCCCGGGTGGAGGTGAAATATGCCCCGGACCTTCCGGATATACTGGAAGCAGACAGACAGGCGCGAGCCGCTGTACTGCAAACGGTAGGAGACATGGTATGATCTATATTTTAGCTGCGATCCTGATATTCGGCGTGCTCATCGCCGTCCACGAGCTGGGCCACTTCCTGGCGGCCAAGGCCTGCGGCGTGCGGGTCAACGAGTTCGCCATCGGCATGGGCCCCGCCCTGTTCAAAAAGACCAGGGGCGATACCACCTATGCTCTGCGCCTGCTGCCCATCGGCGGCTTCTGCGCCATGGAGGGGGAGGAGGAGGACTCCGACGACCCCGCTGCCCTGAATAACCAGGGCTTCTGGCGCAAGCTCCTGATCTTCGCCGCCGGCGCCCTGATGAACTTTCTCACGGGCCTTGTCATCATTCTGGTGCTTTACGCCGGGGTCAAGGCCGTCAACGTCCCGGTGATCCACGGCTTCGCCGACGGCTGCCCCCTGGAATCCGCCTCCGGCCTTCAGGTGGGCGACCGCATCCTGTCCATCGACGGGGAGCGCATCTACACCTTCAGCGACGTGTCCCTGCTGCTGGGCCGCAACAAGACCGGCGACTTCGACCTGGTCATCCGCCGGGACGGCCAGAAGCTCCGTCTGGAGAATTTCCACATGGAGCGCGGCGAGTACCTGGACCAGTCCGGCCAGAAATTCACCGGCTTCGGCCTGTATTTCGGCGCCCAGGAGCTGACCTTCGGCGGGCGGCTGAGATACTGCTGGGACCAGGCGGTGGACTTTGTCCGCCTGGTGCGCCTGAGCCTCCAGATGCTCATCACCGGCGAGGCGGGCTTTTCCGATATGAGCGGCCCCGTGGGCATCGTGTCCACCATCACCACCGTGGGCGAGCAGTCGGAAAATGCCCGGGCCGCCGCCGCCAACATCGCGTACCTGGCGGCCTTCATCGCCGTGAACCTGGCGGTGATGAACCTGCTGCCCCTGCCCGCTCTGGACGGCGGCAAGATTTTCTTCCTGGTGGTCAACGCCCTGTCCCTGCGCATCATCCGCAGGCAGATCCCCGCCAGGTTTGAAAATTACGTCCATCTGGCCGGCTTTGTCCTTCTCATGGGCTTCATGCTGGTCATCACCTTCCACGACGTCATCAAGCTGTTTCAATAGCGGCAGACCGTCCCGGAATGGGGCCGGCGTCTTTGCCGGCCCCATTTTGCCGCCCCGTGCGGCGCATTTTACTCGCAAGGAGGATATAAACCATGAGCAAGCAGATTCATGTGGGTGCCGTGGCCGTGGGCGGCGGCGCGCCGGTCAGCATCCAATCCATGTGCAATACCCCCACCCAGGACGTGGAGCGTACCGTCTCCCAGATCCTCCGCCTGGAGGGGGCCGGGTGCCAGATCATCCGGGTGGCGGTGCCGGATATGGACGCCGCCCGGGCCATCGGCCCCATCCGCCGCCGCATCCACATCCCCCTGGTGGCGGATATCCACTTTGACTACCGCCTGGCCCTGGAGTGCGTCCGCCAGGGGGTGGACAAGATCCGCATCAACCCCGGCAACATCGGCTCCGCGGAAAAGGTCCGTGCCGTGGCCGACGCCTGTCGGGACCGGGGCATCCCCATCCGCATCGGCGTCAACGGCGGCTCCCTGGAGCGGGAGCTGCTGCAAAAATACGGCGGCGTCACCGCCCAGGCCCTGGTGGACAGCGCCCTGGGCCACGTCCGCCTGCTGAACGACTGCAACTTCGATGATATCTGCATCTCCGTCAAGTGCTCCCGGGTACCGGTGAACATGGAGGCCTACCGCATGCTCCACCAGCAGACGCCCTATCCTCTGCACCTGGGAGTCACCGAGGCCGGCACGCCCCGCCTGGGGGTGCTGAAATCCGCCATCGGCATCGGCGGCCTGCTGTGCCAGGGCATCGGCGATACCCTCCGGGTCAGCCTGACGGCGGACCCGGAGGAGGAAGTCCGGGCCGCCCTGGATATTCTCTCTGCCGCCGGCCTGCGGCAGACGGGGCCCAATCTGATCTCCTGTCCCACCTGCGGCCGCACCAAATACGACATGATCCCCATCGCCCGGGAGGTGGAGCGCCGCCTCCAGGGCTGCACCAAGCCCATCACCGTGGCCGTCATGGGCTGCGTGGTCAACGGCCCCGGCGAGGCCCGGGCTGCCGATGTGGGCATCGCCGGAGGCGACGGCGAGGGCCTGCTGTTCCGCCATGGCGAAATTCTGTACAAGGTGCCCCAGGACAAGCTGGTGGACGCCCTGATGGACGAGATCGACAAGCTATAAGGAGGGATGCCCTCATATGTGCGATAAAATACCGTTTTTTACCTTTTTTGAGAGCTTTGTGCCGCCCCGTGAGCTGGGCCTGCTGCTCCATGATGCCTGCGTGGTGGGCGGCAGCATGGACCGTGCCCAGCGCACCATGGAGCTGGAGCTGACGGCCTCCGCCCCGCTGCCGGAGGCCGCCGTCACCGCCCTGCGCCAGCTGCTGATGGACCAATATGACCTGCGCCAGCTGCGCCTGAGCTTCCGCACCCCCCAGCGCGCAGATGACAGGTCCGACGTCCTCATGGGCCGGGAGATCAAGGGCAAGCCCGTCTCCATCGACGGCCTGAACCCCAAAATGGGCGCCGTGGTGATCGAGGGCAAGGTCTTTGCCGCCGAGTGCTACGAGACCCGCAAGCCCGGCGTCTGGCGGCTGACCTTCGACATGACGGACTACCGGAATTCCGTCACCGTCACCAAGTACATGGAGGGCAAGGAGGCCCAGTCCATGCAGAACGCCGTATCCCCGGGCATGTGGCTCCGGGTCCAGGGCAATGTGGAGCTCAGCCGCGACGGCAAGGACATTCAGCTGCGCCCCTTCCACATCATGAAGATTCCCCACAAGCCCCGGGAGGACACCGCCCCGGAGAAGCGGGTGGAGCTGCACCTGCACACGAAGATGTCCAACATGGACGCCCTGACCGACACCGCCTCCGTCATCAGGCAGGCCATCTCCTGGGGCCACCCGGCTATCGCCATCACCGACCACGGCGTGGCCCAGTCCTTCCCGGACGCCTGGCACACCGCCAAGGGCAAGATCAAGATCCTCTACGGCGTAGAGGGCTATTTCATCAACAATCTGGACGACCGCATCGCCGTCCACGGCCCCCAGGACCAGGACTTTTCCGACGAGATCGTCTGCTTCGATATTGAGACCACCGGCCTGAAGGTGGACCGGGAGGCCATCACCGAGATCGGTGCCGTGGTGCTGAAAAACGGCCAGGTCACCGACCGGTTCCAGACCTTCGTGAACCCCGGCCGCCGCCTGACGCCGGAGATCATCGGCCTCACCGGCATCACCGACGCCATGCTGGCGGATGCCCCCTCCCCCAAGGAGGCCCTGACGGCCTTTCTGTCCTTTGTGAACGGTCGCCCCCTGGCGGCCCACAACGCCGAATTTGACATCAGCTTCATCCGGGCCGGCTGCCGCCGGGAGGGCATCCCCTTTGACCCCACCTATGTGGACTCCCTGATCCTGGCCCAGAACCTGCTGCCCCAGCTTCACAAGTTCAAGCTGGACATTGTGGCCGAATACCTGGACCTGCCCGCCTTCAATCACCACCGGGCCTCCGACGACGCGGCCATGGTGGCCTACATGCTGATCCCGTTCTTTGAGAAGCTGGAGCGGGAGCTGGGCATCCGCCGTCTCCAGGACATCAACCCCCAGATGCTGAAGCTGCGGCCCCAGGGCAGCAAGTCCAGCCGCTTCCCCAAGCACATCATCATTCTGGCCAAGAACAAAATGGGCCTCAAGCACCTGTACCAGCTGATCTCCGCCTCCAACCTGCAATACTTCAAGCGGGTGCCCATCATCCCCAAAACCGAGCTGATGGCCCATCGGGAGGGGCTCATCATCGGCTCGGCCTGCGAGGCCGGCGAGCTGTTCCAGGCGGTGAAGGACCACAAGGACTGGGCCGAGCTCAAGCGCATCGCCTCCTTCTATGACTATCTGGAGATCCAGCCCATCTGCAACAATATGTTCATGCTCCGCAACGGCGACGTCCGGTCCGAGGAGGAGCTGCGGGAATTCAACCGCACCATCGTCCGCCTGGGCCGGGAGCTGGGAAAGCCCGTCTGCGCCACCGGCGACGTCCACTTCCAGGAGCCGGAGGACGAGACGTACCGCCATATTCTCCTGGCCAGCAAGAAGTTCCCCGACGCCGACGCGCCCCTGCCAATTTACTTCAAGACCACCACCGAGATGCTGGAGGAGTTTTCCTATCTGGGCCAGGACCTGGCCCATCAGGTGGTCATCGACAATCCCCGCCGCATCGCCGATCTGGTGGAGGAAATTGAGCTGCTGCCTCCGGGCCAGCTGTTCCCGCCCCGCCTGGAAAACTCCCAGGAGGACCTGAACCGCCTGGTGTGGGACAAGTGTCACGCCCTGTACGGCGACCAGCCCCCCCAGCTGGTGGTGGACCGGCTGAATGTGGAGCTGGGCAGCATCCTGGGCAAATACGACGTGGTGTATATGTCCGCCCAGAAGCTGGTGCAGCGCAGCCTGGAAAACGGCTACCTGGTGGGCTCCCGGGGCTCCGTTGGCTCGTCCCTGGTGGCCTATATGTCCGGCATCACCGAGGTGAACTCCCTGCCGCCCCACTACCGCTGCCCCAACTGCCGCCATGTGGAATTCATCACCGACGGCAGCTACGGCTGCGGTGCGGACATGCCGGACAAATGCTGCCCGGAGTGCGGCACGAAATACGTCAAGGACGGCTTCGACATTCCCTTTGAGACGTTCCTGGGCTACGGCGGCGGCAAGGTGCCGGATATCGACCTGAACTTCTCCGGCGAGTACCAGGCCCGGGCCCACCGCCACGCCATCGAGATGTTCGGCCAGACCCAGGTGTTCCGGGCCGGCACCATCGGCACCCTGGCGGAAAAGACCGCCTTCGGCTTTGTCCGCAAATACCTGGACGAGCGGGGCCTCACCGCCGGCAGCGCCGAGGTGAACCGCCTGACCCAGGGCTGCGTGGGGGTCCGCCGCACCACCGGCCAGCACCCCGGCGGCCTGGTGGTGGTCCCCGACGACATGGATGTGGAGGATTTCACCGCCGTCCAGCATCCCGCCGACGCCGAGGACGCCGACACCATCACCACCCATTTTGAATACCACTGCATGGAGGACAACCTTCTGAAGCTGGATATGCTGGGCCACGATGACCCCACCATGATCCGTATGCTGGAGGACCTCACCGGGGTCAACGCCCGGACCATCCCCCTGGACGACCCGGACACCATGAGCATCTTCACCTCCTCCCGGGTGCTGGGCTTTGAAAACGACGAGCTGCTGGGCCCCACCGGAGCCGTGGCCATTCCGGAGTTCAACACCCGGTTCACCCGGGGCATGCTGGTGGATACCCAGCCCAAGGATTTCAATACCCTGGTGCGCCTGTCCGGCTTCTCCCACGGCACCGACGTGTGGCTGGGCAATGCCCGGGACCTGATCGTCAGCGGCACTGCCTCCGTTCTGGAGACCGTGGGCTGCCGGGACGACATCATGCTCTATCTCATCCATATGGGTCTGGACCCCAAAATGAGCTTCAAGATCATGGAGGCCGTCCGAAAGGGCAAGGTAAAAAAAGGCGGCTTCCAGGACGGGTGGGAGGATGCCATGCGGGCCCATGAGGTGCCCGACTGGTACATTGACTCCCTGGCCAAGATCGGCTATCTGTTCCCCAAGGCCCACGCCGTGGCCTATGTGATGATGGCCTTCCGCATCGCCTGGTTCAAGGTCCACCAGCCCCTGGCGTTCTACGCTACCTTCTTCACCGTCCGGGCCAAGGCCTTCGACGCGGAATACTGCTGCGCCGGCATTGACGCCGTGAAGCGGAAGATCCGTGAGATCGAGAACAACAAGGACGCCACCGCCGTGGAGCAGAGCCTGATGGTCACCCTGGAGGTGTGCTACGAGTTCTATCTCCGTGGCTTCCACTTTGACACCATCAGCATCTACGACTCCCAGGCTACCGCCTTCAAGATCACGGAGAACGGCCTGCTGCCCCCCTTCGTCTCCGTCCGGGGCCTGGGCGAGACCGCCGCCCTGGACACCGTGGAAAAGCGGAAGGGAAAGACTTTCATCTCCGTGGAGGAGTTCGCCGCCTGCTGCAGCAAGCTGTCCAAAACCCACATCGAGCAGCTGAAGGCCCTGGGGGCCTTTGCCGGCATGGCGGACACCAGCCAGATCACGTTTTTCTGATATGGAGTGGCGCTTTGTCTGGTCCCGCGGCGACGAGCATGAGACAGGCCGTGCCCTGTCCCGGGAAATGCTGCGCTTGTATCGGGACAAAGCCCGGGAAAAGCGGGACGTCCCGCCGGATATCGGGACAGTTTTTATAGGAAATAACGGCAAACCGATGACAAATGGCTGCTATTTCAATATCAGCCACAGCCACGGTCTGGTGGCCTGCGCCGTGGCGGAGGTCCCGGTGGGCATCGACGTGGAGAAGATCCGCCCGGTATCGCCCCGGCTTTTACGCATTTTATCGCCTGCTGAACGCGAATCTGTGCGGCGTGACGAGGACTTCTTCCGCCTTTGGACCCTGAAGGAGGCCCTGATCAAGTGTCAGGGAGGTGTACTGGGCCGGGTCCGGCACGTTCATTTCCGGATCGACGGGGATTCCGTCACCTGCACCGTCCCCGGCTACGCCTTCTCCGTTCTCCCGGCCCCGGAGGGCTATGCCGCCGCCCTGTGCTGGGAAAAACTGGAAGAAAACCGGCATGAAACGCGCAAAAAATGACAGGCTATTGGAAGGATGTGCAAAAAAAATACCGGAACCGGCAGAAATTTTGCCGGTTCCGGTATTTTTTATGTGAGTAATCCGTATTTTTCCTTGATGCGGTCCAGCTTTTCCAGCATGGGCTCCGCGGCCACCCACAGGAAGAATACCGTGGCCGCCGCGTGGACGCAGTCCACCGGGAAGCCGGTGACGTAGTACGTCAGCAGCGTTTTCCAGGTGAGGCTTTCCGCCCCGGCCCACATCAATACCGACGCCGGATTCATGATGCCGCCGTAGATCACGATGGCGCAGAAGGCGCCAAAGGTACACATGCTCCCCAGAGTTCGGCGCAAAAGTCCCTTTCGGAACAGGACTCCGGCCAAAAATCCGATAATTCCCATGCTGAACATCTGCCACGGCGTCCAAACGCCCTGGGAGAACAGCATGTTGGACACCAGCATGGACAGCGCGCCCACCAGAAAGCCGCTCTCGCCCCCCAGCGCTACGCCGGAGATGATGGTCATGGCCATGACGGGCTTGAACTGAGGCAGCATGAAAAATGCCGCCCGGCCCGCCACGGAGATGGCGCACAGCACCGCAATGACCACCAGCTCCCGGGCCTGGGGCCTGCGCCCCTCGAACACCAGGAAGAACGGGGCCATGCACTCCAGCAGCACCAGCACCGACATGAGGCCATACTGCCTGTTGTCCAGGTAATAGACCCCCACAAACAGTGTCACGGGGATCAGCAGCAGGATAGACACCGCCGCCGCTGCCGTCCGGCGGGACAGCCTGCGCTTTTCCGCCGGAACCTGCACCAGGTCAAGGGGCTTGGTCCGGCGGCCGATGGACAGGGCCAGCACCGGAACCCCGGCGAGAAGCTGGGCCAGCCAGGGCCGGCCCAATAGCCCGTAGAACAGAGCGGCCAGCAGCATAGGGGGCAGTAGGTTCAGGGCCAGCAGGGCAGGGCTGGTGAAGTAGTCCAGAAAGATGATCCAACCGTAGTTGGCCGGAGCCAGAGCTAGGGACACCAATCCCAGGCCCAGGGCGGCCAGCAGCACCATTCCCCAGTTCCAGACCCAGAACCCTGCTCGCCTGCCCCGGGACAGCGCCGGGTCTGGGCGGGTTTGAAACAGGAAATGCCGAAAGATGCGGGTCATCTCGCCTTAATACTCCAGTTTTTCTTCCAGCCAGTCCTTCAGCTGGCCGATGGGCACCCGGACCTGCTCCATGGTATCCCGGTCCCGGATGGTGACGGCATTGTCCGCCTCCTCGGTGTCAGATCCCACGGTCTGGAAATCCACCGTGACGCAATAGGGGGTACCGATCTCGTCCTGGCGGCGGTAGCGCTTGCCAATGGAGCCGGCGTCGTCGTAGTCCACCATGAAGTACTTGGACAGCTCGGCCTGGATCTCCCGGCCCTTGTCGCCCAGCTTCTTGGACAGGGGCAGCACAGCGCACTTGAAGGGGGCCAGGGCGGGGTGGAGGCGCAGGACGGTGCGGACGTCGTTCTTCTCGGCGTCCACCACCTCCTCGTCGTAGGCGTCCACCAGGAAGGCCAGGGTCACCCGGTCGGCGCCCAGGGAGGGCTCGATGACATAGGGGATATAGTGCTCGTTCTTCTCCTGG
>ERZ779894.4293-NODE-4293-length-10107-cov-6.660366_pt1 | contig 10107 bp, 5 predicted proteins | sample MGYA00511587_ERZ779894 | MGnify/ENA primary metagenome ERZ779894 (study PRJEB29588, sample SAMEA2160490) | human gut metagenome | biome: human gut; feature: human-associated habitat; material: faeces | place: Denmark | collected 2008/2010 ... | reverse complement strand
GCCAATAAGCAAAAATGAGCAGAAACATATTACAGCAAATACAAATAACAGGCGTTGTCATCGACAAAAACGAGGAAGTTATTCCGGGTGTATCCGTTATTATAAAAGGAACGACATTAGGAACAGCGACAGATATCAACGGTAAATTTGTCATCAGAATACCCTCACGTGATAATATAGTTTTACAATTCTCTTGTATCGGAATGCAGAAAAAAGAGATTGCGATTAAGGATGATAAAGAGCTGATTGTCATCATGGAAGAGAGCTCTGAGGTTATTCAGGAAGTTGTCGTGACGGGTATCTACTCTCGAAATAAAGAGAGTTTTACGGGCTCATTCTCTTCCTATTCAAAGGAAGATTTGAAAATGGTCGGTACACAAAACATTATTCAGAGTCTTCGCAGTCTGGATCCCTCTATGCTGGTTATTGAAAGTAAGCAGTGGGGTTCGGATCCTAACCGGATGCCTGACATTGAAATCCGTGGAAAAACAAGTATTGTCGGTTTAAAGACAGAATTTGAAAATGATCCTAATCAACCATTGTTTATTCTGGATGGTGTGGAAACGACTCTGGAAACAATCGTAAATTTAAGCATGGACCGCGTGGCAAGCGTCACCATCCTGAAAGATGCTGCATCTACTGCCATTTATGGTTCTAAAGCTGCAAACGGTGTCATCGTGGTGGAGACCATTCAACCGAGAAGCGGTCAGTTGCGCCTGTCTTATAACGGGAACTATAAAATTCAATTTGCAGACCTTTCTGATTATAATTTGATGAACGCTGCTGAAAAATTGGAGTTTGAAAGATTGTCCGGACGATACGATGATTTTTCCAGCTATTCTAACAACGTTGTTTTGCAAAAACTTTACAACGAACGTTTGGCTGAAGTCATCAGGGGGGTGGACACCTATTGGATGAGTGAACCTTTGCGCACGGTGCTCAATCACAGTCACAACATCTATATTGACGGTGGAGACAATGCCATGCGTTACGGATTGGGAATTGGCTATAACAATAGCAATGGAGTCATGAAGGGGTCTGACCGAAACGTCATCAGTGCCAATATCGATTTGACCTATAGAAAAAAGAGTCTCTTGTTCAGCAATAAATTCAGTTTGGATGTCACTCACACGGAAAGAGAACCAGTGGCTTTTTCAAAATTCGCACAAGCGAATCCCTATTTTAGGAAAAAACTGGAAAACGGATATATCCCCTTGTGGCTTGAAGATTCCGGTACACAACAAAACTCTGCGTATATTAAAAATCCACTATACGAGTGGACCATAAAAAATACCAATATTGGAAACACCATACAATTGAGGGATAACTTTTCTATTGAGTGGAGAATCTTCACTTCATTGCGGGCAACAGCCAGACTCGGGCTTACGAAATCGGTAGGACGCACGGAGCAATTCAAATCACCCAAGCACCCTGATTTCCTTGAAACAGAAAAATTGAAACAAGGTTCATTCAGTGCATCCTCTTCGGAATCATTCTCTTATAACGGAGATTTGAACCTTGCTTTCGGCAAAATTTTCATAGAGAAACATCAGGTGAATCTTGTTGGAGGCTGGTCGTTTAATGAACATAAAAAGAAATCTGATGGCTACCGGGTTGTCGGTTTTAACGATGATCTGCATCAGAATCCTGCTTTTTCAACCGGCTTCTCTGATGGTCAAAAGCCGACTTACTCGCTTTCCAAGAGTCGTTCTACGAGTTTTTTCCTGAATGCAAACTATTCTTTCATGAATCGTTACTTGATGGACTTCAACTTAAGAGCTGACGGAACTTCAAAATTCGGTGCCAACAAACGCTTCTCTTCCACTTGGGCTGTCGGTTTGGCATGGAATCTTCATAATGAAGAGTTTATGAGGAAGTTGGATATTTTTACAAACTTCAAAATCAGGGCATCCATCGGAAATCCGGGAAATCAGAATTTCGATGCTTACCAGGCAATGAAGATATACAGATACAACGTAGAATATCAAAATATGTTTGGTTCCAGTGCTATCATTGACCAGTTCGGAAATAAAAATCTTAATTGGCAGAGAACCTTAGATAAAAATATAGGAGTAGACCTCTCTATTTTAAATAATCGCGTACGTCTGACATTAGATTACTATCGTAAAGATACCGACCCGTTACTTATCAGCATTCCCATGCCTCCCTCTGTCGGTACGAGCTCCATTAATGCCAACGCCGGACGACAAATCTCATCCGGATGGAACGGATCACTTTTTTACACGATCTTAAGAAAGCAAAACATGAACTGGAGTATGCATCTAAACTTTAGAACATCAAAGTCTGAATACCGGGATATCGGCAATAAATTACAGGAATTAAATGAACTCGGAAGTGCTCAAAATTTAGTTCGCTACTACGAAGGAGCCAGCCCCGATGATATGTGGGCAGTACCATCTTTAGGTATTGATCCGGCTACAGGTCGGGAGATGTTCAGGAAAAAGGATGGAACTCAAACGTTTGTGTATTCGACAGACGATGAGATTGTTGTCGGTTCTTCCCGTCCGGATGTCGAGGGAGTCATCGGAAGTACATTCTACTATAAAGGATTGTCCGTATCCATGAGTTTACGCTATCGATTGGGCGGTCAGGTGATGGCCTCGGCTCTTTACTCTAAAGTTGAAAATATCGGCAGGCAACAAATCTACTATAATCAAGATAGGAGGGCTTTGCATGACAGATGGCAGAAGCCTGGCGATAAAGCAAAATTCAAATCGATAAAAGAGACCAGCAGTACGCCAATGTCTTCTCGCTTTGTCAGAACAGAAAATACCCTTGCAGGAGAGTCTATCTCCATTGGCTATGAGTCCAATGCCAAATGGGTGCGATACATCGGGGCTGAAGGTATTACATTCAGGGCATATATGAACGATATTTTCCGCCTCTCTTCATTCAAGGAAGAGCGTGGTATAGATTATCCTTTTGCTCGCACAATTTCATTCTCATTAAATTTAAGATTCTAAAAAGGAAAGATTATGAAATTAACTATGCATATAACAAATAAATTGAAGCTTGTAGTGGCGATTGTTTTGTCTATAACAAGCACTTCTTGTAACAATTGGTTGGATTTGGATTCTGAAGACAGAATCTTGGAAAATACCCTATTTTCCTCTCCTTCCGGTTTTATGAGTGCGCTAAACGGAGTATATATAGAATTTTTAAAGCCCAATATGTATGGCGATGTTTTGACGTATAAAACATTTGACGTGCTTGCACAATATTATGATTGCAGTGCAGACGAACACCCCATGCAGAGATTGATAAAATACGAACCGACAGCTAAGGCTGGGCAGGTGAGCGGTCTGTGGTCTACAGCCTATACTTTGCTTGTAAACGTTAATACGATTATAGAATCCTGTGATGCACGTCGGAATGTTCTCAGCAATGAATATTATCACGTTCTTAAAGGAGAAGCATTGGCCATGAGAGCATTGATTCATTTTGAATTACTCCGTGTTTTTGGTCCCATTTATTCCGTTTCGCCAGAAACAGAATGTATTCCGTATGCAAATTCTTCCGATTTGGTGGTACGACCGCTAAAAAAGGCTTCGGAAATTGCAACGTTAATTATGAATGATTTTAAAGAAGCTGAAAACTTATTGAAAGGTTACGACCCGGTTATTACTCAAGGTGCTCCTTTCAAGGATGCCGGCGCCGGTATCCCGAACGATATGGCTTACCGTTCCATGCGATTGAATTATTATGCGGTAAGGGCATATATCGCTCGGCTTGCCCTTTACATAGGAGATCGAGAAACAGCATTGTCTTATGCAAAATCCGTAATCAAAGAGACTCAAGAAGATAATCAGTGGTTTCCTTTGATTACCCGCGCTGCCGCTACAACTCCTATGAAACAGGATCGAATCTATCAATCCGAGATTCTTTTTGGCCTATATAATTTAAAGCGGGGAAAAAGGGAGAGTTTGAAAAAGGTTGTGTTTACGGGGGATATGAAGAAATATGAAGATTTGAGCGATGTATTGGAGTTTATTGAGCTGACCAGCGAAACGCACTTTTTAATTGAAGGAAATAAAATTATAGTATATTGAAAAATTCACGATTATGGAAGGTAACAATGTTTTCAGACGAATGTTGTGGATAGTGCTGTTGGTGCTGTGTTGTGGTAGTTTGTTTGCACAACAGAAGAAGTTGACGATTGATTTGAAAAATGGTTCATTTGCTCAGTTGACAGACCTGATTAAAAAGCAATCGAAGTACACATTTTTCTTTAACAATGCAATGTTGTCGAATTTAAAGCGTTTGACAATACAAGTGAATGAGGTGTCTATTGATTCTGTATTGAATCTGGCTCTGAAGGGGTCTGAACTTACTTATAAGATAAAGGATAATACGGTGATTCTGTATTCGCGAGATGCCCCTGAAGCCGGTAATAAAACCGTTAAGATTGAAGGACAGGTGAATGATGAAGCAGGAATGCCATTACCGGGTGTGAATGTTTTTATTAAGGGTACGACAGTGGGAACCGTGACAGATATGAATGGTAATTACTCTCTGGTGGTTCCGGAGGTGATGGGTATGGAGGTGGTGTTTACCTTTATTGGCAAACAGACTCGGGAGGTGAAATATTCGGGAACCCGTTTTATGAATGTGGTTTTGAAGGATAGCTATAATGAGATGGAGGAGGTGCAGGTCAGGGCGCGCGCAAATGTTAATGAGATTGATGTTCGTGCAAAAACAGGAGTTGTCAGTGAGGTGGATGTGCGAAGAATGAACAATAAACCGGTGATGGATATGGCATTGGCTCTGCAGGGAATGGCACCCGGTCTGATTGTGACCAATAAAGGGGATTTGGGAAGCAAACCGGAAATCCGTATCCGAGGTACGTCTTCTTTGCGTGAAGGAGATGCAGCCAATGAGCCTTTGTATGTGTTGGACGGTCAGGTGATTTCATCGGATGCTTTTTTGACATTGAATCCAAATGATATTAAGGAAATTAAAATTCTGAAAGACGCTGCTGCTTGTGCTTTGTATGGTATTAAGGCTGCTAATGGTGTGTTGGAAATCACTTCGCAAAGAGGTACTGCAGGTAAGATGGTGTATAGCTATAGTTTCAGTGGTGGTGTGACTCTACGAGGACGTCGGGGTGTGAAGATGATGGATTCAAAGGAGAAATTGGAATTGGAAAGACGTTTGGGTAATACTGCGACACCGGGTTATCGTTATAGTGAGGATTATTATCGTAGATATCATGCAAACGATCCAAATTTGGCAGCTTTGATTGCTCAGGGAAAACAGAAACTGGATTCGCTGGCTAATATTAATACGGATTGGTTCAAAGAGTTGTTGCGCAATAATTTTTATCAGGAACATAATCTGAGTGCTAAAGGAGGTTCGGAGCAAACAAGTTTTTACGCTTCTTTGAATTATTCGCAGCAGGGTGGGCGTATTCCGGGAAATGATATCAAGCGCGTTACAGCACGATTGAGCGTTGATCAGGAGATTACCAGTAAGTTGTATGCCTCTTTGAGTGTAAATGGTGGATATTCTGTGACAAACACTCCGAATGGTACGACTTATTCTCCGACGGATTTGATTTACCAGTTGAATCCTTATGAGACGAAAGATGTAAATGCAGAACTGGTCTCTTTCCCCGGAAGGACTTATGCAGATTTGTTTAATCAGTATAGTGAAAAGACTTCTGATAAAAGAGCAGGCATTTCCGGTAGTCTTAATTATTCCGGTATTAAAGGATTGGAGATTGCAGCAGTAGCCGGAGTTGATTATGTGCTGTCTGAAAATTTGGGTATTACTCCGCCGACAGCATATTCGGAATTGACAAGTGGAGCTGACGAACGGGAAAGAGGTATCCTGACGAAGGATAAGAATACGAAAATGAATTTGTCATCTAATGTGCGTGTGACATACAATAAGATGTTCGGTAAACACGATTTGACTTTAGGTGCTAACTTTGATTATTATTCTGACCATGTTGATAATTTGGGTATTACAGGGTATGGTTTGAGTAAAAAGATGCAGTCGCCTTCGGGAGTCAATCAGTCTATTGAGGGAAATAGAAAACCTTCATTTACTTCGCGTAATGAAAAAACAGCACAGTTGGGTATCGGTGTATTGGCCGGATATTCATGGAACGGTATTTATGATTTGTTCGGAACATATAAAAGCGATGCTTCATCTGTTTTGCCAAGTGATAAGAGATGGAATTCTGCTTGGGCTGTCGGGGGTGGTTGGACATTGAGCAATTATTCTTTTTTGCGGAACAATGGGACGCTAACAGAACTGAAACTTAAAGCTTCGTATGGATGCACTGCGAGTTTGCAAGGAGTGTCGCCTTCTTCGGCTGTCGCAACATTTCAGTATTCTGAAGATACTTATGGCAATGATCAGTTGCTTTCGTTGGTTGGGTTGTATAATGCTGATTTGAAACCGGAGCAGACCATTGATATTGATGCCGGCATTACTTTGGGTTTGTGGAATCGTGTGACGTTGAATGCAGGTTGGTATCGCCGGAGGACAAAGGATGCCTTGTTGGATGTGCCTATCCCGGCTTCCAATGGTTTTACGACTTTGAGACGAAATATCGGTATTCTTGAAAATAACGGTATTGAGGGTGAGTTGTTTGTGAAGATGGTGGACCGTCCTAAATGGAGAATGTCCGGAAGATTGAGTATGGCTTATAACCAGAATAAAGTGGTCGATTTATACCATACAGACAGATTATTTACATCAGAGGAAAGTATTGTTCCTGATTTTGAAGTAGGCAAATCATACGATATGATTTATGGACCTATTTCATTAGGTATTGATCCTATGACCGGACTACCGGTTTTTAAAGGAGGTGACGGTAGGGAAATCTCTGCTATCGAACGGTTGACCAGAGATGATATAGTGGCATTGGGGCATTCGACTCCACCATATTCCGGTAGTTTCTTTTATTCTTTGTCGTATGGGAATTTTGATTTGGATGTGGACTTCTATTTTGTGTTTGGCGGAAAAAAAGCATATAGCTTTTCTTATGTCAGAGGGTTCGACAATGCTCGTTATAATGCCATTGTAGGCCAGGTGAATAATATGTGGTTTCAAGAGGGTGATGAGGGAAAAATATATCACCGCCCATATTACTCTTCTTCGGCTGTGGATAACTTGAAATTGTATGCCAATAGTCGTACTATAGGAAAAAGCGATTATCTGAGACTGTCATCGTTGTCATTGCGGTATAGATTGCCGTACAAATGGATAGAAAAAACAAAGAATGTGATTCAATATGCTTCTGTTGCATTTCAGGCATCTAATCTTTTTACCTGGACTCATTATAAGGAGTCGGACCCGGAATCCGGTTCGTTAGTAGGTACGCAACAACCGGTGTTTACATTGAAATTGAGTGTTAGTTTTTAATATATGAGTTATGAAATGGAGAATGTTTATATGTGCAATTTGCTTTTTGATAGGAGGTTGCTCGCTTAATATACCATTGGAAGATCAGTTTTCTGATCCTGATGCTATTACGGATGTATTGTCTGCCCGTTCATTGTTGGCTTCTGCCTATAAAGCTATGCCACAGCAGATATTTCAGTTGTCAGTCTTGTCAGATGATTTTTGTCCTTCCCAACATTTGAATAAAGATATGTCTTTACAGGGACTTTATAATTGGAGGGAAGTGGAGATGACAGAATTGGCAGGAACGTTGTGGGCAGGGTATTATGCGGTGATAGCGGAGGTGAATGCTTTGTTGGCACGCATTGATGCAGTGGTGACCTTGGATGAGACTGAAAAATTGGAAAAGATGCGGATTGTCTGTGAGGCAAAAGCTTTGAAATCATGGTGTTATTTTGATTTATTGCGCTTGTTTGCTCCCCGTTATGAAGGAAATGAAAATAAAGACGGCATTATTTTGAAAAAACGGGTAGAGTTGGATTTCTTGCCTCGATCTTCTGTAAAAGAGTGTGTGACGGAAATTCGTACTTTATTGAATGAGGCAAGAAATGTTGATAATACACAGAAGAATGTCTACTGGTTGTCGGATAAGGCGGTGGCATATTTACAAGTGGAATTGGAGTTGTATGCCGGAAATTATCCTGCAGTGTTGGAATTGACAAAGGATTTGGAAACAGAATATCCGGAAAGTGTGTTAGGGGCAGATGTTTATAAGTATTTGTGGAGTAGTGAAAACTCAGATGCCCGTATTTTTGGCAAGTATCAGTTGGAACAGATTTATATGGACATCCGTTTTGATACCTTTGAAAAAGGTGATTATCTGGTGCTGTCGCAGAATGTTGACTATGAAGAAGAGGATATCCGGAAAGAATGGTCTGAGATTCCGTTTGTGATGCCTGATGCAAAAAATGTTCGTCTGTTGGGAAAATATAATAAGATGAACAGGGATAAGGTAGCAAGTAAGTATGTGAATGTAGCAAGAGCCGCCGGAATGTGGCTGATGCGGGTGGAGGCTTTGGCTCGTTCAGGGAAAGAGGGAGATGCCGTAGCTTTGGCAAATCGTATGTTGAAGCAGAGAGGTGCTACGGAATGGAGCACAAATATTGCTGGAAATGAATTGATAAGCAAGATATTGATAGAAAGACAAAAAGAGTATGTCGGTGAAGGCATCCGTTTTTTTGATATGAAAAGATGTGGTCTTTCTGCTATTCGGTATGGTACTTATGGTGATAAAGTAATGGGTATCGTTAAGGCGGATGATTACCGTTGGACGTTGCCTATTCCGGCAGGAGAGTACCGTTACAATACATCTGTGGAACAGAATGATGGATGGCCTAAACTGTCCGTGTAAGAGATATTAATTATGAACCATATAAAAACAAAAATTATGAAGACAATAAGTAAATTAAAAAGTGTGCTGGTGTTAATGGTCTTCGCGGCAGCTATTTTCAGCTGTTCTGATTCGAATGAAACGGATTATACCGGAGTTAATTCGATCTATGTCAAAACTAGTGAGGCCCCTGTAATGATCGCTTCGGATTCAACACCTTTAAAAGGGTCGCTTACATTTACACGTGCTTATGACCAGCCGGTGGCGTTGGAGATGACAGTAAAATATCAGACGGAAGGTGTGAAAGATTTAGTAACGATACGTCCTGCTGTGGTTACCTTGCCTGCCGGTTCGCGTAGCGTTGATTTTGAAGTTGTTTCCAATAAAAAAGAGATAAGCGAGGCGGTGTTGATTGAAATCAGTGTCAAAGAGCCCCTTCCACAAAATGACATGCAGGTGAAAGAAACATTGCGTGTAAATGTGAAACCTTATTTGACTGCAGAGGATTTGACAATGGAACAGCAGGCTTTGTTGGAAGGCTATAAGAATAAGGGGGTGGATTTGACGAAGTGGATTGGCGTAATTCCTGTGAAGGTGACGGTGGATGTGCCGCCAACTGAAGGATTGGCTTCTTTGGTAGATGGAATGAAAAAAACATATGAAAGCAAAAGTGTTATCACTTTGAGTGAATATGCAACTGTTGATCAGCCGATATTGAAGATAACTGAGAATCCGATGGGATTGACGGAGTTCTTGTATGATATCTTGCGTAAGGAAACGGTTTGTAATGATGAATATTGGTATGGAGAATATGCAGGTAAGTATTATCAGAAGATGATGGATTTGATTGGACTAACAAAAGATAGTCAAGAAACATTCTCTGTATCATTAGACAGCATTCGGGTGAATATGCCGCAGAATGGTGAGTCGAATGTTGAATTTTTGGGAAGAGTCCTGGATAAGTATAAGGAATCGGTATCTGTGGTACCTTTTGTATATAATTATAGTGCCTGGAATCGTTTGAAAGAAAAAGTTGATGCAGGAGATGAAACAGCTATTGAATGTGTGGGCTATGGTGCAACTGTCAATCCGGTGGTTTACTTGGTAAATTCTTCTATTGATTCTGATTCTTGGAAAGACTCCAGCAGATGGGTAGAACCGAAGGGAACTTTGAAGGGTAAGAAATTGACATTTCAATTTAATTTTGATCATTATAGTGCAACAGGATATACTAAGATTTCTGTAGAATATACTTTGCCTGAATAATAAAACTTGATTACGATGAAGTAATACTTCGGTAAATTTTTACCGAAAAATTAAAAGTTAAACAATAGAACCGGCAA
>ERZ779894.4287-NODE-4287-length-10111-cov-4.019590_pt1 | contig 10111 bp, 10 predicted proteins | sample MGYA00511587_ERZ779894 | MGnify/ENA primary metagenome ERZ779894 (study PRJEB29588, sample SAMEA2160490) | human gut metagenome | biome: human gut; feature: human-associated habitat; material: faeces | place: Denmark | collected 2008/2010 ... | reverse complement strand
AAAATGCGCTGGATAATGGTGTAGCAATGGTACACCAGGAACTGAATCAGGTACTGAAGCGCAGCGTTATGGAAAATATCTGGCTGGGTCGTTTCCCCAAACAGGGTGGACTGGTCAGCCATAAAAAAATGTATCAGGAAACACAGAAAGTATTCGAGGAACTGGAAATCCCCGTTAACCCTAAGACAATCATCGGCAAACTGAGCGTATCCCAGAGACAGATGGTAGAAATCGCAAAGGCCGTATCATATAATGCAAAAATTCTTGTATTGGACGAACCTACATCCTCATTGACCCATGAAGAAGTAGAGCATCTGTTCCGCATCATCAATAAACTGCGTGACAGAGGCGTTGCAATGGTTTACATCAGTCATAAGATGGAAGAAATTTTGCAGATTTCCGACGAAGTTACCATCATGCGTGACGGTAAGTGGATCGCAACAGAAAATGCAAAAGATCTGACAACAGATAAGATCATTCAGCTTATGGTAGGTCGTGACCTGACAGACCGTTTCCCGCCGAAAACAAACAAACCCGGCGAAGTCCTGCTGGATGTAAAAAATCTGACAGGGAAATATATGCCTACCTGTATGGATGTAAGTTTCCAGCTGCGTAAAGGCGAAATCCTTGGCGTGGCAGGTCTGGTGGGCAGCAGAAGAACAGAACTTCTGGAAACCATTTTCGGTATTGCCCATCATCAGAGCGGCGAAATGTACATGCATGGCAAAAAGGTTGTGAATAAAGACGCAAAGACAGCCATCAAAAACGGCTTTGCGCTGCTGACAGAAGAACGTCGTGCCACAGGTATTTTCGGCGGCATGAGCATCCAGTTCAACTCTGTCATTGCCAATATCAAAAACTATCGGAAAGGTCTTCTGCTTTCCAACGCAAAAATGAAAGAAGACACCAAGTGGGTTATTGACAGTATGCATGTAAAACCCCCTAGCCAGAAAACCCATATCCGTTCACTTTCCGGCGGTAACCAGCAGAAGGTAATTTTGGGCAGATGGCTGCTGACAAAACCGGAAGTACTGCTTCTGGACGAGCCCACCCGCGGTATTGACGTAGGTGCGAAATACGAAATCTATCAGCTGATCATTGATCTGGCGCAGGAAGATAAAGGCGTTATCGTGGTTTCTTCCGAAATGCCGGAACTGTTGGGGATCTGCGACAGAATCATGGTTATGAGCAATGGTCACTTGGCTGGTATTTTGGATGTCAAAGACGCAACACAGGAAGAAATCATGCGTCTGGCAGCAAAATATGTATAATGGGGAGGTAAAAAAGAATGGAAAAATTAAAGAGTTTCAAAGGGGATAAAACCTGGCAGGAACTGCTGCTGGACTATGCTCTGTATATCATCCTGATCATCATGATCATTGGTGTTATTGCGGCTGACCCTACATTTTTGTCTAAGAATAACTTTTTGAAAATTTTGGCACAGGCTTCCACCAGAGGTATTCTGGCGCTGGGTGTTGCTGGTATGATCGTATTGGCAGGTACTGACTTGTCTGCTGGTCGTATCCTGGGTTGTGGTGCTGCAATCTCCGCATCCTTATTGCAGAGTGTTACATACGCATCCCGTATGTATCCTCAGATTACAGAACCCCTGCCACTGGTTCTGCCTTTGCTGCTGTCCATCGTTGTTTGTGTGGCTTTCTGTCTGCTGAACGGCTTTGGTGTAGCAAAACTGCACATGCATGCATTTATTATTTCGTTAGGTACGCAGCTCATAGCATATGGTGCTCTGTGTCTGTACATCGATAGCCAGAAGGGCGGCGCACAGCCTATCGCCAGCCTGGACCCCAGATATATCGAACTGGTAAACGGCTACTGGCTGGGTATCCCTCATCTGGTTTACTTCATGGTAATTTGTGCGGTAATTATGTGGTTTGTATGGAATAAAACCACTTTGGGTAAAAACATGTTCGCTATCGGCGGTAACCCGGAAGCGGCTGCCGTATCCGGTGTAAACGTAGCGAAAAACATCATGATGATTTATCTGGTAGCTGGTATCCTCTATGGTATCGCAGCTTTCCTGGAAGCTGGTCGTATCCAGAGTGTAACAACAGCTACAGGTACCAACTATGACCTGGATGCCATCTCCGGCTGCGTTATCGGTGGTGTATCCTTCTCCGGTGGTGTTGGTACCATCCCCGGTATCCTGATCGGTGTTATCATCCTGCAGGTAATCAACTACAGCCTGTACTATCTGGGCGTTAACGCATATCTGCAGTACATCATCAAAGGTCTGATCATCATTCTGGCCGTTGCCATCGACGTACGTAAGTATATTGCAAAGAAATAATTTTTTCGGTAAGATGTGATAGGAAAATTCCCCCGTTTGACTACGGGGGAATTGTTGCAATTTGAAGCCATAAAAACAAAGGAGGGATTTTGTGACAGATACACAAAAACCTGTAAACCCGGAGGAACTGGAACAGCGGATACATGAATTGGAAGAACGGGAAAAAGCCCTAGAAGAAAAAGAAATCGAACTGAAACAGAAAGAAAGTGCTTTTACAGGTGCGAAATATAACCTGTATTCCCATATCAATGTTTCCTTAAAGACCATGAACATTGTGGTGGCAGTTATTGCAGTGGCTTTGGTCGTTGCCATTGTGGCAGGGGTTATTTATCGATAAAACAGGAGGAACACCATGAAACAAAATTGGAACAAAGAAAGCCTTTTGGCAGCTTATCCCCGTTTTGAAGCACAGCCGGATTTTTATCTGGGACGGATGGCAGATGCGGAAAAAGGCTTTGCAGATACATTTGGCAAAGAAGCGGAGCGTTTTTTCAGCGCACCCGGCAGAACGGAAATCGGTGGCAACCATACAGACCATCAGCATGGTTGTGTGCTGGCGGCGGCAGTTGATTTGGATATTTTCGGCGCGGCAGCGAAAAATGACAGCCGCATCATCCGTATTTTCTCCGAAGGCTACGGCATGGAAGAAATTTCTCTGGACGATCTGGAAGTAAAAAAAGAAGAAATCAACACAACAGCTTCCCTCATTCGTGGGGTAGCTTCAAAAATCACACAGATGGGCTATGCACTGGGCGGTCTGGATATGTATACCGTTTCCAATGTACTGAAAGGCTCCGGCATTTCTTCTTCTGCAGCTTATGAAGTGCTGGTGGGTACGGTCATTAACGCACTGTATTGTGAAAATAAACTGACACCTGTGGAAATTGCACAGATTGGTCAGTATGCAGAAAATGTGTACTTTGGCAAAATGAGTGGTCTTATGGACCAGACAGCCTCTTCCGTAGGCGGCGTTGTTGCCATTGATTTCCGGGATAACGCAAATCCCGTCGTAAGAAAACTGGATTTTGATTTCACAAAAGCAGGCTATGCTTTGTGTATCATCGACAGCGGCGCAGACCATGCAGATCTGTCCGATGAATATTCTGCTATACCTATGGAAATGCGTCAGGTAGCGGCACATTTTGGCAAAGAAGTGCTGCGGGAAGTGGCTCTGGCAGACTTTTTGACAGATATGGCTGCTGTTCGGGAAAAAGCAGGTGACCGTGCAACACTGCGTGCGTACCATTTCCTGAAAGACAACCAGAGAGCCATTGACGAAGCGGCAGCACTGGAAGCAGGAGATTTTGATAAGTTCTTATCTCTGGTGAAAGAATCTGGCTATTCTTCTTTCATGTATCTGCAGAATGTGTATGTTTCCGGCAGCGTGGAACATCAGGAAGTTGCTTATGCACTGGCGGCTTGTGAAGCGGCATTGGAAGGTAAAGGCGCTTACCGTGTTCATGGCGGCGGTTTTGCCGGCACCATTCAGGCTTTTGTGCCTCAGGAAATGCTGGCAGGTTTTGTGGAACAGATGGAAAAAGCTGTGGGTAAGGGCAGATGCCATGTGCTGTCCATTCGTCCCGCAGGCGGTACAGAATTGATGAAGGTTTGAGAAAAATAGGAGGGATGCTCTATGGCAATTTTGGTATTGGGTGGCGCAGGCTATATCGGTTCTCATACGGTATATGCCCTGTGTGAAGCAGGCAGAGAAGTAGTGGTTGTGGATAATCTGGAAACAGGACATGCAGAAGCGGTACATCCTGACGCAAAGTTCTATAAAGGCGATATTTCCGATAAGCCTTTCCTGAACGATGTGTTCCAGAAAGAAAATATCGAAGCGGTTATCCATTTCGCCGCTTATTCTCTGGTAGGGGAAAGTGTGGAAAATCCCCTGAAATATTATGAAAACAACTTGAGCAAAACAAGAGATATGCTGGAAGTTATGGTAGCTAACGGTGTGGACAAATTCGTATTCTCCTCCACAGCTGCGACTTATGGCGAACCAGAACGGGTACCCATTCTGGAAAACGACCGTACAGAACCTACCAATCCTTACGGCGAAACAAAACTGGCAATGGAAAAAATGTTCAAATGGACAGGCAACGCAACAGGCCTGCGTTATGTATCCCTGCGTTACTTTAACGCTTGTGGCGCTCATGTCAGCGGCAACATTGGGGAAGCACATAACCCCGAAAGCCATCTGATTCCTTTGATTTTGCAGGTGCCTAATGGTCAGCGTGAATTCATTAGCATTTTCGGCAATGACTATCCCACACCCGATGGCACATGTATCCGTGACTACATCCATGTAACAGACTTGGCAGATGCCCACATTCTGGCAGTAGATTATCTGCTGAAAGGCGGTCAGAGCGACATCTTCAATCTGGGCAACGGCGTTGGTTTCTCTGTAAGAGAAGTTATCGAAACCGCAAGAAAAGTAACAGGCCATCCCATTCCTGCAAAAGAAGTGGCACGTCGTGCCGGTGACCCTGCACAGCTCATTGCTTCCAGTGAGAAAGCGAAAAAAGTGCTGGGCTGGAATCCTCAGCATGACAGTCTGGAAGAAATCATTTCCACAGCATGGAATTGGCACAAAAATCACCCCAATGGTTTTTGAGAAAGGGGAAAGATATGGTATATAAAGCAATTCGAGATTTGGCGCTCTATGGCGTCAGAACAGGGCTCATTACAGAAGCGGATGTGCCTTATGTCATCAACCGTTTGATAGATGAAATGAAACTGGATGCTTATGAAGAACCCACAGGCGAAGCGGAAACAGAGCTGGAAACCATTCTGGCTGTTCTACTGGAAGATGCCTGCAAACGGGAACTGATTCCTGACAGCATCGTATATAAAGATTTGTTCGATACAAAACTTATGGGTGTCATGACACCTTTCCCCAGAGAAGTCATTGGCAAATTCCGTGAACTTCACGCAGAAAATCCCGAAAAAGCAACAGACTGGTATTATGACTTCAGCTGCAATACAGACTACATCCGCAGATACCGCATCAAAAAGGATATGCGTTGGAAAACCATGACAGAATACGGTGAAATCGACATCACCATTAACCTGTCTAAGCCGGAAAAAGACCCCAAAGCCATTGCTGCGGCAAAACTGGCTCCCCAGAGCGGTTATCCCAAATGTATGCTTTGTCGGGAAAACGAAGGCTATGCTGGTCGGGTGAACCATCCCGCCAGAGAAAACCACCGCATCATTCCTCTGCGTATCGCGGGAAATGACTGGTTTTTCCAGTATTCTCCCTATGTGTATTACAATGAACACTGCATCGTGTTCAATGGACAGCATGTACCTATGAAAATCGACAGAAATGCTTTTGCGAAAATGTTCGATTTCATTAACTTCCTGCCTCATTACTTTGTAGGCTCCAACGCAGATTTGCCCATCGTAGGCGGTTCTATCCTGTCCCATGACCATTTCCAGGGCGGACGTTATACTTTCGCTATGGAACGGGCAGAAGTGGAACGGAAAGCAGTTTGCAAGGGCTTTGAGGACGTGGAAATGGGCGTTGTAAAATGGCCTATGTCCGTTATTCGCATTTCCCATAAAGACCATCATCGTTTGATTGACTGCGCGGATATGATTCTGAAAAATTGGCGTGGTTATACAGATGAAAATGCCTTTATCTTTGCGGAAACAGATGGAGAACCTCATAACACCATCACACCTATCGCAAGAAAACGCGGCGATAAATACGAACTGGATTTGGTACTGCGCAATAACATCACCACAGAAGAACATCCTCTGGGTGTATATCATCCTCATAGCCATCTGCACCATATCAAGAAAGAAAATATCGGCTTGATTGAGGTTATGGGTCTTGCGGTACTGCCTGCTAGACTGAAAGAAGAAATGCAGTGCCTGAAAGAAGCTATCCTTTCCGGCGCTGATTTGGAAGCAGACGAAAAAACCAGCAGCCATGCCCAGTGGGCACAGGAATTCCTGAAAAAATATGATTCTGTGACAGCGGAAAATCTGGACAGCATCATTCAGGAAGAAATCGGTCTGGTATTTGCGCAGGTTCTGGAAGATGCTGGTGTATATAAAAGAACAGCGGAAGGTCAGGCGGCATTTGACCGTTTCCTGCGTCACTGCGGCGCGGAAATCTGATTCCTTCAATAAAAATAAAATAACAGACAAAAAAACAGAAGAACAGGGGTGGAGAATCCCTGTTCTTCTGCTGTCTTGGAATATGTTATCAAATATTTGAAAGTAAGCTATTATAATTGCATCATGCCAGACATGATGCAGCCACCTTTGGCACCGCAGTCCATGACTTCCTGTAATTGTTTTTCATTGATTTTGATACCGCCAATGGCGTAAACAGGAATGGATACTTTGCGGCAGACTTCTTCCAGAAAGACAAGTCCTCTGGGGGGAAGCCCTTTTTTGCAGTCTGTGGCGTAAATATGCCCAGCGGTGATGTAAGTTGCCCCCAGTTTTTCCGCTTCTTCCGCCTCTGCTGGTGCGTGAATGGAGGTTCCCACATGAGAAAAACCGGAAAGTTCTTCTTTGTGGGCACGGAGCAGAGGGAGGGGCAGATGGATGGCGTCACAGCCCAGTTCTTTTGCTGCACGGAAATAGGTGTGCAGGATACAGGGAACGTTATGACGCTGGCAGATTGCCAATACATCTTTTGCCAGAGCGGTGTATTCTGCTTCTGACAAGTCCTTTTCCCGCAGGATCAGACCTTTGGGATAGTGTTTACAGATTTCTTCTATCTGTTCCAGAAAAGGGCGTTTGCTTAAGGTGCGGTTTGTCACCGCAAGGATATGGGAAAACAACGCTTCATCATACATAGATATAATCGCTCATGACCGGCTGGAGATTGTTTTTCAGCAGTGTGTCATATACTTCCTGTACAGATCTGCCGTCATCGATCTCGAACTGGTCGTCTCCTTTCTTTTCGGTTTCCTCGGAATGTTCCCCAATGCCGGTACTGACACCTGCAGAAATTTTGGTGGCAGCAATATTTACCAGATTGTCACGGACACGGGCACATTCTCTGCTGGAAATGGTGATGTTTGCGAAAGGCATGAACAGACGATATGCGCAAACTACCTGTAAAAGCTGGGTTTCGTGAACATCCATGGGATTGATGCGGTCATTGTTGATGATGGGGCGCAGTCTGGGACAGGAGAAAGCAATTTCCGCATGAGGATATTTCCGCTGCAGCAGATAAGCGTGATAGCCTGTAGCAAAAGCGTCTTTGCGGAAGTCGTCCAGACCCAGCAATGCAGCAAAACCAACACCACGCATGCCGCCTTTCAGGGCGCGTTCCTGAGCGTTCAAACGGTAAGGGAAAATCCGCTTGTGTCCTGCCAGATGGAGTGTTTCATATTTATCGGAATTGTATGTTTCCTGGAAAACCGTCACATAGTCGGCACCGCATTCATGGAGATATGCGTATTCGTCGGAGTTGACAGGATAGATTTCCAGACCAATAACTTTGAAATATTTCTTTGCGATTTTGCAGGCTTCCCCGATGTATTGTACTGTGGATTTGCTGCGGCTTTCCCCGGTAAGAATCAGGATTTCCTGCAGACCTGTTTTGGCGATAGCTGCCATTTCTTTGTCGATTTCATCTTCGTTCAGCTGGGCACGGCTGATTTTGTTGTGGCAGTTGAAACCGCAGTAAATGCAGTAGTTTTCGCAATAGTTGGCGATGTAAATAGGTGTGAACATGTATACACTGTTACCAAAATGCTTTCTGGTTTCCACACGGGCTGCCTGTGCGATGTCTTCCAGCAGAGGCAGAGCGGCAGGGGAGAGCAGTGCGGCGAAATCCTCAGGGGTACGGCTGTCGTGTACCAAAGCACGGCGTACATCCGCTTCTGTGTACTTGTCGTAATCATAAGCTTCCATGGCAGCAACGACCTGATCCATTACATCGGATTCCAGCACTTCCATACCGGGCAGATAGGTCATATGGTCGATGCGGTTTTTCTTCTGGTCTTCCAGAATTTCTTCACTTAAAATACTTTCGTTGATATGTGAATTTTCCATTTTGACTGCCTCCTAATTCTCTAAGAATCCTGTCAGAGGTGAGGATGCGCTTGCGCCTCTTTCGATGGTGCGTCCCAGTCCGGAAAGATAAGCACTGCGTCCGGCTTCAATGGCTTTTTTGAAAGCTTCTGCCATGGCAGGAACGTTCCCGGCGGTGGCAACAGCAGTGTTTGCCATGATGGCAGCGGCACCCATTTCCATGGCTTCACAAGCCTGAGAAGGTCTGCCGATCCCTGCGTCTACGATGATAGGCAGGCTCATTTCGTCAATGAGAATCTGGATAAATTCTTTGGTGCACAGGCCCTTGTTGGAACCAATGGGGGCACCCAGAGGCATGATGCAGGCCGCACCGGCATTTTCCAGATCTCTTGCAACATTCAGATCGGGATACATGTAAGGCATTACGATGAAGCCGTCTTTTGCCAGCATTTCTGTGGCACGGATGGTTTCCTGATTATCAGGCAGCAGATATTTGGAGTCACGCATGATTTCTACTTTGACAAAGTTTCCGCAGCCCAGTTCTCTGGAAAGTTTCGCAATGCGTACAGCTTCTTCTGCGTTTCTCGCGCCGGAAGTGTTGGGCAGCAGGGTAACGGTATCGGGAATATAGTCCAGAATGTTGGCCAGACCGCCTTCGTTGGCACGGCGTACAGCCAGTGTGATGATCTGTGCTTCTGCTTTTTCCACACAAGCCTTTACCAGATCCAGAGAAAATTTCCCGGAACCAAGGATGAAACGAGATGTAAATTCGTGTCCGCCTAAAATGAGTTTGTCATTGTTCTGCATGATAAAATTCCTTCTTTCTTCCAAAATCAGATATTATACGGTTTCTTCGCCCAGAAGCAGACGGGCGATCATATTGGATTCATGGGCAGCGCAGAGGGCCGCTCTGGGTGCCATGAGACATTGTCCATGGGCAATATCAGTGGTTTCGTCGCCGCAGAGATAAAAATTGCTGCCGATCTTTCGGGTATGGATGGTGTTGCTGCTGCCGAAGCCTGCCATGCCGGAAGCGCAGACCAGTTTTTTCTGAGGAAAACATTCCAGTATGCCGTTGACGAACATGGCTTTTGTTTCTGCGTTGTCAAAGGCTTCGCAGATGATGTCCGCATCGGCAAAAAGGGTTTTCAGGTTTTCACTGGTCACTTTTACACAGTCTGTGGTGATGTCCAGATAAGGATTGATCTGGAGCAGCTGTTCTTTCAGGGCATCTGTTTTATACATGCCCACATGATGCAATAGATACTGCTGGCGGTTCAGATTGGTCAGGTCTACACGGTCAAAGTCGATGAGGTGCAGATGTCCCACCCCAAGGCGTGCCAGAGCAAAGGCAACATTGGAACCAAGTCCGCCCAGTCCCGCAATGGCAACATGTCCGGCGTCCAGCTTTTCCTGATAGGCTGCTGTGTGGCGTTCCACCAATGCTTCATAGATTTCTGTTTTCGTAAATGGGTGCATCATCAGCCGCCTCCTACAAAACTGACAATTTCGATCTTATCGCCGTCATTGAGATATGTGGTGTCGTATTCGCTTTTAGGCAGGATTTCGCCGTTTTTTTCCACTGCGATGTATGTCCGGCGGTAGTTGTTTTCGTCCAGATAGGCACCAATGGTTTTCGGTGCGGACAGGGTCAAAGTTTTCCCGTTAATGGTGATCATTCAGAAGCCTCCTTTCTAGCGGCGGCAAGAAAAAAGAGCTCACAAAGAAATACACCCGTGGTGGTGCACCCCTTCATGAACTCTTGTTCACTCTCAACGCTGCCAATATTCTGTTTCC
>ERZ779894.4285-NODE-4285-length-10113-cov-9.018493_pt1 | contig 10113 bp, 8 predicted proteins | sample MGYA00511587_ERZ779894 | MGnify/ENA primary metagenome ERZ779894 (study PRJEB29588, sample SAMEA2160490) | human gut metagenome | biome: human gut; feature: human-associated habitat; material: faeces | place: Denmark | collected 2008/2010 ... | reverse complement strand
TGCGCCCACGGCACCACGCCGGAGGTGTGCCCCGATTGCCACGGCACCGGCACCGTGACCCAGGCCCAGCGGACGCCCTTCGGCGTCATGCAGAGCCAGGGACCCTGCCAGAAGTGCCGGGGCACCGGCAAGATCATCCACCAGCCCTGTCCCGATTGCCGGGGCAGCGGACGCATCCGCAAGCGCCGGACCATCCAGGTGACCATCCCCGCCGGTATCGACAACGGGCAGACCATCTCCCTGCGGGGCCAGGGCCATGCCGGGTCCAACGGCGGCCCCAGCGGCGACCTGCTGATCACCGTGATGGTGCGGCCCCACGAGATCTTCCGGCGGGAGGGAACGTCCGTGTTCTGCGAGGCACCCATCACCTTCACCCAGGCGGTGCTGGGCGCGGAGCTGGAGATCCCCACCATCGACGGGCGGGTGAAGTATACCATCCCCGAGGGCACCCAGACCGGCACTGTGTTCCGGCTGCGGGGCAAGGGCATCCCGGTGCTTAACGGCCGGGGCCGGGGCGACCAGTATGTCACCGTTACCATTGAGACGCCCCGGGACCTGAACCGGGAGCAGAAGGAAGCCCTGAAGAGGTTCAGCGAGACCCTGGGCGAGGGCAATTACGAAAAGCACCGCAGCTTTTTCGGAAAGAAGAAGTAAGCCATGTACCTTGCCGATTATCACGTACATTCCACCTGTTCCCCGGACGGACACCAGACCATGGCCCAGGCGGCGGAGGCCGCCGTCCGGCAGGGCCTTAATGAGCTGTGTATCACCGACCATGTGGACACCCTGTACTGGGATGATTTCCGTCCCCGGTGGGATTTTGACTGGGACGAGGCCCGGCGCCAGTTCCGGGAGGCCCAGGCCCTGTGGGGGGACCGGATCACCCTGCGGCTGGGGGCGGAGTTGGGCGACGCTCAGTACGGCTTTGACCGGGCCGTCCATATGATGGACGGTGCACCGGTGGATTTTGTCATCGGGTCCGTGCATCTGGGCGGAAAAAAGTTTGGCAACATGGACCTGTACTATATTGAAAAAGGTGACGAAGCGTATTATGATAGTGTCATCGACAGCTATCTGGACAGCGTTCTGGAGCTGGCCCGGTGGGGACAGTTTCAGGTGCTGGGTCATCTGACCCTGCCGCTGCGGTATATCAACGAGCACCACGGGGAGCATATGACGTTCCGCCGCCATATGGATCGGGTGGAGGAGGTCCTCCGCACTGTGATCCCCAAAGGGGTGGGCATCGAGTGCAACACCAACCGGGGAAACGAGCCCCTGCCGGGGCCGGAGATCCTGCGGCTGTACCGCCGCCTGGGGGGCGAGATCGTCACCCTGGGCAGTGACGCCCACCGGCCCGGGGACGTGGGCTGCTTCATCCGGCAGCGCCAGGAGCTGCTGCGGGAATGCGGCTTCCGCTATTTTACCACATTTGAACAGGGCAAGCCGCGGTTTCAGGCCCTGTGAACCACCCGAGAGGAGCATAGCATCATGAAAATTGCCATTGGCTGCGATCACGGCGGCTATCTGCTGAAGCAGGACATTCTCATCTGGCTGGAGGAGCACGACATCGACTTTGAGGATGTGGGCTGCTTCTCCACCGAAAGCGTGGACTATCCCATTTATGGCGAAAAGGTGGCCCGGCTGGTGGCCTCCGGCGCATGCGAGAAGGGTATCGTCATCTGTACTACCGGCATTGGCATCTCCATTGCCGCCAACAAGGTCAAGGGTATCCGCTGCGCCCACTGCACCGATTCCCTGTCTGCCGAGATGACCCGCCGTCACAACGATGCCAACGTGCTGGCCCTGGGTGCGGGCATCACCGGCCCCAACCTGGCCAAGCGTATTGTGGAGGTGTTTCTGAACACCGAGTTTGAGGGCGGCCGCCATGCCCGCCGGGTGGGTCAGCTGGACAGCATCCAGCCCTGAAGCATTTGCATGAACGGAGGTGCGCGCCATGACCACAAAAGGATATCATCGCTACCGGGGGCGGAATACCCGGGGCAAGGTGGCGCTGGTCGTTGTGCTGGTGCTGATCCTGCTGGCGGCGGTGGCCTATCTGCTGACCCAGGAGTATGTGGTGTATGATGACGAGGGCAAGGCCCATCTGGAGCTGCCCTGGTCCCGGAAGGAGCCGGAGAAGCCCCAGCCGGACTCCACGCCTGTGCCGGATGATGTGGACATCACCCGGGAGGAGCCCCAGCGGCAGAAGGTGGAGGCCATCCACGCCTGGGAGCTGCCATACGGCTGCCTGGGCAGCGACCCCGGCTATCTGCTGACGGACCGGGAGGCTGTGGCCGTCAACGTGAAGATGTATGACGGGTCCGTGGCGTATCACACGGCGGTGGCCTTGCCGGAAGGCATTCTCACCGGCGGACTGTCCACCAGCCGGAACCTCCAGACCATACTGGACAGCAACTGCTATACCGTGGCGCGGCTGGCGTGCTTCTGCGACAACGCCTTTGCCGACGCTCAGCAGGAGCAGGCGGCCCTGTGTGCTGCCGACGGGACCCTGTACCGGGACGGCTCCGGCCGCCAGTGGCTGGACCCCTCCAAGCCAGGGACCCTGCGGTATATCACGGACCTGGCCAAGGAGTGCGCCCAGATGGGCTTTGACGAGATCCTGCTGGATTGGTTCCTGTATCCCATCAGCGGCGATCAGTCGGCTCTGGAGCTGCCTGCCGACAAGACGGTGGTGCTGAAGGACTTTGCCCAGGCTTTGGAAAAGCAGCTGCCGGAGGGCACGGTGCTGTCCGTGGTGCTGCGGGAGACTCCGTCGGCGGACAACGGCGTCACGGCGGAGCTGCTGGCGTCCTGCTTTGACCGGGTGTATGTCATGCCCGATGCGGACGCATCGGCGCTGCCCACCGGCTATGACCGGGCCACGCGCGTGGTGACCATGGCCGGCTATGCGCCCGAGAGCGGCAGCTATCTGGTGACGCAGTGAGCTGATTGTCTCGAAGCACGAAATAAGTTTCCGAAATCAATAAAAAAATCCTCCGATAAGCTGCGGAGAATGTAGCTTTCGGAGGGTTTTCTTTTGCGCGGCGCTATGATACAATACTCTCTTGTGAACAGATTCGTAAGGAGGGGAAAGCAGTCCCATGGAAAAAGAGAACAAATTGGGCACCATGCCCATTTCCAAGCTCATCATCAACATGTCCCTGCCCATTATCGCGTCTATGCTGGTGCAGGCCCTATACAACATTGTGGACAGCGTGTTCGTGTCCCGGGTGTGTGAGCAGGCGCTGACCGCCGTGTCCCTGGCGTTTCCGGCCCAGAACCTGATGATCGGCCTGGCCACCGGCACCGCCGTGGGCGTCAACGCCCTGATGGGCCGGGCTCTGGGGGCCAAGGACCAGCAGCGGGCCAACGCCGTGGCCATCAACGGCGTATTCCTGGCGGTGGTGGGCTTTGTCATCAGCGCCGTGCTGGCGCTGCTGTTTGCGGGGCCCTTCTTCCGGTCCCAGACCCAAATCGACTACATCATCGACAACGGCATTGACTATCTGCTGATCTGCTGCTGCGGCTCCCTGGGGCTGTTCGGCGAGATCATGTTTGAGCGGCTTTTACAGGGCACCGGCCGGTCCATCCTGTCCATGTATACCCAGGGACTGGGCGCTATCGTGAATATTGTGCTGGACCCCATCTTCATCTTTGTGTTCGACATGGGCGTTACCGGCGCGGCGGTGGCCACGGTCATCGGACAGTTCTGCGGCTGTATTCTGGCACTGATCTTCAACCTGAAGAAGAACAAGGAGATCCATTTGCAGTTCCGGGGCTTCCGGCCCAATTGGCGGCTGGTGGGGAATATCTATGCCATCGGCCTGCCCAGCGTCATCATGGTGGCTATCGGCTCGGTGATGACCTTCTGCATGAACAAGATCCTCATTGCCTATCACTCCGCCAAGGAGACGGCAGCCACGGCCTTCGGCATTTACTTCAAGCTCAACAGCTTCATCTTTATGCCGGTGTTCGGCCTGAACAACGGCGTGGTGCCCATCGTGGCGTATAACTACGGGGCCCAGAACCGGCTGCGGATGGTGGAGACCATCAAGCGCAGCGCCATCTATGCCTCCTGCATCATGCTGGTGGGCATGGCGGTGTTCTGGTCCGTTCCCGGGAGCCTGCTGAAAATTTTCGACGCCACGGACACCATGCTGCAGGTGGGCGTCCCCGCCCTGCGGATCATCTCCCTGAGCTTTTGCATGGCCGGCGCCTGCATCGCCCTGGGCAGCTCCTTCCAGGCCCTGGGCAAAGCGGTGTACTCCATGACCACCTCCATCATCCGGCAGCTGGTGTTCCTGGTGCCCATTGCCTATGTCCTGGCCCGGTACGGCCAGAGCATCGGCAACGACGACCTGGTGTGGTGGAGCTATCCCTTGGCGGAGATCGCGTCCCTGTTTGTGACCCTGGCCTTCTTCCGGCGGCTGTACCGGACACTGATCGCGCCCCTGCCTGCCAGCGGCGTTGCGCCGGTCCACGACGACTCCGACGACGATCCCATAGGAGTATAACTGAAAATGCTCTGCCCCATGGGCAGAGCATTTTCAGTTATACAGCGGCGGTCTCGGCGGCGGGCTTCTTTTCCGGCTCCTCCTGGCAGAAGGGGTATTCCAGCATCTGCGGCAGACGCATATAACGGCGGAAATCGTTGCAGAAGGCGGCATATTCGTACCCGGTGCAGATACGCTCGTCCATGACCACGCCGATGGGCATCATCTTTCGGGTCAGGTCGCCGGATATATAGTTTGGCACGGGCTTGCCCATGCACACAAACACGCTGGTGGTGCCGAATTCATAACAATGGTGGTGGATATAGCTGGTCTTGATGGAGGCCAGATTCGTGATGAACATGCTGGTGTGGAAGGGGGACAGCTCGATGATCTTCCGGGGCAGCAGACCGTGGCGGTCCAGATGATAGGCCAGCCACACGACGAATTTCGGCAGACCCGGCACGGAGAACATGAACTTGGCGAACTTGTCGGTGCTGTTGGACTGGTGCTCCGCCCGATTGGCGGCAATTGCGTCGGCAATTTTCTGATTCACGGTAAACACTGTGTCGTTCTCGTCCAGATACACCTTCAGCGTGGTCTCATTGACTACCCCGTTGGCCTGTTTTTTCAGGATCACGAAGGACACGCAGAAGTGGTTGCGGCGGTAAATGCGGCCGTTCATGACGAAGTAGTTCAGCTTGGGATTGCGCAGCACCGCCTTGTAATAGGCGGAGATGATGACGCTCATATGGTTCAGCCGCACCCCAGCCCGGCGGTGGGTGCGGATGAAGTCCTTGATGATCTCCTCGTCGATGTTCTCGGTGACGGAGTTCCAGGCGTCGTAGCGCTTGGGCATGATATAGGGAATGGCCGCCACCAGCGGCGGCAGGTCCTTTACGCGGGTTCCATCAGGGCGCATGGCAAAGCCCTCCTGTTTCGTTAGATAGGGGCATTATACGGCATATCAGCGGACAATGCAATGGATTATTAACAAAAAAATAACGGCCGGGCAGGAGAAAGCCGGAGAAAGGGGCAATCGGGATAACGTTTATGAGACGGATTTTCCGCTTTTTTATACTCCAAGAACTTCACGCGCTTCATATGCTAATTAGTTGGGAAAATCGACCGTTTTCGGTGGACACCCCTGAAAAAAGGTGCTATACTATTCCTGAATACGACACAGTATTGTGTTTTTCGATTACATGCTTTGCAACGGGGTGATACGATGAAAACCATGCGTAGAGGGACAAGTATTTTGCTTTGCCTGGCGCTGCTGGTGGCGGCCATTCCGGTGATCCTGCCGGTGTTCACATCGGCCACCGCCGCCGATGACCAGGAGGAGCAGCTGCTGGGCACACTGAGCCAGCGCTTTGAAGCCAGCGGTCCGGGGGTCATTTCCTCCGGCTCCGGCGACGCCGGCGGCAAGTCCTACGGTGCGTATCAGTTCTCCAGCCGCAGCGACATTCCCCGGGCCTTTTTCCGGTGGTGCCAGTCCTCCTCGGATACATACTACCGCTCCATCGGCAACCGGCTCTCTGCCGCCTATGACGCCGACGGGGGCTACGGCTCCAATTTCGACGCCACCTGGCGGGCCCTGGCCAACGAGGACAGCGACGGCTTCCTGCGGGTGCAGCGGAACTATGTCCGCCGCAGCTACTATGACCCCATCGTCCGGTCCATTGAGTCCGCTGTTCCCGGCTTTGACATGGATAACTACAGCATCGCCCTGCGCAACGTGTTCTGGTCCCGTGCCGTGCAGCACGGCGTGGGCGGCTCCTCGGGCTTTTCCAGCAGCGATGGACGGGGCGGCGCTACCGGCGTCATTATGCGGGCCTTCGATGCTCTGGGCGGCTTTGCCAATCAGCCTGAGGCCCAGCTCATCGAGGCCATTTACAACGAAAGCGGCGCCGTGCGGGAGCCTCAGTCAGACTCCTACGGCGTTATGACCGGCCCCACCGCCGACAAGTACGGCGTCACCGGCAAGGTGCTGAAGTACTACGACGGCAACTCCGGCGACGTGCAGCTGGGCGTATACGCCCGCCTGCGGATCAACGAGCCCGCCAAGGCCCAGGTCATGCTGGCGGATTACGGCTTCAAGGATGCCACGGTGGGGGAGGGCGTGTATCAGCTGCGCTCCTCTGCCAACAGTAAGCTGACCGCCACCCCTGGCTCCTCGGGCCTGACCCTGAACGCCGTGGGCAGCGGCAAAAACCAGCAGTTCCGCCTGGATTATCATGCCAGCGGGTACTATACCATCACCTGCCAGGAAAACGGCCTGCGGCTGACCGCCGGGAAAAACGGCGTTACTCTGGCCAAAGCTTCCACGGATAACGGTCAGCTGTGGAAGGCCGCCGTATACAACAGCGGCTTCTCCCTGCAAAACCGGGGCACGGGCAGCTATCTGTCCGTTTCCTCCAACGCCGCAGGCGGCCGCCTGATCCTGGCGGATACGGCCATGCAGTGGCAGCTGGCCCTGGCCGGGGCGGGCTGGACCCTGGACGGCGCGTCCTATCCCACGGTAAACTCCACCCTGACGGTGGGGCAGACGGGCTTTCCCTTCCGGGGCACCCTGCGCAATGCCTATGACATCCGCCGGGTGACGGTGTCCATCCAGAAATCCAACGGCTCCAATGCCATTTCCCCCGCCACAGCCACTCCCAACGCCAAGAGCTATGACCTGTCCCGTCTGGACGACGCCGTGGCCTTCTCCCGGCTGGGTGTGGGCGGCTATACCCTGGTCATCGCGGCGGAGAATACCGCCGGGGACAACTACCGCCTGGAGTCCAAGTTCTACGTTACCGACGGCTCCTATGTGGTGTCCTTCGACCCCTGCGGCGGTACCTGCTCCGAGAGCACCCGCCTGGTATCCGCCGGTCAGAAGTACGGCAATCTGCCCACGGCGGTGAAGGACGGCTGCGCCTTTGTGGGCTGGTTCACCCAGCCCGACGGCGGCCAGCAGATCACCGCCAACAGCACCACCGGCGCCAGCAACATTACCCTTTACGCCCACTATCAGGGGCAGTATACCTATCAGTTCGTGAACTACGACGGTTCCGTGTATGCCCAGGGGAAGCTCACCGCGGGACAGACCATTCCCCGTCCCGCCGGAACGCCTACCCGTCCCGCCGACAGCCAGTATACCTATACCTTCACCGGCTGGCAGGGCTACACCAACGGCATGACCATCTCCGGCAACGTGACCTTTACCGCTCAGTATGCGGCCAAGGCCGTGGAGTCCGTCCCCAAGGAGATCACCACCGGGGCCTACCGCATCGCCGACAGCTATCTGCGGGCCATCCCCATGGGCACCACTGCCCGCCAGCTGCTGGCAAACCTGTCCCCCAGCGATTACATTACTCTGCCGGTTCAGGGCGACAGCCTGGTGGGCACCGGCATGACCGTCACCTATGCCAGGGACGGCCAGACCATCCAGACCCTGACCACCGTGGTCACCGGCGACCTCAGCGGCGACGGCCGGGTCACCATTACCGATATGGTCCGGCTCCAGGCTCACCTGCTGGGCAAGACGTCCCTGACCGGCGCGGCCCTTCAGGCGGCGGACCTCAACGGCGACGGTCAGGTTACCATCACCGATATGGTCCGGCTTCAGGCGTACCTGCTGGGCCGGGGTACCATGCAACCCAACTGAGTATGAGGGACCATGCCATGCGAAAGAATATCTCATCTGCCCTGGCGGGCTTTCTGGCAGCGCTGCTGCTGTGGTGTCTGCTGCCGGTGACAGCGGAGGCCGCCGGGGCCAGCTTCTCCGGCTCCGGCAGCGTCCGGGCCGGCGACAGCGTCACCGTCACCTTTTCCGTCAGCGGCTCCAATATCCAGGGCATCACCGCTGTGCTGCACTACGACAGCAGTACCCTGACCCTCACCGGCACTCGCCAGCTCATCGGTGACAGCTGGTCCGTGGACATGAGCGGCGGCAACCTGCTGGCCTATGACCAGTCTCTTAACAACCCCATCAGCGGCAGCTCCGCCGTTCTGGCCGTCACGTTCCGGGTGAAGTCCGGCGTGGCTGCCGGGACCAAGGTCAGCGCCACCATCACCGATATCGTGACCAGCGACGGCAATAGTGACCAGAGTCTCAACGATGCCTCCTGGTCGGCCAGCGTGGCTTCGCCCCCTTCCGGCAACGCCAATCTGTCCGGCCTTTCCTGCGGGAGCTACGCCCTGTCGCCGTCCTTTTCCGCCGGTACAACGGAATACAGCGTCACCGTGCCCTATGATGTGTCCCGCCTGCCTCTGGATTACAGTGCGGCGGACGGCGGCGCCAATGTATCCGTCAGCGGCAACCAGCTGTCCGTGGGCGTCAACACGGTGGTCCTCACCGTCACCGCCGCCAACGGTGCCACCCGCCGCTATACCATTTCCGTTACCCGCCAGCCAGACCCCACGGCGACCCTCAGCAGCGATGCGGATCTGGCGGATCTGACTCCCTCCGAGGGGAAGCTGACCCCGGCCTTTGCACCCAATATCACGGAATATGCCGTGTATGTCCCCTATGAGACCACCAAGCTCTCCCTTTCCGCCACCGCCAAGGACAGCAAGGCCCTGGGTGTTACCCAGCCGGACGCCGCCCTGAAGCAGGGCGACAATGTGCTGACCGTTACCTGCACCGCTGAAGACGGCACCACCCGGGACTATACGGTCCATGTGGTGCGGATGCCTGGCTTTGCCGGGACCCTGCCCCAGATCGGAGAACCGGAGCCGGAGGCCCCCGCGCCGGAGCCTGACGATCAGCAGCCCGGCCCCTTCCGCTCCCTGTGGACGGCGCTGTGCGCACCGGTGGATCTGCCCCTGCTGACGGGGCGCTGGGTGCCGCTGTAACTAAGGAAATCTGGGAACGCCGTTTATACAAATTAAAGAAAATGGGATGCAATGCCATCCGTATGAGTCACAATCCTCATATGCCTGAGCTCTATGATCTCTGCGATGAGATGGGCTTCCTGGTTATGGATGAGGCCTTTGATGAATGGGAAGGACCGAAAAACAAATGGAGTACCGGTCATAATGTTTACCCGCCAAATCACCAGGGATATTACAAACATTTTCCGCAATATCACAAGTCAGATCTTACTTCCATGATTCTTCGTGATCGTAATCACCCCAGCGTGATCATGTGGAGTATCGGTAATGAGATCGATTATCCAAACGATCCATATTGCCATCCATTGTTCCAGACCATGACCGGAAACAATGATGCCAACAAGCCCGCTGCTGAAAGAATGTACAATCCTTCCCGGCCAAATGCAGAACGTCTTTCCAAACTGGCTGCCATGCTCGCAAAAGAAGTACGTGAAACAGATACTACCCGTCCGGTAACACTTGCTGCTGCATTTCCGGAATTATCTTCTCAGCTGGGATTCCTGGACGCTCTGGATGTTGCCGGTTATAACTATAAGGAACATTTATACGAGGATGATCACAAACGTTTCCCTTCGCTTCCATTTATCGGAAGCGAAAACGGACACAGTCTGGAGGCCTGGCGTGTTGTCACCGATCATGATTATATCAGTGGACAGTTCTTATGGACCGGTATTGACTATATGGGCGAGGCTCATGGCTGGCCCATCCGTGGTTCTCAGGCAGGTATTATGACTATGGCCGG
>ERZ779894.4280-NODE-4280-length-10116-cov-2.486035_pt1 | contig 10116 bp, 11 predicted proteins | sample MGYA00511587_ERZ779894 | MGnify/ENA primary metagenome ERZ779894 (study PRJEB29588, sample SAMEA2160490) | human gut metagenome | biome: human gut; feature: human-associated habitat; material: faeces | place: Denmark | collected 2008/2010 ... | reverse complement strand
AATCGGAATTTGTGGAGGTTTTGCCGGATGGATACGCAAAATGTACTTTCTGCAAAAAATCGGAGTGAATTTCGCAGCTGGCTTGCGGAAAATTCGCAAATTGCAAGCGAGTGTTGGGTCACTGTAAAGCGCGGCAAGCCCACAGATGAAACAGAATTCTGGTATATTGACGCTGTGGAAGAGGCACTTTGTTTCGGCTGGATTGACAGCACGGTGAAAAAGCTCCCGTCGGGAGCGACGGTGCAGCGGCTGTGTCCCCGCCGTCCGGGCAGTGCCTGGTCGGAGCTGAACAAGGAGCGATGCCGGAGGCTGGAGCGGCTGGGGCTGATGACCGATGCGGGGCGTGCCGTATTGCCGGATATGACGCAGGCGGGATTCGTCGCGGACGAGGATATCCTGCAGGCGTTGCGTGCCGACCCGGTCGTCTGGGAGCATTTCTGCGGATTGCCCGAACTTTACAGACGGGTAAGGATAGACACCATCCGGATAAAACGGAAGGAACCGGAACTTTTCCGTCGCAGGCTGGAGAAGTTCGTCGAATGTACCCGTGCGGGGATTCTCTACGGCGAATGGAACGACAACGGCAGGCTGTGGAGTCGTTGAGGGGAAACGGCGGCGGGCCCGGTCGAACGCCTGCCCGACCGGGTATTATTTCCGGCTGTGCCTTCGTTTATTCCGGCGATTTTCCGTAAGTTTGTCTTCGGGGACTATAAATAGCTTGACCATACATGCGAAAACTCGTGATAATACCGACCTATCTCGAAAGGGAGAACGTGTCGGCCATGATTGACAAGGTTTTTTCGTTGCCGGAGGCGTTCGACCTGCTCGTCATCGACGATGCCTCGCCCGACGGGACGGCCGATATCGTGCGCGGCAGACAGGCGGAGTTTCCCGGCAGGCTCTTTCTGTTGGAGCGTTCCGGCAAACTCGGCCTGGGTTACCGCCTACCTGACGGGCTTCCGATGGGCGCTTGCCGAAGGGTACGACTACGTGTTTGAGATGGACTGCGACTTTTCGCACAATCCGGACGACCTGCTGCGCCTTTACCGTGCCGCTCTCGGCGGGGCGGACGTCGTGGTGGGTTCGCGTTACATACAGGGGGTGAACGTGGTGAACTGGCCCATGTCGCGGTTGCTGATGTCCTACTGTGCCTCGTCGTATGTGCGTACCGTGACGGGAATGCCCGTCCGCGACGCAACGGCCGGATTCGTCTGCTATTCCCGCGAGGTGCTGGAAGCCATCGACCTCGATGCGGTACGGATGAAAGGCTACGGTTTCCAGATAGAGATGAAATATACGGCATGGCGTCTCGGTTTCAGTATCCGGGAGGTTTCCATCATCTTCATGGACCGCACGGCCGGGGTGTCGAAGATGAGCAGCGGTATCTTCGGAGAAGCGTTCTGGGGGGTGATAAAGCTGCGTTTCCGTAAGATACGACCAGCCGTCCGACCCTGATGCGTCTGCGGTAAAAAACGCGGCGGATGAAATATACGGCCCCTGTTGCCGTTATCCTGTAAAAAGAGGGGCGTTTTTACGGATGCTTCGCGTCCGTGAGCGTGCCGACAGGGGTTCTGTTTAATCTTTTTTGTCATGACCGACCTCGCGGAAGCATATCTCGCCTACATAGAGCGCGTCAGGCGCTATTCGCCCAATACGGTGAAGAGCTACCGCCGCGACATCGGGATGCTGCTCGATTTTCTCGGGACGGAGGAGGGAACGTTCGACCCGTCGCTGTTGACTGCCGACGATATTCGGGAGTGGATAGTGGCGCTTTCGGAAAGCGGGTTGAAGCCGTCGAGTATCAACCGGATGCTCTCCGCCTGCAGCTCTTTCTTCAAATACCTGCTGCGGGAGGGGATTGTTGCGGGGAATCCCTTTGCGAAAGTCTCGTCGCTCAAGACGCCTGCCCTGCTCCCGTCGTTTATACCGGAGGGGCGGATGGCGGCGCTTGTCGGCGAATTGTCGGCCGAGATGGAGGAGGCGACGGATTTCCGCAGTATGCGCGACGCATTGGTGGTACTCTTTTTGTACGCTACGGGGATAAGGCTGGCGGAGCTGATTGCGATAGACCGGACCGATTTCGGTCCGGAGTTCCGTGAACTGCATGTGACGGGGAAGGGCGACCGGGAAAGGATGGTGCCCGTCGTCCCGGAACTGAGGCGGCGGTTGCTCGAATATATGGCAGCGATAAAACGGGACGATATTTGCAAATCCGGAGAAAAAGCGTTATTTTTAACAGAGCAAGGGAGGCGGATTTCGAGAACGGAGGTTTACCGTATCGTGCGCGGGAAGCTGACGGCGCTCGGAGTACAGGGTAAGCGGAGTCCGCACGTCCTGCGGCACACGTTCGCTACCCACCTGATGAACGGTGGGGCGGATTTGCGGGAGATACAGGAGTTGTTGGGGCACGGTTCCCTGAATGCCACGCAGGTCTATACCCACAACAGCATTGCGCAGTTGAAAGAGGTTTATGCCGGCGCACACCCCCGCGGGAACCGCAAGTGATGCCGTCTCTGCAGGAGAGAACCGGTCGGGCCGGAAGCCTGTACCGAAAAGATAAACGGCGCCTTCGGGTGCTTTAAAGTTAGGAGGATTAGTTATGAACGTACAGATTCAGGCAGTTAAATTCGATGCCGACAGGAAGCTCATCGAATTCGTAGAGGCAAAAATGGCTAAACTCGACCGTTTCATAGAGCGTGCGACAGGGGCCGATGTCATCCTCAAACTCGACAAGGACAACGAGAAAGGTAACAAGGTGGCCATTATCCGGATAGAGGTTCCCGGCGACGACCTGGTGGCGGAGGCCCGCAGCAAAAGTTTCGAGGAGTCGGTGGACAATGCCATAGATGCGCTGAAGAAGCAGATAGAGAAACACAAGGAACGTTACGCCAAATAATCTCCTGACAGCCACGCAGGCATGGGCCGTTCCCTGACCGGGGCGGCTCTTTTTATCGGTCCGGACGCTGGCGGCCGTCTGCCCGGCGGGCCGGAGCACAATAAAACGGGAAAGCGCCCCGCTTTTAAGTAAAATTTGATAAATTTGCGGAAAGAGGTTTTTTCGGCGGAGCATGCAACAAAGAGGTTGTTTCCGGCGTCTTAGGGATAAAGCAGAGAAAAATGAAGAACGAATATCGTATATCAGGCATGAGAAAGTTCGTATTGACGCTGGCAGCACTGCCCGCAGTGCTGCTGGCCGGGTGCAAGCAAGAGAGCAATTACAACAATATCACGCTGGACAAGTATGCGCTCGAAATGCGTACGGGCGATACGCAGATTGTCTATGTGGAGACAGGCGACCCCGATAATGTGGCGTGGCGCAGCGACAACGAATTCGTTGCCACCGTGGAAAGGGGACGCATATCGGGTCTGCGAATCGGCCAGACGCGCATCACGGCCAACAACGCATCGGTTTCCGTGACAGTCCGGGGGCGTTCCGACCTGTACGACGAACCGATGGAAGACCTGAGCTGGAACATGACCCGGGAACAGGTGGTCAATCGTCTCGGTCTGCCGGACAAGATGGAGAACAACGTATTGACGTACGACCTCGTCTCTTCGGTGAATTCGTTCAAATCGTATGAATTCGACTCCAATAACCGGCTGGTCGCTGCCAACATTACTGTCGGCAAGGACAAGACGGCACAGCTCGACGACTTTCTGAATGAGAGGTACCTGTTGCTTAATGGCAGCGAACAGGGGGATAAGAACTATATCAACAACCTGACGTACTCCACTTCGACGATGACGGTCTGCCGGACAGGATACGACGATGATTATTGGCTTGTATCCTATCGGCAGATAAAGTGAGCCGTCTTCGCAGACCGACGGCGGGCATCACTTTCTCCGTTTGCCGAATCGCAGCCCCTTGCGTCTCTGGCCGCTTTTGGCCGAAAGCTCGTCCATCCGTTCCTCCTTTATCTCCTGCGGTGTCATCAGTTTGAATTCGTGATAGTATATCTTTATGAGCAGCAGGAAGATGGATATGAGCAGCGGGCCGAATATGATACCCCAGAAACCGAACAGGGGAATCCCCATGAAGACGCCGAATATGACTATCAGCGGATGCGTGTCGGTCATCTTCTTATTGAGGAATATCCTGATGAGGTTATCTACGTTGGCGATGACCAGCATGCCGCAGAGCATCAGTAGAATACCTTGCCACAGATGTCCCTGCATGATGATGGAGATACCCAGCGGCACGCTGACGATGATGGAGCCGGCGACCGGTATCAATCCGGCGATGGCGGTAAGGAAGGCCCAAAAGGCGATATGCTGGATTCCGAAGAGCCAGTAAATCAGGGCGGCGGTCAATCCCTGGCCGAGCATGATGATGGGGATGCCGACTGCGTTGCTGTAGATGATATCGGATACCTCTTTCGTCACCACTGCACGGCTGTCGCCCTTGAACGGATTGTAGCGGCCGAGGCGGCGCTCCAGCGTCCGGGCGTTGGCCAGCATGAAGTAGAGGATGATGATGGTGAACAGGATGTTGATGACGAAGCTGTATGTGGTGTTGATGATGGAACCCGCCGCTTTCGTCAGGTAGGCCGACGAGTCGGATAGGTAGGAGGCCGGGATGAGGTTGAACGGCAGTTCCCGGTTTATCTTCTCCACCACGTTGTCGAGCCCGGAGAGCAGGCTTTTGAAGTCGATGTTGATGATTTCGGCGGATACGACCCGGAATACACCGAAAAGCAGTCCCGCGAGTACGAGCAGTGCGAGAAACACGAGCAGCAGCGAGGCGAGCCATGGACGCCATCGGTACCGGTCGATGAGCCGGTATTGCAGAGGACGGAACACGATGTAGAGCGTAATGGCCCCGAGGAAGGAACCTATTATGAAGGAGAGCTCCCTGAGCATGACTACTCCCATCAGTATCAGTACCGACAGGAAGAGGAGCTGCCGGAAAAACAGGTTGTTCTTGCGGATGGTGTCGTCGAGTTCTGCCATAAGCGGAAATTTTGCGTGTGAGACCTTGCGTAAAATATTGCGGTGCCGCATGATGGGTGTCCTGCAACCTTCCGTGCGACAGGGATGTACGAACAAAAACCAATCCAAAAACGGATTCTTTTGCGGCAGGAACTTTTTTATTTTTTGCTTTTTTATAAAAAATAGGATATATTTGCACCTCGATTGAAGGCGGGATGTAGTTCAGTCCGGTTAGAATGTTGGTCTGGGGGACCAAAGGTCGCTGGTTCGAGTCCAGTCATCCCGACGGAGCCGCGCAGGCTGTCGTAAGACAACCTGCGCGGCTTGTTGTTTGCTTGCTGCCGGGTTTCCGTCGCCATAAGGCGGGGAAGAGAGGCCGGTATAGTCGTATGACATCAAGGGGGAGGCCGAAACCTCTCCCCATGCGTTTGTGGCGGCGGCGCGACTTGTCGTTCTTGACGTCGCGGTATTCGAGACCCTCGTTGTAGATGTGCATCGCCTGCATGCTCATGCCCATGCTGGAGTATCCTCCGTCGTGGTAGAGGTTCTGCATGGTGACTTTCCGCGTGAGGTCGGAGAAGAGCGTAATGATGTAGTCGGCGCACTCCGCCGCGGTGGCGTTGCCCAGCGGCGACATGCGTTCGGCGAAATCCATCAGGTTTTCGAGACCCATCACTCCGCTGCCGGCGGTCGTGGGAGTGGGTGACTGCGAGACCGTGTTGATACGGATGTTCTTTTCCCGGCCGTAGATATAGCCGAAGCTGCGGGCGATGGATTCGAGCATCGCTTTGGCGTCGGCCATGTCGTTGTAGCCGTACAGCGTGCGCTGGGCGGCTATGTAGGTCAGCGCCACGACCGAACCCCACTCCTCGATGGCGTCGAACTTGCGGCACGTCTGTATCACCTTGTGGAACGAGATGGCCGAAATATCCACCGTCTTGTGGTAGTAGTCGTAATCGAGGTCGTCGTAAGTCCGTCCTTTGCGTACGTTGGGCGACATGCCTATCGAGTGCAGGACGAAATCGAATTTTCCACCGAGGTGTTCCATCCCTTTCGTCACGAGGTTTTCGAGGTCTTCGACGCTGGTGGCGTCGGCGGGTATCACGACGGCTCCGCACCGCTGGGCGAGTTCGTCGATGTTGCCCATGCGGATGGAGACCGGAGTATTGGTCAGTACCAGCTCCGCGCCCTCTTCGCGGGCGCGTTCGGCTACCTTCCATGCGATGGATTTGTCGTTGAGGGCACCGAATATCAGGCCGCGTTTTCCTTTCAGCAGATTGTAAGGCATAAGTTTCCGTATTGATTGAATGTACGCAAAGATACGAACTTCCTTCCGATTTGCGGCAATGGAAGCGGTCGGCTGCAGGCGAACGGGTGGCCGTGTCTGCAATCGTTTATACGTATGTACGGTTTTTTGAATATCTTTGCACTCTCCCAACGACGGGAGCTGCTAACAGATTGGAATATGAAACAGTTTATCCATATCGCCGCCTTTGCCGCGGCTATCGTCTTCTCCGGCTGCGAGCCTGTGGATTTGACCGACCACGGTCGGGCCCCCGAGAGCATAGGACCTGTTACCGTAAACCGCGAACGTATCGGTACGGGCCAGCCCTTCACGGCGACGTGCGTGATTCCCGCCGACGGACATAACATCTCTTCGGTGGAATATTTGTGGGGTATTCGTCCGGCTGCGGAGCAGGTAGCTGCGGACGTTACCCGTACCTCTCCGGTGGAACCCACCGTGGAATCGTACGATTTCAGGGCGCCTTCTGCGGCCGGCAGTTATGTGATAAGCTGTACCGCACGGTATATATTCGGTGCGCCCGATGCCGGGGGGGCTCTGTCGGCGGATGTGACCGGCGAGGCCCGTATCGAGGTTGTACCCTGCGATGTGCTCCGCTCCTTCTGGGGCGACAGTATGCAGGAGACGGAGCTCAACTATCCGGGACTGACGGCGCAGGGCGAAGATGCGTTGGTCGGTATGGTATATGACCCCCTGCAGTCCGGTCAGCCGAATATCGTGACGGGCTTCCAGTTCACTGACGGCAGGCTTGCCAGGATACTGCAGACGGAAGGGGCGGATGTTTCGCGCGGCAGCGGTTTCTATATGCACTACCTGCTGCTGCATCATCATATCACGACGTGGGACTCGCTGATGCTTGCCTGCGACAGCGCCGTAATTGCGTGGACGGACGGTACGGAGGAGACGCCCGATATGGAGAACGACAACAAGGACAGGGAGAAGCAGGCGCGTATAGATGCCGGATTTGCCGCCGGCGAAGTGACGATAAGGTCCGTGTTCCACAGCGACAGCTATACGTTGACGCTCAATGTACTCAAAGCCGGCGAGCAGGTGGTGTACGACCGTACCTATACCCCTCGGCGGGCGCAGTGACGTTTCGGCTGTCACAAATGTATATACGATGCGGGGACCCTCACCGGTCCCCGCATCGTTCGCATATGGCTGTACTGTTAGAAATACTCCTGTCGGAATATGTACTCTTCCCGGAGAGTCTCGAACTGTTCCGGTGCCGCTTTGAGCGTCCGTGATTGGCCGTCGATGTCGAAATAGTCCGTGATGGTCGCACGCATCTCCGCCCAGCTTATCGGTCTGCGTCCGACCTGCGTCACGCCGGTCGGGTACCATCCTTCCGGCGGAGGCCGAAGTGTTGGGCCGCTGCGGCCACGACGGCCGCCGAAGCGTTGGCCTTGCCCTGTTCGGAGTAGCCTGCGATGTGCGGTGTGGCCGACAGGGCCGCATCCAGCAACCGGCGGTCGATGGCCGGTTCGTTCTCCCACGTATCGATGCGGCACGCGCACCGGTCGCTTGCCATGGCGCGTTTCAACTGCTCTTCGTCCACGACGCCGCCGCGGGAAGAGTTGAAGAGTGTCGCTCCCGGCTTGAGGGCGGAGAAAAAACGTTCGCCGGCCAGATGCACCGTAGGATGGGGGCCTTCGGCGTGCAGCGGGACATGGAACGTAACGATGTCGGAGTGCGCGGCCAGTTCGTCGAGCGGTACGTAACCATCGGCGGGACCCAGCTTCTCGGCCGTTTCGCGCGGCGGGTCCGAGCGGAGTACCCGGAATCCCCATGCGGAGGCATACTGTTCCACGAGCGAACCGACGTGGCCGATGCCGACGATGCCGAGCGTCAAACCGGCGGGAGATGCTTCGCCGACCGTGCGGGCGAGTGCGGCCGCTACCCATTGGAGTACCCCGCCGGCGTTGCAGCCCGGAGCGGAGACGACCTTTATCCCGTGGGCGGCGCACCATGGCAGGTCGATGTGGTCGGTACCTATCGTTGCGGTGGCGACCATACGGACGGAGGAACCGGCCAGCAGTGCCGCATCGCAGCGGGTTCGTGTGCGAACCAGAAGCGCGTCCGCCTCCTTGACCTCTTTGGCCGTGATGGCCTTGCCCGGCAGGTAGGTTATGTCGGCGTAGGGTTCGAATACGCCGCGAATATAAGGTATCTTGTCGTCGGCTACTATTTTCATCGTATTTCTATGGGCGTTTGCGTATTTTCCCGAGAGGCGCCGGGGAGGGTTCGGATGAATGGTTTCAGATAACGAACTCGATTTCCCGGAACAGGAAGCCGCGCTCTTTCCCGTCGATGGTTACCGTCAGCCGACCGTCGGGTCCTGCGCCGCATATCGTGCCGATGACTTCGCCCTCTTCGGGCAGGAAGAAGCGCGACGGCTTTCCGCGGCGGTAGAGCAGGGTGTTGTAGTCGTCGCTTATCCGGTCGGCCCGTCCTTCCTCCAGCATACCGTAGCGCATCGAAAGGTGGCCGTACAGTTTGGCGAAGACCTCCATGACGTCGTGCCGTATTCCCGTCTCCGTGCGTATGGAGCAGGGGTTGGCTATCCATGCGGGAAAACGTTCCTGATTGACGTTAAGTCCGATGCCCGCTACCGTCCGTGCGAGTCGTGTGCCGTCGAGGTTGTGCTCCAGCAGCATGCCGCATATTTTCCGGTCGTTGACGTATATGTCGTTGGTCCACTTGATGGTTGCACCGATGCCGTACTCCTGTAAGGTATCGGTTACGGCGAGCGCGATGGCTTCCGAGAGCAGGAACTGCTCTCCCGCAGCGAGGAAGGTCGGTTCGAGAACGATGCTGAACGTGAGGTTCTCGCCCGGCACGCTCTCCCACCGGTGTCCGCGCTGTCCCCGCCCGGCAGTCTGGCGTATGGCCACTACCGTGTCTCCGTGGGCATAGCGGCTGCGGTCGGCGGCCTCCGTATTGGTCGAACCGCACGTTTCCAATACCGTCGTCTCTCCCCGAAGCATCTTATTTGCGGAAAGGCTTGTCGTTGTACCGGAGGAACGCATAACTGACCGCTACCGTTCCCCGCATGTGCAGCATCTTGTATTCGAGGTAGTTGCTGCCGCGACGGAAGATATCCTTGAATCCCATCGAGAAACGGGCGGTCATCTTGACGCGAGGGACGATTTGCCATTCGTATCCCAGCAGCATGCCTGCATCCCATTTCCCGAGGTAGTCGTTGAAAACGGGCATCGCGTCCGGCGGTACGGGGCTGTCGGGCGTCACCATGATGGGCGGTTTCGACGGGTCGTTCGGATTCTCCACGAGTCCTTTGAGGGGGGTGGTATTGAACTGGCTCTTCAGTATGTAGCTGTAGTAGGCGCCGAGGTATATCCGGCTGCGTCCGCCGCCGAAGCTGTATCCGACGTAGACCGGTATTTCGAACATGGAGAAGTTCATGACCACGTTGGCCGTTCCACGGAACCGCGTGATGAAATCCTCGCCGTCGGGATTGGGCATCCTGAACTGCTGTCCGGATACCCAGGCTTCGGCGTCGATGCCGACCTGTTTGTAGGTAAGTTCTGCCGTAAGCGACAGCCGGTAGGGCATGTGGGCGGTAAAGGAGAGGCCCAGCGAGGGACTCAGCTTCGGGACTGCGCTCATCTTCATGGCCCCGCCCCGCATGTGGGCGGGGGGCCAGGGGGCGGCGGCACCCAAGTCTACGCCGACGTGTACGCCGAAGGCGTATTTCGGCTGTTCGGTGCGGCGTTTCTCTGCCGTGCGCTCTTCGGTCGGGACGGGCTTGGAGTGAAGGACCGTTTGGTGCCATGCCTTTTCCCGTTCCTGTGCCGGGGCGGGTCCCTCTTCTTCGGCCGTCGAGGAAAGGGCGGTGTTTGCAGCGGGACATGTCCGTACGATGT
>ERZ779894.4268-NODE-4268-length-10134-cov-13.321957_pt1 | contig 10134 bp, 8 predicted proteins | sample MGYA00511587_ERZ779894 | MGnify/ENA primary metagenome ERZ779894 (study PRJEB29588, sample SAMEA2160490) | human gut metagenome | biome: human gut; feature: human-associated habitat; material: faeces | place: Denmark | collected 2008/2010 ... | reverse complement strand
TTTTCGCGATTGAGTTGGTCGCGCTTTCATGCTCCTTCCGCGTGCAGCTTTTTGGCGCTTCGCCTCAGCCCCTTGTTTGCCCCCAAATTTTCCGTGAAGAACCTTATATTCCGACGATTTGCCCGATAACATCCTCCCCCGCCTTGCCTTCACGCTCCAGCACAACCGCCGCGTTCCAGCCGAACGCGCTGTGCTCCATCACGCGGAAGAGCGCGGCAATGGCATCCACCAGCGCCGTTTCATCCGGATGCAGCTGATGGTAGAGCACCGCCGTGCCGCGCAGCACCGCGTACTCCGCGCACAGCGAAACCGCCGCCGTCGCCGGGCGCTCCTGATACGTGCCGTACGGGAAGCCCTCGTAGAACACATGGTTGACCATCAGCTGCTCCGTGCCAATCATCCAATCCGGCGTATCCGCCTGAAACGTGCCCGCCGCCTGCTGCAAAACTGCGCCCGCCTGTTCCCCGCGCAGGAGCGGCAGGATTTCCGCCGCGATTCCGCCCATGCTGATGGTATCCGCCAGCAGTTCTTCCATCAGCGTCCGCAGGATATTCGTCCGAAGCGCCCAATCCGCCGGGGGAATCGCGACTTTCGCCGCCGCGCGGAACGCTGCCCAGCGGCTTTCACTCGTTTGATGCCCGGATTCCTCCAGCACGAGCGCCGCGCGAATCCCCATCATGCGGCTTGCAAGCGGAACTTCCCGCGCTTGCAGCATGGTGACGACATCCCGGCGCAATTGCCGCGTTTCCACCGTCAGCGCCGCGTCCGTCTCGCGCGGCGGCAGCGCCATGGCGAAGGACAAGCGCATCCGCCGGAAGGTCATCGGCGGCAGGCGGTGCAGCAGCATTTCCACCACGCGCTCGCAGGAGGCACTGCACGCGCACTCGTCATCATCCATCGTACGGATGCCGCGGGGGTAATAGCGGCAGGTGGAGGAGATGGCTTCCTCGCCGCACTCGGCTTGCAGGGCGCAGAGACCATCCGCGCGCTGAAGTGGGCAGTGCCCCTCCCAGTTTGGCAGGAGTTCGGCGTAGCGCTCCGGGGTGGGGTCATCCGCCAGATGCAGCGATGTATCCAGCTTGCGGCGCAGTTCCGGCGAACACGGCACGCTCAGCAGGCGGAAATAATCCTCGCGCGGGAAGGTGACTGCCCACCCGTCGCAGCAGGTATGGCGGCACTGACCGCACTTGCAGTGGAAATCGGCGTAATTATCCGGCACAAGGAAATCGCGCGTGTCCATAGGGCATCCGCTCCTTCAAACGATTTTCGGGACGATTATAGCACGTTTTCCGCAAAAGTGGGCAGAAAAGACACCGGAAATGCAAATCAGGACAAACAAAAAACAGGCTGCCCGTGTGGGACAGCCCGTTGAAAGTTTACTCCTTGCAGTACCCGTTCATCAGCGTTTCGAGTTCATCCAGCACCTTTTCGGCGGCTGCCTGATTTTCGCCGCGCGCGAAGAGGTAGGCTTTCAGCTTCGGCTCCGTGCCAGAGGGGCGGACGATAATCTTGCTGCCATCCGCCAGCGCGAAGGACAGCACGTCGCTCTTGGGCAGACCCGTTTCATCGTTCTGGTAGTCGATGCGGGTCGCGGTCGGGAAATGCGCATCCTGAAAGGTATCCAGCGGGGCGCGGAGCTTGCGCATGATGTCCGCCATCTTCGCCGCGCCGGATTCGCCCTCGTACTGGAAGGTCAGCAGGCGCTGGGCGTAGAAGCCGAACTCCTCGCGCAGCTGCTCCAGCTTATCCAGCAGCGTCAGCCCCTGCGCCTTGTAATTCGCCGCCATTTCGCAAACCAGCACCGCCGCGTTGACGGCGTCCTTATCGCGCACGGACGTGCCGGACAGGTATCCGTAGCTTTCCTCGAAGCCGAAGATGTAGCGCTCGGTGTGGCCTTCCTTTTCCAGCAGCCCAATCTGCTCGCCGATGAACTTGAAGCCGGTGAGCACGTTGCGCAGCTCCACGCCGTACTTCTTGCAAATCGGCACAGCCATCTCGGTGGTCACGATGGTCTTGACGGCGACGGGCGGCAGTTCGCCCTTCTGCGCCTTGCGGTGGCTGCACACATAGTCCAACAGCAGCACGCCCATGTCGTTGCCGGAAATCAGCGTGACGGTATCGCCCTGCCGCACACCCGCGCCGATGCGGTCGCAGTCGGGGTCGGTGGCGACGCACATATCCGCCCCGGTGGCGATGGTCTTTTCAATCGCCAGCTTCATCGCCTCGCGGATTTCAGGGTTCGGGTACGGGCAGGTCGGGAAATGGCCGTCGGGCATCTCCTGCTCCGCGACGACATCCACGTCGATATTGCCCATGCGCTTCAGCATTTCACGCACCGGCACATTGCCCGTGCCGTTGAGCGGGCTGTAGACGATGTGCAGGCGCTCGTCGGTGGGGGCGATGCGCAGGCCGTTAATCATCTGGTAATAGCTCTCGATGGTTTCATCGTCGATGTAGCTGACCATGCCGTTATCAAGGTACTTCTGGAAGCTCGGCAGGGAGGGCTGGAGCGTCTGTTCGGCGCTGATGAAGGAATAGATGCGGTCGGCGGCTTCAATCGTAATCTGGCAGCCATCCGCGCCATAGACCTTATAGCCGTTGAATTTCGCGGGATTATGGCTCGCCGTCACCATCACGCCCGCGCTGGTGTGCAGGTGGCGCACCGCGTAGGACAGCATGGGGGTCGGCATGAGCGTGCGGTAGAGGTAGACGCGGATGCCCATTTCCGCCAGCGTCGCGGCGGTCAGCTCGGCGAAATCGCGGCTATGGATGCGGCTGTCGCAGCTGACGGCGCAGGACGGCTTCTCGCACGTCTCCAGCAGGTAACGTCCCAGCCCGCGCGTCGCCTTGGACACGGTGTAGAGGTTCATGCGGTTTTCGCCCGCGCCTAAGACCCCGCGCAGACCGCCCGTGCCGAACGCCAGCGAACGATAGAAGCTGTCATTCAGTTCATCCGGCGACATGGCTTTGAGCTGATTGTGCAGCTCCTCATTCATGCCGGGGCACTTCCGCCACGCCTGATACTTCTCCTGAATCGAACGTTCACCCATCTTTTTTTCCTCCTTATGCTGATTTGCTTGCGAATAAAAAAGCAGTATGCGCCGATTGAGCGCAGATTGGGTGCGCCGAAGCGAATACTGCTGATTTGCGGAATTTTCCTGCGCACATTTGCGCGGAACACTGACGATATGGATGATTGCTACCCCCGTCACCTTATCTCCGTTAAAGACCAAGTAACATGGAGGTGCACCCGAAGGTTTCCAACGGGCGATCGCAGACGTTCGTCTGTTTTCATTGCCCTTTGGTCGCCGCAGCAGCGAAATCCCCTGCTCGCGGAAAAAATCGACTACGTTTGAAAGACCAGCTGCTCGGTCGCGCCCATCTGGCGCGACACAGCATAAATGTTGAAAAGAGCAAGTTGTGGGCGCGTCTGAGGACGCGCAAAGTTACTGGCAGGGACGCTTCGCTGCCTGCGCCTTTTGTTGGACACGTTTGGCATACTGGTCGCCCGCGGAACGGTTGGGGCGTTGCCCCAAGCCCCACCAGAGGCGCTGCCTCTGGACTCCGCAAGGGGCATTGCCCCTTGACCCTTTCAGCTGCGCCCCGGCTTGAGCGCGTTATCCTTGCTTTTGGGGCTAAGCGGCTTTTTTGCCCTTAACCGACATTTTCCTTCTGCGGAACCGTCGGCGCGGTCGTCTCCGGCGGTGCGTATGCCGGCGTAAATATCTGCGCCTTCGCCCAGTCCCACTCGAAACTATCCAGCTTCAATATCAAATTACTCTGCCGCAGCAGAATCGCCGTGTTTTCCAGCATAAAATACAATCCACGCGCCAGCTGCCCGCGGTGGCTGCCGAAATCACGCGCAATCATGTTCCCTAAATCCTCGCAGCGGAACATCGGATGCCCCGAAAAGCCGAACATGCTCGTGCTATGCGGCTTGGAATCCGCCTGAATCAGCAGCGGAACCGTGCCCATCCACCAGCCTTCGTGTTCAATCTGCACGGTCAGCTTTGCCGCCGTTCCCGGCACAAGATAGAAGAAATCGGTATCCAGCACCTCTTCCCGCTCGTTGAACGTGCGGAACATCAGCGTGTCATCCTGATAGATGGTGATGCGGTAGGCGCGCGGGCCTGTCCAGCGGCGGTCGTGGGTCAGGTAGGCGTAGGCAAAAATGGGCATAGTACCCTCGTAATCGACCATATACATCCACCTTCCCCCCTTTACTTTGACGCAAAGCACACATATATTATCATAGTTGTTTTTCTTGTTTTCGTCAAGGGGTTTCCGGACTTTTCCGGTATTTTTCTGCAATTTTTTTCCGCAGAAATTCCGTCCGGCGCATTCTTTTTGCGCATTCTCCCGCATACCTTATGATGAAGGGAGGAATGCAGGTGGTTACGTTTCAGCGGCAGAGGGAACGGCAGGCAGAGGAGCTTCTGCTGACGCCGGGAGAAATGGCGGCGCGGTGCGATTGGCAGCAGGTGCGGCGGATGCGAGAGGAGATGCCCGACGACGTGTGCAGCACACATGCTTGGTATCAGAATTGCGATGCACTTGACCGGGAACTGCGGGCGCAGTACCCGATGATTGGCGCACTGGAAACGGCGGTGCGGGCGTACGGGTACGCGATGGCGGATAACACGCGTCCGCGCGTGCAGGAGACGATGCGCTGGCGGCTGACGCTCGACCAGTTCGGCATCTTGGCGCAGGTGCTGGCGCGGCACGGGCTGATTGCGGATGTTCGCGAGGCGCTGGAGTACTTCGCGGAGGCGAAATGAGCAGAGGGGGATTGTCCGGGCGGGCAGTCCCCTTTTCGTCATTATCCGAAACTTTTTGTGGATTTACTGTTGCAATGTACGGCATTATTCAGTATAATAATGTAGGATAGCTGAATTTCATGCGGAAAAATCAGGAGGATCATCATCATGCCGACGGATTTGGAGATTGCACAGGCGGCACAGCCGAAGCGGATTCAGGAGATTGCGGAAAAAGCGGGCATTCCCGAGGGCGCCATCAGCCCCTATGGGCAGTATATCGCGAAGGTTGACCCCATGCAGTTAGGCGTGGGCAGCGAGATGCGCGCCAAGCTCATTCTCGTCACCGCCATCAACCCGACCCCCGCGGGCGAGGGCAAAACGACCGTTTCCGTCGGCTTGGCGGACGGCATGACGAAAATCGGCAAAAAGGCGATGCTGGCGCTGCGCGAACCGTCGCTCGGCCCGGTGTTCGGCATGAAGGGCGGCGCGGCAGGCGGCGGCAGGGCGCAGGTGCTGCCGATGGAGCAGATTAACCTGCACTTCACGGGCGATTTGCACGCCATCACCGCCGCGAACAACCTGCTTGCCGCGATGGTGGACAACCACATCCAGCAGGGCAACGCGCTGGGCATTGACCCGCGTCAGGTGACGTGGCGGCGCTGTCTGGACGTCAACGACCGGCAATTGCGCGCCATCGTCAGCGGGCTGGGCGGCAAGCCCAACGGCAACCCCCGCGAGGACGGCTTCGACATTACCGCCGCAAGCGAAGTGATGGCGGTTTTCTGCCTGGCGAAGGATTTGCAGGACTTGAAGGCGCGTTTATCCCGCCTGCAAGTCGCGCGGACGTACAGCGGCAAGCCCGTTACGGCGGGTGATTTGCACGCGGCGGGCGCCATGACGGCGCTCCTGCGCGACGCGCTTCAGCCCAACCTCGTGCAGACCATTGACGGCACGCCCTGCCTGATGCACGGCGGCCCGTTCGCGAATATCGCCCACGGCTGCAACTCCGTGATTGCGACGACGACGGCAATGCGTCTGGCGGATTACGTCGTGACCGAAGCAGGCTTCGGCGCTGACCTCGGCGCGGAGAAGTTCATGGACATCAAGTGCCGGATGAGCGGCATTTTCCCGGATGCGGTGGTGCTGGTGGCGACGGTACGCGCGCTGAAATCCCATGGCGGCTGCCCGAAGGCGGACTTGTCGCACGAGAATGTCGAGGCGCTGCGCAAGGGCTTGCCGAATCTGCTGGCGCACATCGACCACATCCGCAATGTGTGGAAGCGCCCGGTCGTCGTCGCGCTGAACCGCTTCGTCAGCGACACGGAGGCGGAAATGGCGCTGCTGCGTCAGGCGTGCGCGGATGCGGGCGCGCCGGTGGAGCTTTGCGACGGCTGGGCGAAGGGCGGCGACGGCGTAAAGGAGCTGGCAGCGCGGGTGTGCGGCATTGTGGACAGCGCGCCGAAGTCCGAGCCGTGCTACACCTACGACATCACCCTGCCGCTGAAGGACAAGATTGAGGCGATTGCGACGCGCATCTACGGCGCGGCAAAGGTGGAATTCGCCGGCAGCGTACTGAAGCAGCTGCAAAAGCTGGAGGACGAAGGCTGGCGCGAATGCCCGGTTTGCATTGCGAAAACGCAGTATTCCTTCTCCGATGATGCGAAGCTGCTGGGCGCGCCGGTGGGTCACACGCTGCACATTCGGCAAGTGCGGCTGAACGCGGGCGCGGGCTTTGTGGTGGCGTTCGCGGGGGATATTATCGCCATGCCGGGGCTGCCGAAGGTGCCTGCCGCCGAAGCGATTGATGTGGACGAAAACGGCGAAATTGTGGGCTTGTTCTGATTTTTTTACGCTGCTTTGTTTCAATTTGAGACAAGGCAGCGTATACTTATATTGCAGAGGGTTTCGCGTCTGCGGACGCGACAAGGGGGCAATGAAAACAGACGAATGTCTGCGGTCGCCCCCTTGACCCCTTCGCCTTCGCCGCCCATGCAGCAATTTTGTACTGCTGATTGGAAGAAACGAAAGGTACACAAACTAAAAGAACTTCCAATATGAATCAAGTAACATCCGAAGGGGCACCGAAGGTTTCCAAAGGGCGATCGCAGACGTTCGTCTGTTTTCATTGCCCTTTGGTCGCCGCCGCAGCGGCGATTCCCCCTGCAACAAATAAACGCAATAAACAAAGAAGGATACATCAACATGAAAAAGATTTTCATCATCGGCGGAGGCATCGCCGCCCTCGAAGCGGCAAAATCCGCCCGAAGCACCCAGCGGGACGCGCTGATTGTCCTCATTTCCGCCGAGAATTTTCTTCCCTACAGCCGCCCGATGCTCACCAAGCAGCTCATGGGCAAGGTGACGGCGCAGGATTTGGCGGTTGAATCCGCCGCGTGGTATGACGAAAAGGATATTGTCGTTCTTACCGGGCGAACCGTGACTGCCATCGACCCCGTCGGCAAAACGCTCGTGGCGGGCGGTACCCCCTTCCATTGGGATTCCCTCATTCTGGCGACAGGCGCAAGCTGCTTTGTGCCGCCGATTCCGGGCGCGGACGGCGCGAACGTCGTCGCCGTGCGAACCTTTGGCGATGTGGCGCGCGTGCGGGAAATCGCGAAAACGGCAAAAAACGCGGCGGTTATCGGCGGCGGCGTGCTGGGGCTGGAAGCGGCATCGTCCTTGGCGGAAGCGGGCTTGTCCGTGACCGTGCTGGAGCACGGCGATCAGCTGATGAAGCGGCAGATTGACGCGCAGGCGGCGCAGCACCTTGAATCCGCCATGGCGGGCAAAGGCGTGAAGCTGCTGAAAAACGCGGATTCCGCGCGCATCGACGCATCCGGCGTCACCCTCGTGGACGGCACGCGCGTTCCGGCGGAGCTGGTCATCGTGTCTGCGGGCGTACGGGCAAATATCCGCCTCGCCAAGGACGCGGGCATTGCGGCCGAGCGCCACATCACGGTCGATAATCACATGCGCACGAACCTCCCGGACGTGTACGCGGCGGGCGACTGCGCGTCGATGGGCGTGAGCTACGCGCTGTGGACGGAAGCGGCGGACATGGGGCGCATCGCGGGCATCAACGCGGCGGGCGGCGACGCGGCGTATCAGGCGCTGCCGCGTCCGCTCATCTTCCACGGCTTCGGCACGGCGTTGTTTGCGTTCGGCGATACGGGCCGTCAGGCGAATATCACATACGAAATCGGCGAAATGCCCGGCGCGCGGTACTATTCCGCGGGCGGAAAGCTGGTCGGCGTGGTGCTGACGGGCGACATCCGCCGCATGGAAGAGGTCACGAATCTGATTTTGCAGGCATAACGCCGCTTCCCGCGCATAGACTGAACCGACTCTTGAACGAGGAGGAGAAAGTTTATGTCGCAGACAACAAGTCAAACGTGCGCGTATGAGTACACCGTCCGCCGTGGGGACAGCTTCTACCTGATTGCGCATCGCCTGGGCGTGCCGCTGAAGGATCTGCTGGAGGCGAACAGCGACATCAACCCGGCGCGGCTGATGGTGGGCGACGTGCTGTGCATCCCCGGCGCGGCGGCGGAAACGCCCGATACCAACATCACGGCGCCGACCACCCCCGACGCCTCTGACACCACGACGGACGACGCGCTGGATACCCCCGCCGCCGACATGAACGCCCCTGCGACCCCCGGCGGCGAAACGCCTGACATCAGCTTTTGCCCGGAGATTGACCGCTACACGGTGCTGCAGGGCGAAACGGCGGCGGATGTGCAGCTGAAAAAGGACGTCAACCGCCATACGCTGGAAACCGCGAATCCGGATGTGAACCTGGACGCGCTGCAGGCAGGGCAGGTGCTGTGCGTGCCGGAAAATCAGGCGTGCCCGCCGGGCAACACATACACGCTGGACAAGGACGAGACGATGGAGACGACGGCGCTGCTGCTGAACGTGTCGCTGTCGGCGCTGCTGCGGGCGAATCCTTGCCTTGCGCCGAGCGACTTCAAGCAAGGCGCGTGCATCAATATTCCGGAGGACTGACAGAAAACGGCGCTCAGCGGGATTTCTTCCCTGCTGAGCGCCGTTTTTCAATATGCAATTACTCCGCCTTGACAATCTTTTCCGCGCCGATTTGCCCCGGCAGGCTCATCGTCATCGCGCCGTTGGAGTAGACCGTCACGGTCATGCCGTTCTCCATGCCGTCCAGCAGCGCCGCGTCCGCGTTGACTTGCACCACGTCGGTTTCCGTCGTCAGCAGGAAGCCGGATTCCGTCAGTTCGCTGACCGTGCCGGTGGTCTTGTAGCAGCCGATTTTCTGCGCGTACACCTGCGCCGGCAGCGAGCGGGTCATGATGCCGTCGTAGAGGACGTGGATGTAGTCGCCCACCGCGAGTTCGCCGTCCGTCTCGTAGACCGTGCCCTCGTCCACGTTGACCAGCACCTGCATGTCCTTCGTCTGGAGGAGGATGCCGTCGCCCGTGATTTCGACAATTTCGCCCGCCAGCTCGTCGATGGCCACGGCAATATCAATCGTATCCGCCGTCACCTGCGCGGGAATGGAGCGGGTCATCTGCCCATTGTAGGTCACGCGAACCGTCTCGCCCAAGTCCGGAATGCCCTCCGGCAGCTGCGTCAGGGAGGTCAGGTTGACCTGAATCTGCTGACCATCCGCGGTTTCCATGGTGATGTACGCCTCAACGACCGTGCCGGTGAGGACGGCTTCCTCCTCCACCGCGGTAATCTGCTCGGCGCTGATCTGCCCCGGCAGGCTCGTCGCGATCACGCCGCTGAAATACACGTTGATTTCCGCGCCATCGGTGATTTGCGCCAGCTGTTCCGCCGTCGCGTGAACGATGTAGGTCGTCTCGTCGGTGGTGAGGGTGAAGCCCTCGTCGGTGATGTCGCTGACCGTGCCCGTGAGGACGTAGCAGCCAATGTGCTGCGCCGTCACCTGCGCGGGGTAGGAGCGGGTCATCTGCCCGTTGTACATGACGTGGATGAAGTCGCCCTCCGCGATTTCCTTGCCCTCGCGGATGGTGTCCGCCGTCAGAATCGCCTCAATCAGCTGCCCTTCGGGCGTTTCCAGCAGGATGGATTCTTCGCCGATTTCCAGCACCGTCCCGGCAATTTCCGCGATTTCCGCCACGTCGCCTTCCTCGGCATAAGCGGGCAGCAGCAGCGCCGCCATCAGCAGCGCCATCAGGATTGCAAGCATCTTCTTCATATTCGTGTTTCTCCTTGTGGGGGGAATGTCAGGGCTTCTTTTGCCCTGCACTCTAACAGACGAAAAAGGCGGGCGGATTGTTCCCGCCCGCGGAAAAGTATTTTTTGGGTTCTTCACGGAATCTTGGGGGGAAGCAGCTTGGGGGCGCGTCTGCGGACGCGCAAAGTTACTGGCAGGGACGCTTCG
>ERZ779894.4266-NODE-4266-length-10138-cov-2.975702_pt1 | contig 10138 bp, 9 predicted proteins | sample MGYA00511587_ERZ779894 | MGnify/ENA primary metagenome ERZ779894 (study PRJEB29588, sample SAMEA2160490) | human gut metagenome | biome: human gut; feature: human-associated habitat; material: faeces | place: Denmark | collected 2008/2010 ... | reverse complement strand
GACCTCTTCCGCACCGGCGAAGGTGCCAAGGAACTGCAGCTCGAGGCTTTCCGCGCGCATATCGCCTTGGCCAAGGAACTGGGCCTGCCCATGCAGATTCACGACCGCGACTCCCATCGCGAGGTCATCGAAACCCTGCTGGCCGACGGCGCGCCCGAACGCACCGTATTCCACTCGTATTCCGGCGACCGTGAGATGGCCGAGATCGCGCGCGAACATGGCTGGTATCTGAGCTTCTCCGGCACCGTGAGCTACAAAGGCAATGACGGTATCCGCGAATCGCTACGGATTGTGGGGCTGGACCATGCGATGGTCGAAACCGACGCGCCGTATCTGACGCCCATGCCGTACCGTGGCCGCACCAACGCGCCGTACATGATTCCCTACACTCTGCGCGCCATGGCCGACACGCTCCTTGTATCAAATAAATCACCTGCGATCAAAATTACACGCACATCATTTTTTGATGCATACTCTACCATTCTTGTAAACGTACGTAAAATTTCTCTTTTGCGCTCTCTTGCCTGCTCTTTTGTCAGGTTTGCTGTCATCTGGGAATCCAGATGCAAATCCGCACAATGAATGATTTTCATACATCCTCCTTTATAAATATTATAACTTACTTAAATAGATTTGTAAAGAGGGATTAATATTAAATACGTTTAATCTAAAAAGTGAACAATCGGCTATAATTCACCTTGAATGTATCTGTCATAGTAATATTTTTTATCAAGAAAGCCTTTTTTTGTAAGAGCATAGTATGTGCAGCCAATTCCTGAATAAATGCCTTTTTGAGACGAATTGCAGTTAAAATTGTAAACATTTGAACACAACACCAATCCTCCGCAAGGTTTTATTTGTTTTTGCGTAATCTTAAATGAAAAGGTGTCGCGCCCCCAAGCGTTTGGTTTTTTAAACGGCCCATTAACATCAACCGATATAATTAATCCGTTGTTAATATCATGTTGAGCGCGCTCGCCAAAAATAAAAAGCCTCCCGTCTTTTGTTATAAATCTTTGGTTTGAAAGATAAGCATTGATTGTCTTATCTCCTTCTGCAAAACTTTTTAGAGGTATGTCTACATAATTATAATATGTAATGTTACGACCATTGAAACAGGTGTTATCTGTGCAGTCTTGCGCATTGTCATAATAGCTCATAAAAAGCTGGTTTAGTTGGTTATTATCCAGTTGTTTAACAACAACTCCTACGTCTTCACCGTAATTGTTCGATATTAAATTAACGATGTTTTGCAATTCGGAGTAACTTTTATTTAAAGATGTCAATATAGCCTTAGTCTGCTGCTTCTGAATTATTGTCGGGAGTGTCATCGTAGCAACAATTGCAATAATTCCCAATGTAATTAAAACTTCTGCTAAAGTAAATGAAGGCTGAAAAAGCCTATGTCTATTGAGTTTTATGGGGGGGGGGGCTAATTAGTTTATAGTCTTTATGGCTCATTTAAACCTCCAAAATTATATTAACATTATTTACGATTTTGGGTAATTTGTCAAGCCTTCTTTAATGTAAAAAACAAGATAACAGTGTTGAGGCAGGCGCAAATCAGCACTTATTGGAGCCGCTATCGTGCAGTGGCTATTTTGAAGAATTATATGGTGTTCTACCACAGGATATCATTAAAAACTTTTTAATTTTTAAACCTTGACATTAAGTTATGTCTTTTTTATTATAAAGAAATGAGGACGGCGACATGGCCAAGTGGTAAGGCAGGAGCCTGCAAAGCTCTTATCCCCCAGTTCGAATCTGGGTGTCGCCTTTTTTAATGTAATAAAGGAGTATCGATGGCAAAAATTTTTGGAATAAGTAAAAATCCGGTTTCAACAATAGACAAGGCTTTACAACCGTTTAAATTACCAGAGCCATGCGTTAAATACTTATCTAAAAAAAATTTACCGATAAAGAATACTTCAGACATTTTTGTGGTAAGTGAAAATACTTCAGCAACATCAAAATTTGCAAAAATGCGAAGCGGCGCTGGCCGTATGATGGCACCTTTCCGCAATTCAAATAAAGTCAAATAAACTTGGCGATTGGCAGGGGCCCGGCTTTTCGATTATCGAAAAGAAGGGGGTGATAGCAAAGCTATCACATGCGCTCGATAAATTGAAAATTAAATAGAAATTGAGGGCGATTAGCGCAGCTGGTAGCGCACCACATTGACGTTGTGGGGGTCACGTGTTCGAGTCACGTATCGCCCAGATTTTAAAGGAAAGACCATTTAAGTGGTCTTTTTTTATTATTGAATTTTAATAATTTGGCCTGCTTCTGTAGTAACCTTTAACTTCAGTACCGTCAGAGCGAGTGTAAGAATCTACATATACAACTGCTCCGCCAGTCATTGCTTCCCTTTGTAAATAACCATTAGTGGGCATTGAACCTCCCATTGATTTAATTTGGGCATCAATTTCTTTTTCGTATTTTGCAAATTCGTCAGATGACATTGCTCCAACATCTTCTCTTGTAAATATACGGTTATTGCCGGTTAATGGGTTTGTATAGCCAAACAAACCGGATTGGTCTTGTTGGGGTTGCACAATACTGTTAAGCTCAATATCCGCTGCAAAACCAAGCGGAACACCATTATTCTGGACGCCTCCAATTCCTCTTGTTGGTGTAAATGGAAGGTTAGTAGTTTCTTGTCTATTTTTTATATAGTTAACAAAATTTTCAAGTAAACCTTTATATTTTCTTTGGTCATTCGGATGAGTTATAAGTTGTCCGTTACGCATTCTATACATAACTTTACCAGCAATAATATCATCTCGTTGTTGTTGAGGGAGATGCATAAATTTATCACCGTATTCTTCTTCAATTTCTCTTGCAATTTCCCGACCTTGACGGTTGTTCCAAGAGTCCATATTCCATTCCCCTTGTGGATTGTTGGGGGTTTGATTTTCATGGTAAATTCCTCCCCATAGGCTACCTTTGTCCCCATATTTAAAATACATATCTGCTCCAATAAATGCATGTTTAAATGCATCGGCTTCAACATTCCAAAATTCGTGCCCTTGCCTTGGATTGGTTTCAAATCCAAATTTCTTTTGATAGTGCCAAGTTTTGTTTACAATTTCATCATTATATTTTTTTTGAGCTTCTTTATCTTTGTAAAATTTATAAGCATTATTAGATTGTTGTAAAAATTTAGACATTTTATATTCTCCTTTTCTTTTTTGTGTATTTGTAATACTATTGCCGTATGAATATCCTTGAATATAAAAAATATTTTTTTATAAATGTATCTGCCTTATGGAGTCTGTTTGTTTTATATTCAATAAGGGTCTATAGTAAAACAGATTATCCTCCTCCGGCGCCAAATGATGCTATAGCAATTGGTGGCGGTGAGTTTTTTATTATGGTTTTGAGTATCATGATTTTATTGTGGGTCTTTGCTTTTACTATTTTAGAAATATTGCTAAGAAAGTATGTAATCGAAAAGAAGTTTCCTAATCTCAAATTAAACATAAAAATTAAGATACCCAAAATTATAGTTGCTATTTATAATGTAATATTTTCAATAGGATTTATATCGGCAAGCTTTTTGTTTTTTATTGCTGTTCTATTATCAGTTTTAGCAATGATAATGTGGATTGTTAATAATGTTTTTTCATAAAGCCTCGCTTTCTTTTTCCAAGTCAGTAATAAACGGATGCAAAATTTTGCTAGTGTAAAAATCGTCAAACAATGAACGATATGATTATACTACGTTTATAGTATTTTGTCAAATTTAAATACGGTTTTATATTTAAAATGAAGTTTTAAAAGCGACACAAAAGACCATTTATTTTTAGAATAAACTAAGTTGATTAGAGTTTTCGATTTCTTGCTGAGGCCTTTCGTATTTTGAATATGCGAGTAAATCATTTTTGATTTTTGTCAAAAACGGCGAAATGTCAGTGTCTTTTGAAACTCCAAAGACATTTCTCTTCTTTGCCCGGCTCAGGAATAATTTTTGCTTAGCACGCGTCATTCCAACATAAAGCAAACGACGTTCTTCTTCAATTTCTTCAGGTGTCTGAGCCTTGTGCAAGGGCATAATGCCGTTTTCAAGCCCAACTATAAACACGCAGTTATATTCAAGCCCTTTTGAGGAGTGAAGCGTCATTAATGAAATTCTGTCAGCGCGTTCATCAATTGTATCAGACTCTTTGATTATAGAGACTTCGTGTATGAATTCTTTGCGTGTTTCGTGTTTTAGCGCAAGCTTATTTAAATATTTCAAGATGTAATCTTCAATCTCATCCTTAATATCATTTTCGATCTTTCCTATTTGTACTGAAACCGGCTCTATATCGTTAAGAGATTTAAGCAGTTTTAAAATCGGCTTTTTGCTGCACAATAAGTCATCCGAAAGCTTAACATAAGGCATACCGGAGCGTTGGAGGGCTTCAAGGAGGGGTTTTAATTGAGAAGATGTTCTATATAGGATTGCAAAGTCCGAGAAAGAATAATCTTCGCAATCACCGCTTGAGCGCTCGCTGTCAATAGAGAAAAAACTATGGCCGCCGATAATTTTTTCTATTGAACTCACAACAAATTCAGCTTCAGCCTTGTCGGTTGGAGCTGTATGAATTGTAATTTTTTCGTGCGGCCTGTCGTACTGTGAAACAATGTTAAAGGTGTCAATTACTTGATTGGAAGCGTTGACAATGCAGCCGGTTGAACGGTAATTGTTTTTAAGGTTTATTATTTGTACGTTTTTGTAATCTGTCTTAAAATTGTTGAAGAATTCAGCACTGCCGCCGCGAAAACCATATATTGCCTGATTTGGGTCTCCAATAGCGCAAATATTTCCATTATCATCAGCGAGAAATCTTATTAATTTATATTGGTTTTCATCAATATCCTGGTATTCATCAACGGATAAATATTTGAAGCGCTGCTTGTATTTTTGAACAATATCGGGGTTTTCAGTGAAAAGTTTTACAGTAAGCGTGATTAAATCGTCAAATTCAAGCATATTATCATAAATTTCTTCTTTGTTAAGCGCCTTTTCCTGCTCGCTTATAACCTGAAAATCTTCATCCAATCCGGCAAGGGCGCAGTTTTCTTTTAATATAGATAAGCACAGAGAGTGAAAAGTATGAATATTAATAAATCCAGCTTTGTGAGGGACTAGGACAGAAAGCCTTTCACGCATTTCTTGGGCGGCGCGCCGTGTGAAAGTTATGGCAAGCAAATCTTGTGCCGGAACATTTTTTTCATTAATTAAATAAGCAATCCTTTGTGTAAGAACCGTTGTTTTGCCTGAACCGGGGCCGGCAACTATTAAAAGTTGATTGTTAGAATTTTCAACCGCAGACTTCTGATACTCATCAAGTCCGTATTTTTTATTTGTTTTTGTGTTATCAATGCTTCTTGGCAGCGTGGCAGGGGCAGTTTTATTAATGCTTTTCTTTTGCGGCTGTTGCGGCGTGTTTTCAGGAAGGTCTATGTCGAGTTTTAGATTTATAAAATTTTTTTTTACTAATTCACTTTCATCAAAAAGTCTTATAACACCGTACTCTCCGTCATAACCGGCATGCTTGATAACTTTTCCGGCTCTTAGCCTTGATATACCTTCACCTAAAAGCGGCGAGTCTTTTGAAAGAGTATCAACCGGAACATCCTGTAAAATTGAAAGCTCTGAGCCAAATTTATTAATTAATCTTTCGTATTCTATCGTAACAGATTTGCTGGAAGGGCCTACGTTCAATATTTCTGAAATTATTTCAGGAAGCGGCACAAGACTGTAAACTTTTCCGGCGGTGTCGGGTTTAAATGTATTGTCAAAGGCGCGGTCAGCAAGTTCGCAAACTCTGTTTAAAACGCCAATGGTCATTGGTTTACCGCAAACCGGGCATATGCCGTTTAATTTTTTCGTTTCTTCAGGGGAGAAACAGACATTGCATTTCCTATGTCCGTCTTCGTGATACTTGCCTTCTTCTGGGAAGAATTCCACGGTGCCAACATATCCGTCACCGGATTTTAAAGCGTTTGCAATGCTGTAATAATCTAAATTTGTATCAAAAACGGTTGCTTCTCTGGCAAGCTTTGAAGGTGAATGCGCGTCAGAGTTTGACACAAGCCTATACTTATCTAAGCCGGAGACTTTCCAATTCATTTCAGGATCAGATGATAAGCCTGTTTCCACTGCAAAAATATGTTCGGATAAATCTTCATAACACTCATCAATAGAGTTAAACCCTGATTTTGACCCAAGTACAGAAAACCAAGGAGTCCAAATATGAGCGGGTATTATATATGAGCCTTCACCTGATTCAAGAACTGTTTCAAGAAGGTTTCTGGAATCAAGCCCCAGAATTGGTCTTCCGTCAGAATTAATGTTGCCTATCGCGCCCAATCTTTCACGAAAATTAGAGGCTGTTTGAATATCAGGTACAAAAACAACATGGTGAACTTTTCTTGTTTTATCGCCTTTTTTATAAATCGTAGAAATTTCGACAGAAAGTATAAATCTTACGGGCGCGCTGTTTTTGAAAATAACTTTTTCAATCTCCGGTTTTAATCTGTAAGCCCCGTTGCCGTCCGGGATTAGTTTTTCATTAATTTCGTTAAACCAGGCAGGGTGCGTAAAATCTCCGGTTGAAATAAGACTGAGCCCCTTTTTCTGCGCCCAAACCGCCAATTGCTCAAGGTTACAGTCTTTGCTTGTTGCGCGTGAGTATTTTGAATGTATATGTAAATCAGCGTAAAAAAACATATTTTGCTCCTTCGTTTGAATTTATTTTAACAAAAATTAGAGCATTTAACAATGCCTAAAAATTTTTTGTACGATATAATAAATTTAAGATAATAAAAAGAAGTTAAAATGAGCGATTACAAGTATTACATTGATAACGGAATATACGATATACAAAGGGGACTTTATGAGAGTGCAATTACAAATATAAATAAATCATTGGAGCTTAAAAAAGACTGGGAAATTCCATATTTTTATAGAGGAGTGGCAAACCAGGCGTTAGAAAATTATGACGAAGCAATGCTTGATTATACCAAGGCTTTGCAGTTAAACGACAAAATGACTGATGCATATTACAATCGTGCAAGAATTATTCTAACACGCAAGGATATAGAAAATCCTGATATTTCAAAAGCCGTAAAAGATTTAGAACATGCGCTTGAACTTGATGACAAGTTTGTGGATGCGCTTTACGCGATGGCTGCTGCGCAGAAAAAGCTTGAAAACTACCATAGTGCACTTGAATATTTAGAAAAGCTTTTGCAAATCGAACCGGAGGCTGTACATGCAAAAGCTTTGAAAAAACTCATCTTGCAGAAGTATATCTAAAACCGTTAAGTCATCCCAGGCGTAGCCCCGGAAGCTTTTATGCGGCATTAATATATAAATCAATATCTTCATCAGACGTCATTTCTGTTGCGGCTATCAGGAGTTTTGAATTGTCGACTTTTATGCCACCTAAAATATTGTTTTCTTTGAGTTTAGTCAAAAAGACATCAACGTCATTGACTTTCAGAACAAATTCATTATAGAAGTTGTTATTTAAGACCTTGTAACCTTTTGAGACGAGTTTTTCAGCAAGCTTATGGGCTTGTTTTGCGCTCAAAAAGCCGGCTTCACGAAATCCTTTTTCCCCTAAAGCGCTCAAATATACAGTTGCGCAGAGCCCAACGAGCGCCTGGTTAGAACATATATTACTCGTGGCTTTTTCACGCTTAATGTGCTGTTCTCGTGTTTGAATGGTTAAGCAAAACGCGCTGTTGCCGTCAGCGTCAACTGTTTTGCCTGCAAGTCTTCCCGGAATTTGTCTGAGATACTTTTCTTTAGTTGCAATAAAGCCGGCATGAGGCCCGCCGAATTCCATAGGAATTCCAAGTGATTGAATATCTCCGACAACTATGTCCGCACCGTAATCAGACGGCGGCGTCAGAAGTGCAAGCGACGAAACATCACAACATACAATAAATAAAGTCTCTACAGGATTGTATTCTCTGATTTCCCCGTAATAATCAGGGTTCTGGGCCAATACGCACGCGTAATCCGAGGTATTTCCCGGAATTTCGTCAAACCAATCAAGCTCAACTTCATTTGCCCAAGAATACGTTTTAATAACTTCAATATATTGCGGATTGAGTGTGCTAGATACCAGCGCCTTGTTCTTTTTCGTAATTCGTTTTGCCATTAAAATCGCTTCAGCACAAGCGGTTCCGCCATCATAAACAGTCGCGTTAGAAATATCCATTCCTGTAAGACGTGAAATCATAGTTTGAAACTCGTACATAACTTGCAGCGTGCCTTGTGAGATTTCGGCCTGATAAGGGGTGTATGCCGTTAAAAATTCAAATCTCTGCGCAATTTGGCCGACACAAGCCGGGATAAATTTATTATAAACTCCGCCTCCTAAAAAACTTATATAATCAGTTTTGTTCTTTTTAGAAAGCGCCTTAATCTGTTTTTGAACATCCATTTCAGATAATGGATTTCCCAGCGTGAATTCATTTACACAAGCCTCGCGGGGTATTTGTTTGAATAAATCCCTAATGCTTTGCGCTCCGATTGCATTGAGCATTTCATTTTTAATTTCGTCGTTATGTACTAAAAAATTTTTCATTATTCTATTTCTTCTTTATAGTCTTCATATTCTAATAAATCGCTTAATTCTGCATCGTTTCCGGTTTTTTCAATCTTAACTAGCCATCCAGCTTCGTAAGGATCTGTATTGAGAGTTTCCGGTGCATCAACAACAGCCTCGTTTATTTCAATAATTTTGCCGCTTACAGGCATATAAATTTCGCTTGCAGCCTTAACAGATTCAATAGTTGCAAAAGTTTCGCCTTTTTTGAATTCACTGCCGACCTGCGGTAACTCCAAAAACACAATATCGCCAAGCTGTTCAACTGCGTAATCCGTCAAACCGATTGTATAAGAGTTATCTTCATTGTCAAGAAGAAATTCGTGCGATTTTGAACATAAAATTTTTTCTGTAATACTCATATATTTATCTCCTTAATTAACCTTAACTATATTTCTTTTTGGCACGAAAGGTCTTTTAACCACTTCGGCATCGTGTAATCTTTCTCTTATCATAACCTGAACAATAGCGCCTTCGCAAATTTCTTTAATATTTTTTACAAAAGCGAGAGCTATGTTTGCGTTTAAAACAGGTGATACCCCGCCGCTGGTTATAACACCAGCCTTTTCACCGTTAAAATAAACATCATAACCGTGGCGTGCGATGTTTTTGTCGAGCATTTTTAAACCCACAAGACGCTTTTCAGTCCCGTTTGCAAGCTGATTTAAAATAATTTCTTTGCCGTTGTAATCTTCTTTTTTGTCCTTAGGAATTGACCAGGCAAGCCCCGCTTCTATAGGAGTTGTGTTTTCATCCAGATCATTTCCATATAAATGAAGCGCAGCTTCAAGCCTGAGAGTATCGCGTGCGCCAAGTCCTATTGGTTTTAAGCCGAAAGGTTTTCCGAGTTCAAGGATTTTATCAAAAAGTTCTTCGGAGTATTCATTTTCAACAAGGAGTTCAAACCCGTCTTCGCCGGTGTAGCCTGTTCTTGAGGCTAAAAGTTTAATGCCGGCAACTTTTGCCGGTTTTATCGTAAATGAATTTTGCTTAGTATTAAGCCCCATTGTCTGTAAAATTTCTGCGGCTTTAGGCCCTTGGACAGCCAAAAGCGAGTAGTTGTGCGATTGATTGTCAATCTTAACGTCTAAGCCTTTTTTGTTGCGTACCATCCAATTTAAATCTTCATCAATGCGTGCAGCGTTGCAAATTATCAGATATTCATTTAATCCGATTTTATAAATGATTAAATCGTCGATTAACCCGCCCTGCTTGTTTGGAAGCTGGCAATATACGGCTTTTTCATAATCGAGTTTTGAAATATCTTGAGGAACAATTTTGTTTAAAAATTCTAAAGAATCTTTTCCGGACACAAATACTTCGCCCATATGCGACACGTCAAAAAGCCCTGCATTTTCTCTCACAGTCTTGTGTTCATCAATAATGGATGTGTATTGAACCGGCATATGCCAACCGGCGAAATCAACCATTCGTGCCCCAAGTGCCACGTGCTTGTCGTGTAAAAAAGTTTCTTTAGTCATAATTCCCCCTTATGACTTAATTTTCCTTTTAAATCTACAAAATGT
>ERZ779894.4265-NODE-4265-length-10138-cov-3.929188_pt1 | contig 10138 bp, 6 predicted proteins | sample MGYA00511587_ERZ779894 | MGnify/ENA primary metagenome ERZ779894 (study PRJEB29588, sample SAMEA2160490) | human gut metagenome | biome: human gut; feature: human-associated habitat; material: faeces | place: Denmark | collected 2008/2010 ... | reverse complement strand
CAGCGAAAGCGATTTCCGGCTCGATCATCCAGAACTCTGCTGCATGGCGGGTGGTATTGGAGTTTTCTGCACGGAAAGTCGGTCCGAACGTATAGATGTTACGGAACGCCTGTGCATAAGTCTCACCGTTCAGCTGTCCACTTACAGTCAGGTTGGTCGGTTTATTGAAGAAGTCTTTGGAAAAATCTACTTTTCCGTCTTCCGTCTTCGGAATGTTGTTCAGATCCATGGTTGTTACCTGGAACATCTCTCCGGCACCTTCGCAGTCACTTCCTGTGATCAGTGGTGTATGCACATATACGAAACCTCTCTCCTGGAAGAACTTATGAATCGCATATGCTGTCAGGGAACGTACACGGAATACTGCCTGGAATGTATTTGTTCTAGGTCTTAAATGTGCAATTGTTCTCAAATATTCAAAGCTGTGACGCTTCTTCTGAAGTGGGTAATCCGGTGCGGATGCTCCTTCTACTTCTACAGTATCTGCCTGGATCTCGAATGGCTGCTTTGCCTGAGGTGTTGCTACCAGTGTACCTGTAACGATTACTGCTGCACCTACATTTAACTTGGAGATCTCTGCAAAGTTGTCCATCTTGTCGTGATATACAACCTGTAAAGGCTCAAAGAATGTTCCGTCATTTACCACGATGAATCCAAATGCTTTGGATCCGCGGATACTTCTTACCCATCCACCGATGGTTACTTTCTGATCCATGTAAGAATCACTGTTTTTATATAATTCTCTAATTGTTATCAATTCCATGCCAATTATTCTCCTTTTTAAAAACTCACATATATTCCTATTATACCATATCGGCCAGATTTATGTTATACTATATTTACTGAATTTACTATCTTACTTATCCGAATTTTTCAGTTAATAAGTCAGATGGAAGAAATATCAAAAGTTAGGAGATCATCATATGAAGAACTTACTAGTTGCACAGTCCGGCGGACCAACTTCTGCGATCAACGCAACTCTTGCCGGAGTAATTGAGAACGCTCTTTCCAGCCCATCCGTAGACAAAATCTATGGATCAGTTAATGGAATCCAGGGAGTATTAAATGAGAACCTGATAGATCTTAAAACCAAGATCACAAATGTATCAGAACTGGACCTTCTTTGTCAGACCCCTGCTTCTGCACTCGGCTCCTGCCGTGTGAAATTAAAAGATCCTGCCGTATGCGCAGATGAATACGAGACAATCATCTCTGTTCTGCGCAAATACAGCATCGACTGCTTCATCTACATCGGTGGAAATGATTCCATGGATACAGTAGACAAGCTTTCCAAATATCTGAACGACAAAGGAATCACAGACATTACCGTGGTCGGCGCACCAAAAACCATCGATAATGACCTCTGCGGAACGGACCATTGTCCAGGTTTTGGATCTGCAGCAAAATATATCGGAACCACATTTGCCGAACTGGAACGTGACTGCCACGTATACACAACCAAGGCCGTAACAATCGTAGAAGTGATGGGCCGTGACGCCGGATGGCTGACTGCAGCTTCCTGCCTCGCCCGTGCAAATGGTGCGAAAGGACCTGACTTTATCTATCTCTGCGAAGTACCATTCAGCATTGACACATTCCTGAAAGATGTGAAAGCAAAACTGGAAGAACAGGATGCCGTGATCATCGCTGTCAGCGAAGGTGTGAAGAACAAAGACGGTCGCTACATTTCCGAAGAAGTACAGAGCTCCGCTGTCGATTCCTTCGGCCACAGCTATATCGCCGGTGCCGCAAAGGTTCTGGAAGATGCTGTAAGAAATGAGATTGGATGCAAGGTACGTTCTATCGAGCTGAACCTGATGCAGCGCTGCGCCGCACACCTTGCAAGTGCAACCGACATTCAGGAATCCAGAATGCTCGGAAAGGCTGCCTGCCAGTATGCACTTGAGGGTGCAGGCGGTATGATGGCTGCTGTGATCCGCACTTCTGACAAGCCTTATGCTACGGAATTTAAAGCACTCCCGGTATGTGATATTGCGAATGCAATCAAGAGTGTGCCTGCTGATTATATTAATGATGTAACGGAAAAGATGGTGGATTATCTGACACCGTTGATTCAGGGAGAGATGAATACAGTGTATGAGAATGGGATTCCGAAGTATATTTATTTGTATTAAGTTGCTGTTGAATTTAGTATCATGGAGCGGGGTAAGCCACGATGATGAATTAAACGGCAAATTCCCACACTTGATTTTTACTCTTCCGCATGCTATACTATCACCCGTCACAAAGCCCACAAAACCAAGGTCGAACAGGGCTGACCGCCGCTTTCCGGCGTTAAATGAAGATCCGCTACGGCGCGTGTGTTCGTGACCTTCCACACGTAAAACAAAACTAAAGGAGAATTGAAAAATGAAAAACAAAAATCTTAGTTTCATGACCCAGGCAGCCATGATCGCTGCGATCTACGTGGTGTTGACTTACATTTTTGCACCATTTTCTTTCGGAGAAGTACAGGTTCGTATCTCCGAGGCACTCACTATTTTACCAATATTTACACCAGCTGCTATTCCGGGACTCTTTGCCGGATGTCTGATCGGTAATATTCTGGGCGGTGCGATCCTTCCGGATATTGTATTTGGCAGTATTGCAACATTGATCGGTGCATTTTTTACATGGAAACTGCGTGAGCAGAAACCAGTTGTCGCAACATTTCCACCAATCATTTCGAATATCATTATCGTTCCGTTCGTACTGCGTTACGGTTATGGTGTAACACTTCCAATTCCGTTTATGATGCTGACAGTCGGAATTGGTGAGGTGATTTCCTGCACCGTTCTTGGTCTGATCGTGTATGGGGCATTGAAGAAATATAAGAGTACGCTTTTCCGTACAGCCTAAAAAAGTGGCGTGTGAAAAAACAAAAGTTTTTTCACACGCCCTTTTTTATTATTCATTCTGTATTCTCTATTATCCAATATACGTATTACCGCTTCCGGACGTCATCTGATCCATCTCTTCATACTTCACGCTGTGTCTTGTACTGTCATTCAGATCTTCATACACAACATTCGTATCGCTGTATCCCACCAGAATGACGGCATTCTGCGAATCCAGCATTGCAATGACCGGACGGCCCTGGTTGATGATGTACAGAATCTCTTCCGTCGTACATCCTGTCAGGTCGTAAGCCTCGCCGTTATTGCCATCTTTTAAGATATCAATCGGTTTTTCCTGATTCTTCAGGCGGTCTTTGATTGTATTTAACACATCATCTTTATCGGTGATCGAATACTGCAGATTGCGGTTACCGCGCTCCCATACATAATTCTGGGATGAATCGACTACCACACCATTGTAATCATTTGCTTTCTTGATCGCGTCTCCGGCCTTTGTATATACGCCCTGTATATCACCATGTCCATAGACATAATATTTCTCCGGTGCGTCTTTATCGGAAAATGTGATTGTCTGTGGTCTTTCGAACAGAATCTGTTTTGGCTTGAGCACTTTTGGTTCTTTGTCTGCGATTCCGTCGTTATACGTCAGTCTTACCTGTGTCTGTTTCAGGTCTGTTGCATAAGTTTCCAGTGCGATATTGCTCTTGGTCTTCTGTTCATTATTCGTAATATAATCCGGTGCTGTTGCTGTATAAGTATCTCCGTTTTTCGATGCACGTTCCAACGTGATCATATCTTCATCGAATGATGCACTCAGAATATAAATGCCGTCTGTCTGATATTTTTTGATCACTTTTCCTTTTTGATTCCGGATCTCCAGTTTGTACATTGGAACGGTTGCCTCTCCGGATACGGTATTTCCTATATCCTCTGTCTTGGCAACTCCATATACAAAATCACTTCTGACAAATCCAAGTGGGCGGATGCATTCTCCTTTTCCGCAGGTTACTTTCTGCTTCTTTCCTGTCTCTACATTCAGGATTGTCACTTTTGTTGCGGTCTCAAGATCTCCGTTTGCCTGATATGCGATCAGACTTCCGTCTTCCGACACAACATACTGCTGTGCATCCAGTCCTTTGACCAGTGCTTTCTTCTCGGCATCTACGACGCTATACTGATAAAGGGTGCCGTCTACCATTGTGTACAGCATATCCGTTTTCGCATCGTAATATGACATCTCTCCGAGTTCACTTTCTGCCTGTGCATATGATTTATTTGTGGAAATAAATACTTTCTCTTCCACTGAATTCTTCTCTATATCATAATAATAGACAGCTACTCCCACTTCTCCTTCGTGCTCGCCGCGGTCCATATAACCGGACACCAGGAAGGTTGTATTGCCTTTGGCATCTACCTTAAGAAGCTTGATCTTATGATCTGACACCATATTTCTCACATCTGTATTCTCCGCATCTGCGAAACCAAATACCAGTGAAATCTCGTCTGAATCTTTGTTATAATTCCAGAGTTCATTTGCCTCTACAAATGATACGATCGTGCCATCTTTATTCACCTTATAAGACAGATTTGCAGGCGCGATGCCGAGGATGATTCCTTTCTCATTCAGAACCTTCTGTGTCGCGTCGAAGATCTGTTCCATTGTCCGATCGTAATCCAGAAGATAGGTTTTCTTGGCATCTGCAATATATCTTACGCGGAAAAACTCTCTGACCGCATAGCGGTCTGCCTCATTCTCTTCTCCTTTGCAGCTTACCCGGTATTGCAGCTGTACCGACATACAGGTACTGTTCAGTTCCTTGATGCTCCAGCGTTCTCCCTGTTCTACCTGTGGTTTCAGACTGCCCCATGTGACCTGTTCATAATTCGAATTAATCGTCACGTGCTGAAGTGTGGTATTGTCCGCATCATCAGTCGGTTCAAGCGCTGCTCCGACGCCTGCATTTTCCACCTTGCCAAGTGCATTTTCATGATAATCGCTGATGTAATTCAGGCATTCTGTAACATGTGCATCTTCATCACTGACGATACGGGTATAGAAATATACCGGATCCGCACCATTTCTGTTCAGGCGGACTTCCAGGATCCGCTCTTCATCCAGTACTTTTTCCCCGCTCAGATCCAGGGTAAATCCTTTTCCCACCTTTTTAATCTTCTTATGTTCCAGCTGGCTTGTACCGTCCATCGTATAGACTTTGTAGCTGGCTCCCGTGAATTTATTCCCATATGCTTCTACGTTTACATCCAGGCTCTGGTTCGCTACCGGTGTGATCGTGTTGTGCATAGAGGATATATCCATGCGTTTTGCATAACCTGTCAGTGTATTGATCTTATATTCTCCATAAGAAAATGATATCTGTGGAAATGTTGCGGCTCCCATATCGGCCGTCATATTGTCATTCCCCTTATTTGTCACGTAGCTGAATATAATGACAGCCACGATAAATACTGCAGTCAGGATTCCTGCATTCTTTAACCTTTTTTTTAAAGTCAATGTCATTTATACTCCCTCTTTATCCTCTTTCTCCGGATGATCTTTCTCTGAATTTGCGGACTCCGTGGCGAACCCGTCCAACAGACGTCCCAGTGTCGGTGATACCCGGAGTGCTGCTTCACATCTCTTGATGGAAGCCTCTATATTATTGTCTTCTTTGGCATGCCGCTTCTTTACTGCACGTATCAGGATATTCTTTGGTGTATGCTCCATATCTATAAATTCCAGTATCTGCGTTTCATACCCCTCACGCTCCAGATACTGTGCTCTTAAGCCATCTGTGATAAGTGCTGCCATACGTTCTTTCAGAAGCCCGTATTTTAATATTGGTTCTAATATCTCATTTTTTATCTGACGGTTCAGTTCATGCTGGCAGCATGGTACCGATAAGATCACTTTCGCATCCCATCCCACGGCTTTTGCCAACGCATAATCGGTTGCGGTATCGCAGGCATGCAGGGTTACCACCATATCTACCTTATTGACACCGGTATAATCCGCAATGTCACCCTCCAGAAATCTCAGCTTTTCATAGCCATATTTTTCACTTAATTCATTACAATGACGAATCACATCTTTCTTCAGATCCAGTCCTATGATTCTTATGTCATATTCTTTCAATTCATGCAGATAATAATACATGGCAAATGTGAGATAAGATTTACCACAGCCAAAATCCAGGATTGTAAGTTCTCTTCCCCTATCAAGCTCCGGCAATATATCCTCGATAAATTCCAGGAACCGGTTGATCTGCCGGAATTTGTCGAATTTCGCATGCACGATCTTTCCATCCTGTGTCATAACACCAAGATCCTGAAGAAATGGTACCGGGACTCCCTCTTCCAGTACATACTTCTTCTTGCGGTCGTGGCTCATATTGATCTGCTTCTTTTCGCCTTTTTTCATCTTGCTTTTTATTGTTACTTTTCCCTTTTTGCTTACAAGAATTGTATAAGCTGCTCTTTGTGTCTCCATCTGCATCTGGCGCATATTTTCCATATACTTAAGAAGTATTTCACAAGCTTTTTTCTCCTCCACATTCTCGTGAAACGCCTGATTATTCCGGAATGACTCGAGCTGAAAATAAAGGACATCTTTTTTCAGGATCGGTCTTACTTTCACTTTTTGTACACCGTCTTTATTCTTCGGGTTACTCAGCGTTGCTGATATAAATTCTATATTTAAATTTTCCTGTAATAATTTGCTTAATTCATTCATAATATTATATTCTACTGTTTTTTAGACAGGAGCGCAAGTAGCGTAAATGGCAATTTTATTAATGGTTCCGGAGGATTTGCGAAAAAGGGACAACGGTAAATACAGTTTGAGCCGGAGGATTTTAAAAAATCCTCCGGCCCAGACTATGAAATCGGGAATTTTATCGTTACTTTAAACAAATCTCCATCCAGATACAATTCAAATGTCCCGCCCTGCATTTCTGTCAGCGACTGTGCGATAGACAGTCCAAGTCCGCTGCCTTCCGTACTTCTTGATACATCTCCGCGTATGAAACGTTCCGTCAGTTCGTCAGCTGAGATATTTAGCGGCTGCTCGGATACATTCTTAAGGCTGAAATATGCCATACCATCTTTCTTTTCAAGATCAGCATAGACTCTTGTTCCTTGCATTGCGTATTTTGCCGCATTGTTGTATATATTAGACAGCACTCTCCACAACCGTCTTCCGTCTGCGCGGATTACAACCTCCTCATTCGGAAGGTTCATCACTTCCTCCAGATCACGCGCCTTGAATTTTTCTTCAAACTCTCCGCTCGTCTGCTGGATCATTTCTACCAGATTCAGATTCATGAACTCCAGTGTGATATTGCCGGAGCTTACTTTTGAAGCTTCCACCACATCTTCCGTCAGTGTCTTAAGCCGCTGTGATTTCTGTTCCAGCACTTCAATGTAGCGTTGGATCTTCGGATCCTTAAGGTCCTCCTGCTTTAACAATTCCACATAATTAATGATAGATGTAAGCGGCGTCTTAATATCATGCGATACATTCGTGATAAGATCTGTCTTCAGGCGTTCACTTTTCATGCTCTTTGCGAGCGCCGCTTCCAGACCTTCGCCGATGGAATTCACCTTTTCTGCAATTTCTTTATGCTCTGCCAGCAATCCATTTACCGGGATCTGATAATCCACTTCCCCGCCGGCGATCTTCTCGATCCCGGTCTTGATCTTTCCGGTTCCTTTCGCTTTCTGTACCATCCAGATAAATGCTGCAACATCTATGATCAACAGAATGACCGCCCATAACCGGTTGCTGATCCAGATACTACTTCCCGCTGATCCAAATACGTACGTAAGCCAGTGGATCATGAAGAAGATTGCAAATCCCATAATAGATTTCCACAGATGACGGATATTCTGGAACATTTCTTTTACGAAGATCAAAAGCCATCTGAGCACACTGTTCTTCCATACCGTTCCCGCCTTGATTCTTCTCACCAGACTCAAATATCCGAAAAGAAACATTGCGCAGGTATACAATGCCTCCACACTTCCAACCACTATTCCCGGCAGATACGACTCCACATTCTCCATATAGATCGTCTCTCCACTTGCATTCTGCCATGTAAATGCCCCGGCCTTTACTCCTACCAGCGCAACCACCGCCCAGAGTAACAGCACACTTGCAGCTGCCAGTTCTGTCTTAATGTGATCAAATTTCATAAGATACACTTCTTCGTCTTCTTTAACTTTTCCGGCTCCGATCGTAAGAAATACAAGAATGACAAGATATGCCGCTACAGCCGCCATTCCCAGTATTCCGGCCACTTTGGCTCCGGCCCCGTACCTTGTAAAGATCTCATTCTGTTCATAAAAATTATCTTTTACAGGATAATCCGTATCTACAACAGAGACATATATATAATCTGACGCATCGACATAACCGGCCACTGTCTCCTGCCACTTCTGTGCCATCGAATCCCCTTTACCGGCTTTTTCAATATTGCTTTCATAATCTGCAAGCTTTGGTCTTACGATTACATATTTTCCTGATTTTTTCATTTTTTTCAGGTTCTCTTTGTAATTGTCAAAGTTCTGATATTTTTTCTTATTCGTAATGACCGTCTTGTTGTCCAGATTAACATACAGATACGTTATGTTCGTATTGCCTTCCTGATACTGATTCTGAGCTACCGCATAATTATCAACGTCAGCATAGATCGTTTCGGCTGAATTATTTATCATTCTGTACGCTTCATTCAGCTTACCATTCCATTCTTTTGAATTGTTCACAAGCTGAAGTACCGTCTCTCCATTTACCGTCTTATAATCCCCGACAACTCTTTCACCATCATAATTCCAGCAATTGATATAGGCAATCTTTCCATCAATATCCTGAAGTCCCCGGAATCTGGATTCCCCACTGTTGCTCTCCTGATACTCTCCCTGCTTTAGTTCTGTCAGAATATCATCCGCAGAACTGTCTCCGGTAATTACAAATGACAGCTCTCCGTAATCGATCATCTGTTTAAAATCTTTGTAATGGAAATAATGATAAGTTCCGTCTGAACGTTTACATACGATAATACCGTCCTGTTTATCTAATTTGCTCCTGGCCGCATCATAATCCGTCATCGATTCCGAGATTAATTTTCCCCAGGAATACAGATCTCCCAGACGGAACGACAGGCCTGTTTCATCTTTTCCTGTTATCTCACCGGTATCTTCGTATTTTGCCACATCTACGATCTTATCCGGATCATATTTGCCATCTGTATCATATAAGGTCTGATACCGGATCTCATCCAGTATATTATAATTTGCATTCGTCACGGAATCGGCAAATGCATTGCTTTCTTCATAACTCTTCGCCGCATCCGCAGTGAACAGTTCCTGTGTCAGTATCGGATAACGTGTTACCCACAGTAAACATAATACTCCGATAACGGCCAGTACGTGTGCCCCCACTATCAAAAACAATTTTGCTTTGGGCATTCGGTACCATTTCTTCATATATACCCCTTCCTAAAGCTTTTCTATCTTATATCCGACACCCCAGACCACCTTCAGATACCTTGGTTCCTTTGGATTAATCTCGATCTTCTCTCTGATATGACGGATATGTACAGCTACCGTATTATCTACTCCGATAGCATCTTCATTCCAGATACTTTCGTATATCTGGTCAATAGAAAATACTTTCCCCTGATTTTTTACCAGTAGCAATAAAATGTTGTATTCGATCGGTGTCAGTTTCACCGGCTCTCCGTCAACCGTAATTTCTTTCTGATCGTCATCGATCATAAGTCCTCCCACGGTATAAACTGCCTGATTCTCTTTTTCCACTGTACTTCCAAGCTGTGTATATCTGCGAAGCTGTGATTTTACCCTTGCAGTCAGTTCCAGTGGATTAAATGGCTTGGTCATATAATCATCGGCTCCTACATTCAGTCCGAGGATCTTATCGGCATCCTCTGACTTTGCAGACAAAATAATGATCGGCATATTCTGTTTTTCCCGGATTTTTAACGTTGCGCGGATTCCATCCAATCTTGGCATCATCACATCAATGATCAGAAGATCTACCTTATTATTCTGCAATACCTGTATTGCCTGTTCGCCGTCATATGCCTTCAGAATGTGATACCCCTCCTGTGTCAGATAGATTTCTATTGCCTCTACGATATCCTTATCATCATCGCATACCAGTATCTCAGCCATTTTCTTTCCCCTGCCTCCTGTGTTTTATGAATTTACTATAACTGTTAAGAATTAATATCTATGGGGTAAAATCTTAAGATTCTCTTATCTTT
>ERZ779894.4262-NODE-4262-length-10147-cov-8.530321_pt1 | contig 10147 bp, 10 predicted proteins | sample MGYA00511587_ERZ779894 | MGnify/ENA primary metagenome ERZ779894 (study PRJEB29588, sample SAMEA2160490) | human gut metagenome | biome: human gut; feature: human-associated habitat; material: faeces | place: Denmark | collected 2008/2010 ... | reverse complement strand
AGGACTGGGATTTCTACACCCGCGTCAACAAGGATATGGTCAGCCTGGAGCCGGTGGAACACAAGTATGATGTTTCGCTGCTGAAGGATTTGATCCGCGAGCATGTGGAAGCCACCGGCTCCCCCCGCGGCAAGGAGATCCTGGACAATTTCAGCGAGTTCCTGCCCAAGTTCAAGAAAGTCCTCCCCTACGATTACGACCATATGCTGCGGGTCATCGCCTCCATGGAAGAGCGCGGGCTCGACGGCGAGCAGGCGCAGATCGAAGCATTCTACGCCGTGCAGAAGAACAAGTAAGGAGGGGAACATCATGGCAAAACTCACTGGTTTTATGGATTACACGCGCAAGACCAGCACGGATGTTCCGCCGCTGGAGCGCATTGAAAACTTTAACGAATTTCACATCTGGCTCTCCCGGGAGGAGCAGCAGACCCAGGCAGCCCGCTGCATGGACTGCGGCGTCCCCTTCTGCCAGGCGGGCATGATGATCGGCGGCATGGCCTCCGGCTGTCCGCTGAACAACCTTATCCCCGAGTGGAATGATTTGGTCTATCAGGGCAAGTGGGAGCTGGCACTCCGCCGCCTACGCACCACCAACCGTTTCCCGGAGTTCACGAGCCGGGTCTGCCCCGCCCTGTGCGAGGCGGCCTGCACCTGCGGCAACGTCACGGGTGGCCCGGTCACGGTCAAGGAAAACGAGCGCGCCATCGTGGAATACGGTTACGAGAGCGGCGCCATTCATGCCGTGCCGCCCCCGGCCCGCACGGGCAAGACCGTGGCGGTCATCGGCGCGGGTCCCGCGGGCCTGTCCGTGGCCGACCTGCTCAACAAGCGCGGCCATCGCGTGACCATCTATGAGCGCGAGGACCGCGCGGGCGGCCTTTTGATGTACGGCATCCCCAACATGAAGCTGGAAAAGCAGGTCATTGACCGCCGCGTGAACATTATGAAGGCCGAGGGCATTGACTTTGTAACCTGCGCCGATGTTGGCGGCAGCACCCCTGCCCAGGATGTGCTGGATGCACACGATGCCGTTGTGCTGGCCTGCGGTGCCAAGCAGGCGCGTGACATCAACGCCCCGGGGCGCGATGCACAGGGGATCTACTTTGCCGTGGATTACCTGACCAGCGTGACCCGCAGTCTGCTGGATTCCAACTTTGCGGACGGCAAGGCGGTTTCCGCCGCGGGCAAGCGCGTGCTGGTCATCGGCGGCGGCGACACCGGCAACGACTGCGTCGGCACGGCCATCCGCCAGGGCTGCGAGAGCGTCATGCAGCTGGAAATGATGCCCTGCCCGCCCGCGGCCCGCGCCCCCGGCAACGATTGGCCCGAGTGGCCCCGCGTGCTGAAAACCGACTACGGCCAGCAGGAGGCCATCGCCAAATTCGGCTTTGACCCCCGCGTCTACCAGACGACGGTCAAGGAGTTCTACAAGAACGAGGCCGGGCAGGTCTGCGGCGCGCTGATCTCCAAGCTGAAAAGCGAGGTCGCGGACGGACGCCGCCAGATGGTGCCCACCGGCGAGGAGTTCACCGTGGACTGCGACCTTGTGCTGATCGCGGCAGGCTTTACGGGCTGCGAGCCCTATGTGGCCGATGCGTTCGGCGTCGAGCGCACGAAGCGCGGCACCGTGGCCGATGTGAAGTACGCCACTGCCGACCCGAAGGTGTTCGCCTGCGGCGATATGCGCCGCGGCCAGAGCCTTGTCGTCTGGGCGCTGCGCGAGGGCCGCGACACCGCCGCCGTCGTGGATGAAAAGCTGATGGGATATACGAACCTGTGACCTACTTTCTTTGAAAAGAAAGTAGGCAAAGAAACTTTAAAACCTTAACCCATACATGGGCCGCCCCGTAGGGTTTACAGGGGCTGCCCCTTTAACCCATACATTGTAGGGCAGGGCACCCTCACCCCGCTGCGGCGGCCTGAGGGCAGGCCGCCCTGCATACTGCCCTGCGGGGCGTCGAGGACGCCGCCCCCCCCCTACAACATACAGCATAGCACAAAAAGGCACCTGCCCACACGGACAGGTGCCTTTTTATATCGTATTATCGCTCACATTTCCAGAAGTGGCAGCTGTACGGCTCCAGCGTGCTGCCGCCGCCGAAGTCGTGGTCGGCGCCTGTGATGAGGTCCACCGCGCGGCCGCAGCCCGCGTCAAAGTGGGCGTCAAACGGATTGCCGTCCGCGTTGATGGCCACCAGCACCCGCTCACCGTCGGCATAGCGCTCAAAAATCAGCTGCTTAGGCTGGACCAGCACATTGCGGTAGCTGCCCCGGCACAGCGCCTTGCTGCCCGTGTGGGCGTGGGCCAGCGCCGCGATCCAAGCGGTCAGGTCGTTTTCTTCGGGCTTCTCCACCGCCGGGCGCAGCGTCGGGTCGCCGTTGCGCTTGTCGCCCTCCATGCCCCATTCACTGCCGTAGTAGACCGACGGCACACCGGGCATACCGAACAGCAGACCGTAGATGGGGCGTAGGCAGCCCTTGTCCGTCAAAATCGTCGCAATGCGCGTTACATCGTGGTTATCTACAAAGCTCAGCAGGTGCTTGCCCGTGTACAGGCACCACTGCTCGGAGCCGAACTGGCGGTTCAGGCTGTAGCTGATCTCGTGCATGTTGCCCGTGTTGAAGCTCGAATACAGGCCCTTGTAGCACTCGTAGTTCGTTACGCTGTGGCAGGCGTGGTCGTTCATCCAGCGGTTGTAGTCTCCGTGCAGCGTCTCACCCACCAGTGCGAACTCCGGCTTGATGCTGTCGGCCAGCCCGCGCAGCTCGGCCAAAAAGCCAAGGTCGAGGCAGTAGGCAACATCCAAACGCAGGCCGTCGATGTCGTAGTCCCGCACCCAGCCGCGCACAACGTCAAACAGGTAATTTTTCACCGCCGGGTTCTGCAGATTCAGCTTGACCAGCTCGTTGCAGCCCTCCCACGCTTCATACCAGAAGCCGTCGTTGTAGTTGGTGTTGCCGTCAAAGCTGATGTGGAACCAGTCCTTGTACGGGCTGTCCCAGCGCTTCTCCTGCACGTCCTTGAACGCCCAGAAGCCACGGCCCACATGGTTGAACACGCCGTCAAACAGGATTTTTATGCCCGCCGCGTGCAGCGCCGCGCAGACCTGCCTGAGGTCGTCGTTTGTGCCCAGGCGGCAGTCCACCTTATTGTAGTCGCGGGTGTCATAGCCGTGGGCGTCGCTCTCGAACAGCGGGTTGAACAGCACGCAGGTCGCGCCCAGGCGCTTGATGTGCTCCACCCAGTCCAGCACCCGCAGAATGCGGTGCTCGCCCGCCTGCGCCTGGTCACCGTCGTTTTGCAGCGGTGCGCCGCAAAGCCCCAGCGGGTAGATCTGATAAACTACTGCCTCATCGTACCACATGTTGTTTTCCTCCCCGAATTAAAACTTCTTTTTCAGCTTTGGCTTGAGTATGACGTGGTAATACCGCGTCAGTGCCGCCAGTGCGCGGTCACACAGCCAGAACGACAGGTTGCCCGCGGCCAGCAGTGCTGCCAGCATCCCGACGCCGTCGGCCAGCAGCTCGTCCAGCACGGCAGGCCCGAGCAGCGCAAACAGTAAAAGATACACCAGCACCGTGCCCGCGTTGAACACCGCGAACTTCAGCACCCAGCGCAGGAGCGTGCTTTTTACGCCGTTCATCTTGACGCGCAGCACGGGGTAATACCCCATGACCAGCACGTAAAACAGCGCCAGTTCGGTCTCCGGCACAAAGAGCACGGCCAGAATTGCCACGCAGACGTAGAGGGTCAGCGCGTAGCGCGTGCCGTATTCCTCGAGCACCGGGATGAGCAGGAACGCCGCCAGCATCGGCGCGGCATAGGTGCCGATCTGCAGTGCACTGCCCAGCAGCAAAAGCACCACCGAAAGCGCCCCCAGCATACCGCAGAGGGCTATCTTCTGGCTTTCCGTTTTGCGCATCGTTCCGCCTCCCACCGCTTTTCGATTCTTGTACATTATACCCTATTTTGTTTCACATTGCAAGGCATCCATCTGTGCAACCGTACAAAAATTGTAGCCCTGCTCCCGGAAATAGGCGATCATATCGGGCAGGGCCTTGACGGTCTGACCTGTTGCTTTTGTATCATGCAGCAGGACGACACAGGTGTCCTGACCATCAGCATCGCGGCGAATGTTGCGCAAAATCTGCGCGGCATCCGGGTGGCTGGCGGTGGCGTCCTCGGCGCAGACGTTCCAGTCGATCCAGTGGTAGCCCTTGTCCTCGGCCTGGGCCTTCAGGGCCTTCATGATGCCGTTTCCGCCGTAGCGGTGGCTGACTGTGTTTGTGCTGCCGCCGGGGAAACGCAGCCAGTCGATGGCCGCCACATCCACATACGGCTCCAACGCCTGGCGCAGCGTTCTGATGTCCTGCCAGAATGCGTCAGTGCTCGCATAAATTTTGGAGTATTGATGCGTCGCGCTGTGCAGCGCGATCTGATGCCCCGCCGCCGCAATGTCCGCCACAAGGGGCAGATATTTTTCGTTGGCGTCCTGCGCGCAGACAAAGAAGGTGGCCGGGACCTGCTCCTTATCGAGAATTTCCAGAATTGGCCGGGTGTTTTTGCTGGGGCCGTCGTCGAAGGTCAGGCAGACGATTTTTGGCAGCGCCGTCTCCCCCGTCGCCGCCGACACTGCAAAGCAGTCGTTGGGGGTGTCGGTCTCGGCGTACTCCCGGTGGTACAGCAGATGGATGATGCCGGACAGCATCACCAACATAGCCGCCAGCACCACGCCCGCCAGCAATCTTGCGTTTCGTTCCTCTCTGTCTGCATCCCGCCGCATGGCAAGCCCCTCCCCTGTTTTGGTCTGATACAAGGTATGCGGGCACAGCGGGAAATAGACACGCAGCGGCGGGGTGTGGTATAATAAGGTAAATCGGTGTTTGTCAAATTTTCTAAACAGTCTCATTGCATAGGAATGACAAACAGACTATTCTTAAAGTAGGAGGTGGTAGAAATGGCAAACGAAGATAAAAAGGATTTTAATGCTATGTTGCATGATAAAAAGGATATGCCTAAAATTCAAATTATTACAGACCAGAAAAGCATTGAAAAATATGGTGGAAGTAAAATGTATTTTGCCCCGCCAATCGACTATGATAAGGTAATGAAAAAAATTCCTTATGGTAAAGTGATTACTGTTGGGAAAATACGAGAATACTTTGCGGAGTTGAATGGTGCAGATTTTACAGAACCGATTACAGCAGGAGTTTTTGTTTCTATTGTGGCATGGGCGAGTTATCAGCGTTCCGAAGATGAAACGCCTTATTGGAGAACTTTAAAAGCGAACGGAGAACTGAATGCTAAGTATCCAAATGGTATTGAAGCACAGAAAGAAAAATTAGAAGCAGAGGGACACACTATTATTCAAAAAGGGCGTAAAAATATACGGTACTATGTAAAGAACTATGAAAATTCTCTCTTTGTTTTGAAATAGGTAACTTCCAGCTTGTGGGGATACTCACATTTTTTCCCGCCTATAGCCCCCTTTAAAAACAGATTGGCATCGCAAGGCAGTACGCCCCTTGCGGCGGCCAGAGGGCTGGCCGCCCTACACTCTACCCCCGAAACGTCCATACATAAACCAAAACCGGGCGGCTGCCGTAAAGATGGTAGCTGCCCGGTTCTATGATTGTATTGGTTTGGAATTTCTTTGGTTCTTTCTTTGTAAAGAAAGAACACCCGCCCCTTACTTCGCTCTTGCCTCGTGCATCGCATTGATGCGCTTGCGCCAGAGGCGCGGGGCAAAAAGGGCCAGCATCGGGTAGAGCTCCAGACGGCCCGCCAGCATGTCAAAGGCCAGCAGCAGCTTGGCCGGAGCGGAGAAATCCGCAAAGCTGCCCATCGGACCGACCATCTCAAGGCCGGGACCGACGTTGTTCAGGCAGGTCGCGACGGATGTAAACGTCGTCACCAGATCGAACCCGTCCAGCGAGAGCAGCAGCACCGACAGCGTCAGCAGCAGCATATAAATGTTGAAATAGTTGTGCACACCGCGCAGCGTCTTTTCGTCCAGCGGTTTGCCCTCAAAGCGGACCGTCGTCACGGCATGGCTGTGCAGCATCTTGTTCAGGTCCTGCCGTGCCGCCTTGAAAAGGATGATGACGCGCGATACTTTCAAGCCGCCCGCCGTCGAGCCCGCGCATGCGCCCACAAACGTCAGGATCACAATCACGATGCGGGAGTAGGTCGGCCAGAGGTTGAAGTCCGCCGTGGCGTAGCCGGTGGTCGTGACGATGGACGACACCTGGAAGAACGCCGTGCGCAGCGCCGTGCCGACACTGTCGTACATACTCGCAATGTTCGCCGTGATCGTCAGCGTCGAGAACGCGACGATGCCTAAGTAGACGTGCATCTCCTCGGAGGCGAACGCCTCACGGAAATGACGCAGCAGCAGGAAATAATACAGGTTAAAGTTAATGCCGAACAGCAGCATGAACACGCCGATGACGATCTCAAAATACGGGCTGTTGTACGCGCCGACGCTCAGCGCCTTGTTGCTGAAGCCGCCCGTGCCCGCCGTGCCGAACGCATGAATGAGCGCGTCAAACAGCGGCATACCGCCCGCGCAGAGCAGAATCGTCTCGATGACGGTCATCACGAAGTAGATCGCGTACAAAATCTTCGCGCTGTCGCTCAATTTGCTGGAAATTTTGCCGCAGGTCGGGCCGGGGACTTCGGCGCGCATCAGGTGCATGGCACGGCCATCGGTCATGGGCAGCACGGCCATGGCAAAGACCAGCACGCCCATGCCGCCGATCCAGTGGGAAAAGCTGCGCCAGAACAGCGTGCCGTGGCTCAGCGCCTCGACGTCGGTCAGAATTGTCGAGCCTGTCGTCGTAAAGCCCGAGACCGTCTCAAAAAAAGCATCGGCAAAGGACGGTATCTCGCCGGAGATAACAAACGGCAGTGCGCCGAAAACCGACATCAGCACCCAGACAAGCGCCACAATGGCCAGGCCGTCACGGGCGTAGATTTTCGTGTTTTGGGGGGTGCGCAGGCTGGTTATCAGGCCCAGCGCCAGCACGATCAACGTCGGCCACAGGAAGGAAAGCACAACGCTCCACTCGCCGTAGATGGCGGCGCAGCCCATGGGAAAGAGCATGAGGGCTGCTTCGATCAGGAAGATGCGCCCCAGCACAAACCCTACCATTTTATAGTTCATGGCTGCGCCCTCACTTTACAATGTCGCGCAGCGAGTGCAGCGTTGTGTCGGTGGTGACGATGACGACATCGTCGCCCTCCTGCAGGGCATCGTTGCCGGACGGGATGACCGTCTGGCCATTGCGGCGCACGATGCCCGCCACCAGCAGCCCCTTGCGCAGGGTCAGATCCTTCAGCGGTACGCCAATGAACGGCAAACCCGGCGCAACGTTGAATTCCAGCGCCTCCACGCGCCCGCCCACCAGACGGTGCAGCGTCTTGATGTTCTCCGACTCAAAGCTGTTCTGCATGGCGCGGACGTACATGGCAATGGACTCCGACGTGACCGACGCCGTGGAGACGACGCTGTCCACCATCCCCTTGGCAGCGGCCAGCTCGGCGAAGGACTCGCGGTTGATCTTGGCCACGACCTTGCAGGAGTTTATCTGGGAGGCGTACATCGCCAGAATGATGTTTGTTTCGTCCAGGCCGGTCAGCGCCACAAAGGCGTCCATATCGGTGATGCGCTCCTCACTCAGCAGCTCGGCATCCGCACCGTCGCCGTGGATGACCAGCACGCCGGGGAACTTCTCGCTCATCTCCTGGCAGCGGGCCGCATCGCTGTCGATGACGGTCACCCGCTTCTGGATGTCCTGCAGCTCCTTGACCAGATAGTAGGTCATCCGGCTTGCACCGACGATCATGACGTTGCTGGCCTTGGCCTTGAACAGGTTCAGCTTGCGGAAGAAGGATTCTAGATCCCGGGCCGAGGCCGTCAGGTAGATCTTGTCCCCGGCCCGCAGCGTAAACATACCCGTGGGGATGATCGTCTCGCTGCCGCGGGCGACGGCGCAGATCAGAATTTTGACCCGGATGTTGCGGTACAGGTCCGACAGCTGCAAGCCCACCAGCGGGTTGTCGTCGGCCAGGCGGTACTCGATCAGCTCAAACCGCTGGCGGCAGAACTGCTCACGCTTGATGGCAGACGGGAAACGCAGCACGCGGGCGATCTCACGCGCCGTGGCTTTTTCCGGGTTGACGAACATCGACAGACCAAGGTCATCGCGCATAAAGCGCAGCTGCTTCTCATACTCCGGGTTGCGGATACGCGCAATCGTGTGCTGCGTGCCCAGCTTTTTGGCGACGAGGCAGGCCAGGATGTTGATCTCATCACTGGACGTTGTGGCGATCAGCAGGTCTGCGCCGTCCTCAAACGCCTCCTTCTGCACGTCATAGCAGCCGCCGTTGCCGGCCAGACCGCGCACGTCATAAATATTGACAATGTCCTCGATCAGGTCAGGGTTTTGGTCGATGACGACAATGTCGTTATTTTCCGCCGTAAGCTGGGCGGTCAGGGCACGGCCAACCTTGCCGAGGCCGACGACCACGATTCTCATACGAACGCTCCATTTCTCTTTTTCAAAGCGGGAACACATGTAGGGGCGACCATTGGTCGCCCGCGCAGCCTTATCGCTGCCCTGCGTTCCCCCATCGTTTCCTGCATGGCAAGCGGGCAGCGGGCGAGCAATGCTCGCCCCTACTAGCGCCGCGTCCGGCTATGCAAGCAAGACTTGTACATTATTAAGCCCATTATAGCAAAGCGGGCAGAAAAAGCAATAGGACACTTTTACGGAACGTCCAGGTTTTTTTAAAAAATCCGCAATTTTGTGCTGTGCAGGGCAAATTTTGCGTTGACAAACGCGGATTTACTTGTTATAATTAGATGCTGTGTGAAATCACACGGTTATCCTTGTCTTTTCCGTTAAAAGAGAAGGCCTAATGTCCAAAAGGAGGTGCACAGAATATGGCTAAGTACGAAACCATGATGGTTACCACCGCGAACCTCGACGAAGAGGCTTCCAACGCTCTGATCAACAAGTTCAAGAACCTGATCGCAGCGAATGGTACGATCGATTCTGTTGATGATTGGGGCAAGAAGCGTCTTGCTTACCCCATCAACGATGAGACCGAGGGTGTGTACACGGTGATCAGCTTCACCAGCGAGCCCGATTTCCCGGCTGAGCTGGACCGCGTTTTCAAGATCACCGAGGGCGTTCTTCGCAGCATGACTCTTGCTGTTGAGGAGTAAGGAGTAAACCAATGCTGAATGTTGTTGCAATCATGGGCCGCCTTGCCGCGGACCCGCAGCTGCGCCAGACTACGACGGGCAAGAACGTTGCGTCGTTCCGCATCGCTTGTGATCGCGGACGCCGTGACGCCAACGGCCAGAGTCAGGCTGACTGGCTGGATGTTGTCGCCTGGGACCGCACGGCAGAGTTTGTCTGCAAGTATTTCCAGAAGGGTTCTCTGATCGCCATTGACGGCCGTCTGCAGAGCCGCAGCTATCAGGACAAGAACGGCAACAACCGCACCGCGATTGAGATCGTGGCCAACAACGTCAACTTTGCCGCTCCCAAATCCGCAAACGCCGCACCGATGGGTGATGCCGGTTACGGCGCACCCACGGCAGCCCCCGCTCCCCGTCCCGCTGCACAGGCCGCCCCTGCGCCGAGCTATTCTGCCGGCAGCAATGACGACTTTGCACTGATCGAGGATGAGGGCGACCTGCCGTTCTAAAATCGAAAGTATCATTCTAACAAGGAGGTTTCCACAATGGCTATGGATCGTTCTTCTCGTCCGATGCATCGTGGCCGCAAGAAGGTTTGCTCCTTCTGCGTTGACCGCGTCGAGCACATCGATTACAAGGATCTGCCCCGCCTGCGCAAGTACGTGAGCGAGCGCGCCAAGATCATTCCCCGCCGTGTTACCGGTACCTGCGCTTTCCATCAGCGTGAGCTGACGGTTGCCATCAAGCGTGCCCGCTACATGGCTCTGATGCCCTACGTCAGCGACTAATCTCGCCGCGTCGGCATTGCCTGAAATGCACTGAAAAAGAGCAGTCTCGCAAGAGACTGCTCTTTTTTGTTTTGCTTCGCCTTCCCCCTTGGGGCTGCGCCCGCAGGCGCGTGTCGGAGCGCAACCGCCGAAGGCGGCTCTTAGC
>ERZ779894.4260-NODE-4260-length-10148-cov-4.439314_pt1 | contig 10148 bp, 9 predicted proteins | sample MGYA00511587_ERZ779894 | MGnify/ENA primary metagenome ERZ779894 (study PRJEB29588, sample SAMEA2160490) | human gut metagenome | biome: human gut; feature: human-associated habitat; material: faeces | place: Denmark | collected 2008/2010 ... | reverse complement strand
AAATAGAAACCAACCTTGAAAAATACGCCTTGTCTAAGGATTATCAGTATATAACGGCGCCTGTAAGCGGATATATAAACAACGTAAATGTGAACACCGTCGGAGCGGCGGTAACGAACGCACAGGAGCTTGTAACGATAGTACCTGATAATATGCCTGTTGAAATGGTGTGCTATGTAAAGAATATGGATATTGCCGACATAGAAATCGGAATGGAAGCGGAAATCAAGCTGGAGGCGTACCCGTATAACAAGTACGGAACGGTAAAGGGAAAGGTGAAATATATCAGTCCCAGCGCGTTTGTCAGCGAGCAGACGGGCAGCGTTTATCTTGTGAAGCTTGAAATTACAGATAAAAATGATGAGATAGATGTGATTTCAGGATTGTCCGGAAGCGTGGAAATAAAGACGGATAAGAGAACGGTTATGGATTACTTCTTAGAGCCTATTAAAAAAGGCTTCGGGGAAGCTCTGAGGGAGAAATAGTTTTGAAATTGGCACCTCCCCCCTATCACAGTGAAACGGGAAAGTTAATAAGATAAAAGAATATATATAAATAAAGGATTCAATATGAATGAACCTGATTACGATTATGTGTATAATCAACTGCGCAAAGTTAAAAATGATGTATCATTTAGGGAAAAAGTTGCTGATTGGGCACAACATACCGTTTATGAGATCTATATACAATAATTCAGCACAAGGCTGCACAGCTTGCATTTTTTATTATATCCAATCACCCTTTTATAGATGGCAACAAAAGGATCGGACTTCATGTAACGCCGATATTCTTAGAGCTTAACGGCGTTGATCTTAAATATACATAAAATGAATTAATAAAGATCGGTTTAATGCTGGCAGATGAGAAGATGACTGTAAAAGATATTCTATCGTGGCTTATAGTTCATAATGAACAATAAAAGCTTGCTGGTAATGGCAGGCTTTTATAGCGAAAAATTTTTCTATTGAAAAAACCAGATTATTGATATATAATTAAATAGCGGTTAAAAAATTGAATATGATTAAGGAAATGATATCAAATGATACGCCGGTTACTGAAAAAGAAAATCATTTATATAATATATTTTGGCTGTGTATTATTTTTTCTATTATTCTTTATAATAATTCAAATATTAAAAAATCCTGTTATTAATGAATATTCAAACATCGATGAAAAACTTCATAATTTGAATTTAAACCAGTTTAATTATTATCGTACTGAAGAAGAAAAGCGCTCATCGGATTATATTTATATGAGTTTTCATTTAAAAGATTTTGACAAGTTTGATATAAATGAATATACTAACGATATAAATAATATAAAAGAAAATATAAATGAATGTATATCAGAGGAAAAATACGGGTTATACAATAAGTTTATTCGTGTTATGATTCATGTGCGTCCCGGAGAAATGGTGTATATTTACAATTATAATTTTTTAAAAGACCAAAAAGATCAAGAGCCTGAAAAACTTTTATATTACGAATACTTATTTGTTGATAATTTATCTTCACTAAATTATTTTAATGATTGTTATGTTTTAAATGTAAGTGTAAGTAATATAGACAATATAAATATTTTTGAAAATTTTTATAATATTGAGTATTTAAATATTTCTGGTCCCCTTACGGAAAACGATAAGCAACAATTACTTATAATACTTACTGATTGTACCGTTATTTGTAACGGAGAAATAGTAAGTAAATAAAAATTGAAGCCGCAAAATCTTATGAATGAATTGGTTTCAAATGGAAAAAACTACAAAGGTATAAGTGAAAATGATCTTATGCCGAGTATATAGTTAACGGATAGAAATATCGCATGGCGTATGAAAATAATGGTTTTATTGTTTCATTTTTTCCATTTTAAGATAAAAGGAGTTAATTTATATGAAAAACGAATTGCGATTTTCATTTGATTACGGTGGATTTTGCCTTTGGGCAAATGATGGAGCAATAGAGCCGAATGCCCTTCCAATTTCACAAGAACTGATTGATGAAATAAACAGTTTATGTGATGAATTTGATACGAGCTTAGACTGGGAATATCCACCGGATCCTTCACCTTGGACAAAAGAAGAATGGTATGATTTTTTTAAAAGGTCTAAATTAATATATGAAAAATTAGAAAAAGAATTAGGCGCTGATTACGAATTAATTAGTGAACTTGAAAAAGATAAACATATGTATATGGACAATCGGATTTTTGCCGATAAATAAAATATTCAAGTTTGAACCAATATCAATAAAGTGGACAGGAAAAATAAAAAAAATTCAGCTCAGCCTGATATATTATATACTATAAAACTATGAATGTCGAATTGTGTAAATGATTTCTGGGTGAAATCTTGAAAATATAATGATGAGCTATTATTGATAAAAAGCGATAATAAAAAGGATACGGTACGAATCAGTACCGTATCCTTTTGGGATTAAGCTTTAGGAATGTATTACGATGTTTTATCAGGCGACAAAAAAACTGTTATTTACTTTTATCTGCCGTAACTTTAAAATATGAATTCAGATATTAAGTATACGTTTCAGCAAAATCACGTCAAACACATTTACGATATTATCGTTATTCATATCCGAAATAATCATTTGATTTTCAGTTAACATTTGTTTATTAACCATATATTGCTGGAGCAATACTATATCAGCTATTGCAACTTTGCCGTCAAGATTTGTATCGCCTTTAAGTTCAGGTTTAGTAATAGCTGTAGTCACAGTTGTAGTAGTTGTTTCTGAAGGTTTCGTTGTAATTGCAGCGCTTGTAGTTGTAACAGGTTCGGAAACATCTGCAATCCATTTCTGGCACGTATTTCCGTTGACTGTCCACTGGGCGACGTTAGCTCCGCTTGACTTATCTGCATTTTCAATTTCGATTGCAGCTGCGTCCTTGGAGGCTCTGGTCAGGATATAGTATGTTCCGTCCGGATTTTTTACAAATTTAAAGAGGTGAGAGCTTGTTTTATTATTTGTATGAATTTCAGCGTTTGCTCCATTGGCGTCGCTTCCTCCGGTAATATTAAGATAATAAGTCCTTCCGTCCGCAAGCTGCGATATAATATAGTAATAGCCGCCGCCGAAGGATTTCAGCGTCCATGAATTATGAGCAGACACTTTGTCAGCGCCCCATTGCTGAACATTTGCCCCGTCCTCGGCAGTACCGTTTGCGACTTCCATAAAGAGTCCGCTGTTTTGATTTTTAAACATATATATTTTGCTTGTATCCATATTACAGCCTGTATCTTCTACTTGATTCAGTTTCCATTTCTGCGACGTATCTCCAAGCTGAAGCTTATATTCAATTATATTCGCTCCGCTTGATCCTGAGGCGGAAGCGACCGCAACGCAGCTCTTATCGCCCGACGCTTTGGTTAATATGTAATATGTTCCATCGTCATTTTTTATAAACTTAAATTGCTGTGCGTCCGCCTTGGTATCGCTGTAAATCTGAATATTTGTTCCATTGTCCGCGCTGCCGTTTGCTACGTCAAGCAGATAAGTAATTTTATCTCCGACCTGCGAGTAAATATAATAATAACCTTCCCCGGCAGACAATACGCGCCATGTGTTATGGGAAGCGGGATCGTCTGCGCCCCATTGCTGAACGTTGGCGGCATTTTCGCTTTTTCCGCCCTCAACCTCCATGTAAAGACCGCTGTTTTCATTTTGTATAGTATAAACGGATCCCTCATTCAATGCGGCTGCGGTAAGATCCGGAGTTACAGGATCTCCGGCTGGCGGTGTTATTTTTATCAGCGGTCTGGCCGGAAGGTTCTGATCTGATCCGAGATAAAAGCTTGGATGAGGCGGCTGGTTGTAGGCGATATTTTGTCCTGCAACCTGAGTTCTGTATTGAATATCATGCATAAGCGTGGTAATACGGTAATCGGTTTCATAGGGAGTACAGTAAATTCTGACTGATTTTCCGTCGCTTGCTCTTACGATAAGTTCTTCACGCCAATCTCCGAAGATATCGGCGGAAAGACAAGGCGTGCCCTTAGTAGTATTGCATGTATAATATCCGTCGGTAGTTAATAGGGTGGAAAGCTTGCCGTCGTTTCCCATTTTTGAGATTGTAGCGGGTGAATCGGTGTAACCGTCTAAGATTTCCCGTTCCAGATCTCCGTCCCAATATGTAAGGAAATTTACAGCGGGGCGTTTGCAGGAAAGCGTATTTCCCGAACCGTTATATACGTCGTATCCCAATCCCCAGAATTCGGCTCCGTCGTTACCTGCCCATACGTTTCCTGCACAGCATCTTCCGGTATCGGAATCGCCGTCCTTATGGAAAATAATTTCTCCGTTTTTGGCGTCGACTAACGAAACTCCGTAGGGCTTATCTTCATGGCATATCCACAGCTCCAATCCGTCTCTTGAAGGAAGCAGATCACCGAGATGCATTGCGTCTCCATGTCCTTTGTTAAGACACCACAATACCTTTCCGTTGTCATCTAAACATGTGCTTCCTAAAACGATTTCCTGTTTTCCGTCGCCGTCTACATCAGCCGGCATGCAGTTATGATTTCCGTCGCCGTATCCGGAGGCGGAGGAATCGTTGCCGGTATCAAAATACCATCTTTGTACAAGCTTCTTGTCTACTACGTCATAAGCGCAGGCGGTCATACGCGTATAATAACCTCTTATTGTAACTGCGCTTGGCTTTACTCCGTCGAGATATGCCACGGCTCCAAGAAATCTGTCTACACGGTTTCCGTAGCTGTCCCCCCAGTTTGAAACTGTTCCTCTGCCGGGATTATAATCTACAGTATCGAGAGCCTTACCGGTTTCGCCGTCGAATAGAGTATAGTATTCAGGACCTGTAAGAATATAGCCTTTGGAATTTCTGTAGGTTTTTGAACTATCGCCTATAACAGCGCCTGTGCCGTCTATTGTACCGTCGGCAGTTTTACAGGTCATTTCAGCTTTTCCGTCAAGGTCAAAGTCCGCAACCAGAAATTGCGTATAATGTGCGCCGGCGCGTATATTGTAGCCCAGATCTATACGCCATAGTTTTTCGCCGTTGAGCTTGTAGCAATCGATATAAACCTTGTCGGTTTTGCCGGACTTTGAATTATCCTGTGAATTTGACGGATCCCATTTTACGAACAGCTCGTATTCTCCGTCCCCGTCCGCGTCTCCGACGGAGCAGTCGTTAGGACTGTAAGTACAGCTTGAGCTTGTCGGCGTATCAAGCTTAAGCTCAAGGTAATTTTTGTCGGACTGAAGCTTGCATATGTCTGACGATATTACTTTATTGTTTTCTATTGTTTCTATTTTATATGTATCCGAGGATTTTCCGGAGGCGTCAAGAAAACAGGTAGCTTCTCCGGCGTTGCTTGTATAGATTAGGGTATTGTTTCTGTAAAGCTTGAATACTGCGCTGTCGCTGTCGTCAGCAAGAAAACGCCAGCTTATCATCATTCCGGATCCGGTATTGACTGCTGAAATTCCTCTGTCAAGGTATTCTGCATACGACGATCCGGCAGCATACGCAGAATTATTTTTGTTGTAAACGGTTCCTGCGGCAGCGGAACCGGAAATACATATCGATAACAGCAGGGCTGTTATTCTGGAAAGTTTTTTCATAATTAATTCCCACCTTTTTAATTAAAACCTTTTTGTGTTTTTGCATAGTTATTTTCTTAAAGGTTTAATATATATGTATACATTCTATCATAAAATTCTATTTGAAGCAATCAGATATTATGACTTATACTAATAAATTGTGACATATTTAAGAGATGATGAAAAAAGGACGCCGTTAAGGCGCCGCATCGTTAATTTATAGCTTTACACTTTACCTGAATAATGCTATAATAAATAAATATCAATAGGTTTCGGTGATAAATATGTATAAAAAATTAATTCCGTTTATTTGTCTTGCTCTTTCCGCTGTATGTATGACTGTGATTTTTATTTTTTCCTCTCAGAATAGTTTTGATACTAATATGCTTAGCAGAAAAATTACTTCTATAATTGTCGAAGAGGTTTTTAAAGGATATGATTCTATGGATTTAGACATGAAAAATATAATAGTAGATCAGTTTAATCTGTTTATTAGAAAAACAGCTCATTTTTTAATGTATTTTTTTCTTGGCTTTCTCTGCTTTTCCGCATTCAGCGCTTTGACTAATAAGTATGCAAAATCGTTCGGTTTGGCTTGGAGCTGCTGTTTTATTTATGCGGTTCTTGACGAGCTTCATCAAAAATTCGTTCCCGGAAGAACGCCGCTGTTTAAGGATGTTATTATAGATTCTGCCGGCGGATTAATTGGAATAATATTCGGTTTTCTGATAATATCCGCGGCGCTGAACATCAGGAACAGAATCAGCAATAATAATTCTTCTCAAGGACTTTCCAGTTAATGAGCTTCATTATATTGTTAACATATCGTTCTCTGTGATTCTGATATTGCAGATAATATGCATGTTCCCATACGTCTATAGGGAAGATTGGGTTAAGACGCTGTTCTATGGGCGTTTCCTGATTTTTAAGTATTATAATATGCATTTTGCCGCCCATATCGGAAGTTAGGTATGCATATCCTGATCCAAACACTGACATTGCTGCTTCCTTTAAGCAGCATATCAACGATTTCAGGCTCCCGAAATTATCATTTATTACTTTTTCAAATTCAGGGGAAATTCTTGATCTTCCGGCTGGTATAAGGCAATCAAAATACAGTCTGTGATTAAAAGCTCCTCCCGCATTTCGCTTTATACTCGTTCTGATTTCTTCCGGAAGAAAGGCTTGTTTTATTAAAAGCGCTTCAAGAGGAAGATGGTGAAGCTGCGGATAGTTTTTAAGAGTATCGTTCAGCTTCTTAACATAGCCTGCATAATGACTGTCATGATGGATTTTCATAGTCTGAGCGTTTATCCATGGCGATAAGGCGTTTACAGGGTAAGGAAGAGGTTGTGCGGTAAAGGGATAGTGTTCGGGTTCGTTCAAATTTATCAGCTCCTTGACAATATTTGTTTAATTATATGCGGTCAGAAGCTGAAAAATTACAATAATAAATAAGGCAAATCCTTTCGGATTTGCCTTATTTATTATTGTTCGTAAGTAGAGAGAATATTAAGAGCGACTTCCTTTCTTGTCTGTCTGGTATCCATTGCTTGTTTTTCAATGTACCTGTGAGCCTGAGGCTCTGAAAACTTCAAATATTGTATTAGGCAGCATTTGGCTCTGTTGATCAAGCGTATTTCCTCAATTTTCGTCTGAAGCTTAAAATTTTCTGTTTGGAGTCCGAGCATTCTTGAACGTGTTGCTGAAACAAGCTTTATAGATTGATGAAATAAAGTTTTATTTACCGGTTTAGGGATAACGCAGACTCCGTAACAGCTTAGTTTATCTGAAACCTCGTCTGAGATATCAGATTTGCATATTAAAATTATTCCGGAATTTGAAGATTCAGCCGCCTTAATAGAAAGTTCGTGACCGAATTCATCCGACAGCGGAGTATTGATGACAATCAGCCCGTATTCGTTTTGATTTATGCATCTTCTTGCGTCGTTTCCGCTTTTTGTGCCGATGATCTGACCATAGCCCGATATCTTTAAAAGCTGAGACAGAAGCTCTATTCCTTTATCTGAACCTGAAGCCAACAGCACTCTGTCCATAAAATTCACAACCTTTAAATAATTTTAAAATAATTTTCATTTTCGAAAGCAGGCTTGTTATCCGATAAATTATATTCCGTCAAATCGCATTCAAGTCGCTTAAATACGGCCTCATATATTTCAGGCGACAGATTTTCTTTTACAAAACCGCTTGATTTAGCGAGCTTCAGCGCTTCTTCCAGATTATTCGGAAGTTCCGCGAAGTTTCCTGTCGACGAGCAGGTAAAGGTATCCTTTCCTAAAACAGAATGATTTTCAATACCTTCAAATCCTGCGGCGAGCAGCAGCTTGAAAACAATATAGGGATTGCATGCGGCGTCAGCGGAACGCACTTCTATTCTCGGATGTTTCCCGCCGGCGGTGTAAGGTATTCTTATAAGCTGCGAATGATTTTCAAAGGACCAGTTTACATACTTAGGGGCAAAGTTTTCGCCAAGACGCTTATAGGAGTTTGTAATGGGATTAAGAAAGCAAGTTATTTCGCGTATTCTGTTTAAAATGCCGGCGATAAACTGGCTGCCCTTTTCCGTCTGAGTATCGGCGGACGGCGAAAATATAAATTCTCCTCCGTTTTTAACAGCGATGCTTATGTGAAGTCCGCAGCCCGGTTTTTTTTCAATAGGCTTTGGCATAAAGGTTGCGAATAATCCGTTCTGAGCGGCAACGTTTTTAACTACCGTTTTGTAATATATCATGTTGTCGGCAGCGGTAAGTACGTCGCTTCTTGTAAAATCAATTTCGTTTTGTCCGGGGCCGTGGGTATGCCTGGAGCTTTGCGGTCTGAATCCCATTTCCTCCAGCGAAAGGCAAATTTCACGTCTTACGTTTTCACATTTGTCAAGAGGAGCTATATCAAGATAGCTTGCCTGATCGTGAGGAGTTCTTGTAGGCTCTCCTTCGTCGTCGGTGTTAAAAAGATAGAATTCACATTTTGTACCTATTTCGCAGGTATAGTTCTTTTCGCGCATTTTTTCTATATAGCTGCTAAGCTCATGCCTTAGATCGCCTTTATAGGGAGTTCCGTCAGTGCACATTATATTACAGAAAAATCTGATAACTCTGCCGGATTTGGGACGCCACGGCAGTACTGAAAGCGTTGATATATCCGGAAAAAGCAGAAGATCGGCGTGACATCCCGCGAGGGTTGTAGCGTCGAAAGCAATGCCGTGTTCAAACGCATATGAAAGCTGATCCGGCATAATCGCAATATTTTTTAATTGTCCGTAAATATCTGTAAATGTAAGCCTTATAAATTTAACGTCGTTTTCTTCCACAAAGCTTAATATTTCCTTTGGAGAATAATTCATTTTTTAAGCTCCATTCTCAGCCGGTTATTTTTATTTTTTCCTGTTTTTCGGCTGCAAAAGCAGGGAAACAATATCTATAATTATACATTATTTTTAGCTGTCTGTAAAGATACGATGATAATTTTAAATAAAGCTGGATTCGACATAAATTGTGAACATTTTGTAAATAATCTCAAAAAATATTGATTAATTATTAAAAGTAGTATAAAATTTATTATGATGTTTTAATCGTTTATAAAATATACGAAATATTAAACGTTAACAGAATCTTAATCAAGGGGGATATGTATGCTGAGGATTGCTGTTTGCGATGATGAAACAGAAACTGTTAAAATAGTAAATAAAATACTTTCAAGCTATTGTGAAAAAAAGCTTATAAATTACAAGATTCATAAATTCAGCGATGGCAATGAGCTTCTTAATGCAAAGGAGTGCTTCGACATGATTTTTCTTGATACGGAAATGAAATCTTCCAATGGAATAGAAATAGGACGTAATATAAGGGCTAATAACAGCCGTGTTGCAATAGTTTATATTACAAGCTTTGTAGAAAATTGGCGCAGAGCTTATAAGGTTCATGCATTTGATTTTATAACGAAGCCGTTTACGGATTATGAAATATATTCGGTAATGGACGACTATCTTGCCGTAGTACATGCAGATGAAGAAAGAAAGCTGATGTTTCCGACAGACGACGGAACAATTTGCCTTAGCATTAATGATATTTATTACTTTATGTATGAATCCAAAAAAAAGGTTTATGTACATACGTTTAATGAAAGAATCCTGGTTAAACAGCACTTAATGGAAATTTATTCTAATCTGGATAAAAGTCGATTTTATAGATCAAGAAGGGACTGTATATTAAATTTAAAATATGTTAAGAAAATCAAAAATAATTTTGTGATTGTTATGAGAAACGGCGATTTACTGCCGTTGGCGCAGAGGAAGAAGGATGAATTTGTTGCAATGCTTACAAAGGAATATGTTAATAGTATGAAGGGAGGTTATAAAAGCTTGAGCGATTAAAAATATAAGTTTAGGAAATAATCGCTTTTAATTAAATACGGGAAAAATGGCATAAGCTTTCAACTTATGTCATTTTTTGGCATTTAGGGCTGAATTTGGTGCATTCAGGGCAAAACTATTGAAATTTTTGGTAAAGTATATTATACTAATATTGTAGAAATCAATAACAATATATTTATTTT
>ERZ779894.4258-NODE-4258-length-10152-cov-2.389720_pt1 | contig 10152 bp, 9 predicted proteins | sample MGYA00511587_ERZ779894 | MGnify/ENA primary metagenome ERZ779894 (study PRJEB29588, sample SAMEA2160490) | human gut metagenome | biome: human gut; feature: human-associated habitat; material: faeces | place: Denmark | collected 2008/2010 ... | reverse complement strand
TAATCCGGGAAATTGCCGGTGCACTGCCGTATCTTTGTTTCACCAACAGAAAGGGAGAATGTCCTTCTTTTCTTTAATACAAATTCAGTATGGCAACAGTGTCTGTGGTGCGCTATCAGCGCAAAAAAAAGATTGGTGATGACAAATCGCCGATGGTGTATGTGCTCAAACCCAAGCCGGGGGAATCGAAACTTTATTCTATCGAGTCGCTGGCGCGTGAGATCGAGTCGATCGGTTCGCTTTCGGTGGAAGATGTGGAGCATGTGATGCAATCCTTTGTCCGCTCGATGAAGAAGGTGCTCGTAGCAGGGAATAAGGTGAAGGTTGACGGCTTGGGGATTTTCTATACCACGCTTACTTGTCCCGGTGTGGAACAGGAAAAGGACTGTACGGTGAGGAATATTACTCGTGTCAACCTTCGTTTCAAGGTCGATAATTCTCTGCGGCTTGCCAACGACAGCACGGCTACCACACGTGGCGGGGACAATAACATGGTCTTCGAACTCATCTCCAAGAATGCGCCGGCTTCGGGAGGAAGCGGTGATGGCGGAGGCTCCGGTAGTGGCGGCGGTTCCGGTGGCGGTTCCGGTTCCGGTGGCGATGGAGGGGAGGAGGAAGCTCCCGATCCTACCGTTTAATCCGGTAAGTACATCAGCATCATTAATGTGTGATACCTGTAAATGAATAACCTGTAAAAATGAAAAGTTATGATTGACAAGATTTTGGAGATTGCATTGGAGATCCTGTTTTTCTTCCGCAGGAAGAGAAAAGGAAAACGAACGAAAGGGCAGGTCGATGAGGAAGATTGACCTGATTGTGATCCACTGTTCCGCCTCTAGGGCGGACAGGGATTTCACGGAAACAGACCTTGAAGTGTGCCACCGCCGGCGGGGATTTAACGGGATCGGCTATCACTTTTATATCCGGAAAAATGGCGACATCAAGACTACCCGCCCCATTGAACGGATAGGAGCTCATGCGAAAGGCTTTAATCAGACAAGTATCGGTATTTGCTATGAGGGCGGACTTGACTGTCACGGGCGGCCTGCCGATACCCGTACCGAATGGCAGATACACTCGATGCATGTGCTTGTGCTTACGTTGTTACGTGATTATCCCGGTTGCCGGGTGTGCGGACATCGTGACCTGAGCCCTGATCTGAACGGGAACGGGGAGATCGAGCCGGAGGAATGGGTGAAAGCTTGTCCGTGCTTTGATGCGGAGGAGGAGTGGGCTTGACGAAACTTGCTAATGAATATGATTCAGGCACGGTTTTCATAGGGAAATTTTAGGCACGGATGATACGGACGCCAACACGGATTTGAGAGGCTGCGCAGCCAAATCCGTGTTAATTCGTGTCATCTGTGCCTTTTCTTTTCTTTCACGGTGAGGCTTTATTCTTCTCCGTGCTCGGTATGAATAAACTTTTTGTTCGTTCCTTTCAGTCGGAACATATTGGCTATCATTGCCAGTGCCAGTGTCGGAATCTGCAGGATTGCTTTTCCTAATTTCCGGTTTAGCAACTTTCCCGGCACAGGTATGATCATGGCGGCAACTTGAGCGGCTGACAGTATCCACCATTTGATGGCTGTATACCATTCGTATCCTCCGCTTTGCAGACTCATTAGTAAGCCGATTGCGGTAAAGAGTAAAGTGAAACCGAAAACTCCCGCCAGTTGTATCAGACGGGGAGGCAGCATCCATTGAAGAATCTTGTCGCAGTAGTCGATATTTCCCTGAATCAGTGCTTTCGGGAAATCGGGCAAGGAAGCCCGCAATGCACCGTATTGTGCTGCAATCCATCGTTTACGCTGATTTTTGATACCTTCTTTTTTCTGTGTTTTTTCATCGTATACAGGCAGTTGTTCCAGATATTCGATATGAATGCGTTGTTTTAGCAACAGGGCTTCCAGCTCCTTGTCTTCGCCCGATGTTTGCAGATGTCCTACATTTCGGCGGAACCAATGAACGTCGAATGCCATTCCGGAACCGGCTAATCCGGCTGACAATCCTATCGCGTTGTGCCCGCTACGGAAGAATCCGTTGTTTATTTCTTCGCTGATCGCATCCAGAACAGCGATGTCTGTATTCATGTTTTTTCCTGTGCGGTGGGCTTGTACGGCATGCAGGCCGGACTCAAAAGCACGGTTGATTTCTGCGAGGAAATTGGGAGTCGTTACATTGTCGGCATCCATGATCACTACTACGTCATAAGATTCGTTGGCAGTGACGTTCATTGCCAGCGTAAGGGCTTTGGCTTTGGAACTATTGGTATAGTCGGCTACTTGCAAACAGATGGGGAGTGTTTGTAGGGCAGCATTCGTGTCCGGCTGCATCTGATCGGAGATGACAAGAACGTCGTACATTTCTTTGGGGTATTCCTGTTCGAGGAAATTACGGATAGTGGAGACGATCACCCTGTCTTCCTTGTATGCAGGGAAGAGTACAAGAAAACGACGCAGGATACGTGCTTCGGAAAGTTTTCGCGGACGATAGAATTTGGAGGCAATGGCGTAGAACAGCAGATAACCGACACAAAGTGCCAGAAGAATAAAGAGAATCCAGTCAATAAAGGTGTACATGGTCTTTCATTTTTAAGGGTTATCGGATAGGAGAGGTGACAGAAAAGCTTCTGACAACGCCTTTCCATACTGCGGCAAATAAATCGAAACGACCTTTCACGGCAAACTGAAGGCTATTTTTTCCGGCAGCTATGGTAGATTGATAAAGAATGGAGAGCAGCCGTTGAGCACCTTTCCGGTTGCGGCGGGTGTAGAGCAAACGGTTGCGCGTCATGTAGAAGGTACGTAGCTTGCTGAACTGTCCGGTGCTCTGGCTTTCTTTGTGGAAGACGGTGCAACGAGGCTCATACCATAGTTCGTAACCGGCATTTGTCATCTGTGTACACCAGTCCATTTCTTCATAATACAGGAAGAATATTTCCGGCATTTCTCCTACTTTCTCAATGACTTCACGTTTTACCATGAGTGCCGCCCCATGCAGGTAGGGGGTCGTGTGCGGGGTGTCGAACGTGCCGTCGTCCGGACAGCCGAAACCTGTCATTTCGTTGCGTATAGTGATTGCCGACAGGGAGGTGAATCCGGCAAACTGTATGTTTTGCGGAGGAAAGGCAAAGCGTATCTTCGGAGAGACGGCTCCGATGTTTTTCTGACTTTCCAGTCGCTCTGTCAGGTAGTGGAATCCGTCTGATTCAACATAAGTGTCATTGTTTATCAGAAAGATATAGGCTCCTTTGGCTACTCTGATCCCCAGATTATTTCCGCCAGAGAAGCCTAGGTTAGACTCGCTCCGCAGGGTGACTATATCGGAATATAGCTCCTTGATTTTAGTCGCTTCGTCTTCGCGCGAAGCATTGTCTACGACGATGATTTCATAGCTCACGGAATGTACATGTGTTTGCAGCGATTCTATTAATTCGCAAGTGTCTTTAAAGCCGTTGTAGCAAACTGTGATAAAGGAGACTTGAGGTTCGTTCATCATAATCTATTGTTCGTTTTTCAGTTCTGTTTCTTTACTTTGCTGCATCCGCTTGTCAATGTACGGTCCTGCGAAGCAGAGGGCAAAGGCTGTGTATATGGGGATGGAGTTGGGATATTGCATCACGTCGTTGGCATAGGCTGCCAGATAGAATCCGGCAGCGGTACAGAGCCAGGCAGTAAGTAAGCCTCGCAGGCGTTTGTTCATGATCTTGAACATCAGTATCCATCCGCACCATGCAAAAAGGACTCCGTGAACAGCCAGGTAGAGAACTAGACCGATGATTCCGGTTTCTACCCATACTGAGACTAACCAGGAATCCGGTGGATAGAGCATACGTTCTTTGGGATAGAAACGGTCGCCTTTGGATAACCCTATCCCATATCCAAAAGGCTTGTGAATCATCAATTCTCTCATTTTCTTTCGATTGTCTACACGTAATTGATAGGAAGCGTCTTGGCTAGGACGAAATGCAGAACGCATCTTGCGGATATATTGATTGTCATCTCCTATATTGGTACATACAAAAAACAAGAATAACAAGGCAAGAACTGAAATACCTGTAATACATGCTTTGCGATTGCGTGAAAGAATAATGAAACTCCCTAAAGCACCGATAGGCAGAGCTATCGCAGCCCGTGTTCCAGAAATTCCCATTCCGTAAATGGCGGCAATAATGACAATTATAAAATAGATTTTCAGCCATACACCTTTTATATAAAAAAGTGAAATTCCAAAAAGTGAAACACCCATAGCCATGTGTACGCCGAAGTTCGCTGCATCACTGAAGAATGAGAAATAACGAATACCGGACCAAATAATATGAGTTCTTGCTCCTCCCAAAACGTATAAAAAATACTGCTCACGTTCATTAAAACCACAGTTTTTTTGCCAATATCCTTTGGCTGCTGCCAAGAGGATGAAAAGAGACCATATAATTAGAAGCCACTGAATCCCCTTGATGTTACGGATTGCTAACGGTACGATGACAGCACATACAATAGGATATATGAGATAATGGGTGATGGAGATATTCCATGCTGCCTGAACATTGTTCGGATTAGCTATCTCTAATATGCAATAAACTCCCCATATCAGAAAAAGCATAAGCATACCATTACGACTTTCCGACCAGTCAATTTTTTCATGCATTCCGTACGCAAAGAGCAAAACAACGGCAAACAATGTACACATTAATGTTGCTACTCCCAATGGTATGTCTGTCACTGCATAAGCTGCTGCCAGCAGGAATTGGAGAATGAAAAGTGTATAGAAACTTTGCTTTGAATATTTGATAATTAATAAGAAAATAACTGTCATTAAAGGTAATGAACTAATCGTCAGAAAGAAAGGAAGGGAAGTACGAAAGAACATTTTGTATAATATATACAATCCTCCTGCCAATAGTAAATGTACCCATCCTTTATTGGCAAAATAGTTACCGGCTACTGTTAAGTATTGACTGTATTTTCCTTTATCATTCGTCATCTTCATCTCCTGATGTTGCCGGCTGCTTCTTTCTTTTTGTGAACGTAAATATACTTTCTGTCAATGCTAATTGTGACAGTCGGTATACTATTTTCCTCCAAAGTGTATATGGTGGAAGCATACCAGTGTAGTCTTCAACCACATTGCGGGATGCGTGTGTCAAGTAAACATAAAGTGGAGTTTTACCTACTTGTTGACTTAGCTTTTCTGACAAGAGCTTATCGGTCTCTTTCCAACCACGGTCAGCACGGGCTACGAGTATATTTAGATTAGCTTCTTGTAGTAATTCCAGCGATATGCTAGCTTCCCGCAGATTGGGATATTCAACGATGAGAATATCTTCTTCCTCTGATGTGTATAGATCGGTAATGCTTTTGGCCAGGTTGTATTCTCGTGAATCAATTCTGAAGTCTGACTTCCATGTTATTACTTTTGTTTTAAGTCCGATACTGTTCCAATATTTTTTTAGGGCTTCGATCACATAACTTTTGCCTTCCCCGCCTTCTGTGCTAATAAAATTGATAATGTAGGGCAATCCTTCTTTCTTTTGCTGACAGAAACGAAGGATACTATTGCTTAACTGTTTTGTAGCTATACTTTTTGATTCTTCAACATGATTGTGATACTCTAAAATAGAGTCTTTGGGAAAGGCGCCTAACATCGGAAGTCCAATCAAACGACGTGTACGAATAGAATCGCGTAGAGTACGGTCTAATAATTCAAGAATTAAGAAGAATCCCAAAATAAATAAGAAGGTACCGGCACACGCTGCCATTACCATTTTTTTCAAAGGAGTGGGCATGGCACTGATCGGATATGCCGGAGCATTCAACACTTTTAATGCAGCGGAGGTCATTTCCAAATTTTTTCTACGCATGAGGGCATCATTGTAGCTTTTCAATACAGACAAGTAATTTTGCTCTATAAAAGTTATGTTACGCTCTTGACGTTTGATAGTGGAACCTACTGGTGCAAACTGTCTGTATTTCTCGTTGAGGTCTATACGGCTTTGCTGTATAATTTGTAAGTCTGATTTGGCTTTTTCGTATTGCATGGTTACTTCAAGCCACTGTTCTATGATGTTCTCTTTAGCTATTCCTTCTTTGGTATATTTGTTCTCTACATATTTATTTGAAAGCTCGGAAAGCTCCTTGCGCGTTTGATTTAAGCGATTCTTATATTCCTGTAATGAGGCTTCTTGATTCTGATGATCACTTGAAATTGTTTCCATTTCTGAGATTTTTCCTGTAAGCGAAGCGGCTTCATTTAGTTTATCCAAGAACTGAAGATTGTTGATTACATGTTTGGCATTGCTGCCCATTTGCTTTTCCAGTTCGTTTAACATTGCTTTGGCGCTATTGTATGCAATCAGTACGTTTTGTTCACGTAACTCAAACTCTTTGTTGATGGCAGCGATTTCTTTGGTCTCATCGTAATAATTAATAACACGTTTTTCTACGTTATATTGCGTTAGTGAGTCTTCTTTAAGTCGAAGTTCCTTTCCGATGCGTTGAAGTTCGCTTTTAAAATATTCGATAACTTTATCTGTTTCACCATAACGGATTGCACTGTATTCGTTTACAAATTCTTTGGTCAGGATGTCAATGGTATTATAAGCGATACCCGGATCACTTGCCGTATAACTTATTTCAATCAGATCGCTGGCACCTTTACGCGCTACTCTGATTGCTCTGAGATCATTATAAGAGTAATAGGGCAAATTATAATAGAATACTCCATAGAGATAGTTTGCTTGGGTCGGTCTCAAGTAATTGAAAAAGTTGGCTACCGTTTTATCTTCGCTGTTTTTATCTATTAATGACAGTATTTCTTTCCCGTTCGGACTATTCTTTAGGTGTTCATATATTCTGTTGTAATTGCTGGCTTTGATGAATTCATTGTCTTCTTTTGGATTACCTTTGATCAGACTTCGGGCATATAATCGGATAGATACCCGTTTGAGTGTACTTTCAGCCTTGATAATGTTCATTAGGTTATCCATAGCGTTCTGAGTTGTCGCCCAATCCACTTTGTTATTTCCACCTTCTAGATTGTAGCCGGAAGCAGCACCAGTGTAGAGGGTTGCCTCTACGTTATATGTTTTGCCTATCATGCGTTTCCCAAAATAGTAAACAGCAAATGTTATAATGGCTGTTCCAATAAGTAACCACCAACGGATACGATATAGGAATCTGCTGATATAAAGGATGTATTCCATAAATGTATGTTTATTTGTTTCTTAAAATGGGAGTGTGGGTGACTAACTCAAGTATCATTAAACTCTTGCTTAGCTCGAATTTGCTGTTTTCGAATTTCTCTTGTGCGTCAGATTGGCGAGATTTTTCAGATGATAAAGTTCCCGAATCAATAGCTCCATTCGAGAAATCCTTTTCAGCTATACTATATTGTACATTAGCAAGCATGAGGGCTTCGGCATTAAGTTTAAGAATGTTTAATTGGGAGGTCGCAGTTGCGTATAGAAGGATAATTTCCTTTTTCATTTCCTCAAACTTAACTTCTCTTTCAAGTTGGGCGGTACGTACATTCAGTTTTTGGCGTTTTACCCGCGCTGTCAAGTCAAAGAGACCGTCCAAAGGAATGTTGACTCCTGCACCTACTGTATATCCGTTCTGTGCCTGTGTTGCATAGGTCAGGTAAGGTGCAATTGCTACATCTGTATAAGTAGACTCGTTACCGAACATACCATACTGGTAGCTGCCCCGTAAACTGAAAAAGCCTAAGAAGGCACGCTTCTCTTTTGCCAGAAGCTTCCGTTCAATTTGTTCTTTTACTGTAGCTAATTCATAGGTCGGAGCGCTTTTTGCGTTCTCGAAAAGAAGATCCAGCGGTGGAAGTGTAATGCTGGAATAATCACTTGGTTGTAGTTTTGAGTAATCGCTTACCTCTTGCGCAGTTACGCTTCCGATGGAGGCAAACAAAAATAGTAATCCTCCGAAGAGGTATCTGATTTGTTTCATAAATTAACCCTATTATCTGCTTTTGCTGTGTTATAGCAACGCAAATATAAGGATTAATTTTATTTAATGATGTTCTTATGGAAGCATTTTATCATCTTTCTTGTTAATTATGAGCAAATACTTATTTAGAATGCCTCCGTCATGTTGAAATAGAATAAATTCTGCTTGTTCACCATGTCTCTGCCGAAGTCAAGACGGACGTTCATACGGGGCTGAACTTCAATGCGTAAACCGAGTCCCAGATTAGGAAGTACACCTTCGATTTTGCCCGGAGTAGGGCCCATGAAGCCGCATCCTCCCCATGCTACGTAGCCTACATGATTCAGCATCTTCTTCACCCAATTGCTTTTGTCCGTATTTATCATCTGACGGTATTCTGCCATCATCACGTGGGATGACTTGTCGCGAAACTGTCCCATATAATAACCACGAAGGTCGAAAGGAGTGCCGCTGAGTGCGTATTTAGTCAATGGAACATTGCCGAATACATTCTTTGTCTGCACTGTCCAAGCCAATACTTTACGTTTGCCTAGGGTCTTGTATTGGCGGTAGTCTATTTCCAAACGGTAGAAATTATTATCGCTTCCGAAGGCTTTGTTGTACATCATCCCACGAAAGTCCAGATACGTTCCCCGATAAGCATTGGCGGGAACGTCACGGGTGTCGTACGTCAGCAGGAAACCGAGTCCGGAACTGAGGTTAGAGTAGCCGTGATCCGTACCGCCGGCGGCAATATACGATGGTTGCTCTATCATTCCTGCGGCAGGTTTAGTGATCTTGTCATAATTGAAGTCGATCTGCGGACCGGCAAAGAAGTTGCTTTTCCCCAGACGGAATAAAAACCACGGATTCACCTGCACACCGCTATAACGGTATTCGCTGGTGTCTTCGCCACGCGGATAGTCCTTGTTGGTGCTGTATCCGATGCCGTAGAAATTTTCCAGTGTATTCTTATATGCAAAGACTCCGAAGATGCGGAATCGGTCGCCTTTGAAGAAAAGCTGCGGTTTGGTGAACAGGTTCAGTCCTCCTTTGCTGGCGGAGTAAGCCAGGCGGTTTATATGACCTTTAGAAGCAGCTACGGAAGAAACGTTTACAATAGTTCCTTTTCCCTGTTTTTTCATAACTTCAACAGCTTTTTGAGACATTAGGAAAGTGCCTATAACGTTAACATCCAGAGTTCGGTGGAAATCTGCAAGGCTGGTATTATCAATGGTTCCTCCGAGTACAATGCCAGCGTTATTGATTAAAATGTCCAGACGACCAAACTGTTCTAAGGTTTTATTAATAATATGTGATGCGGTTTCCGGATCTGCTATATCGCCTTGTATGAAAATGCTTTTAAAGCCTTTTTGCGTTAGCTGCTCGGTAACTGCTTTGGCAGAGTTACTGACAGAATTGCAGACAACAAATGCTCCTTCTTCGCAGAAACGTAGAGCTGTAGCGGCTCCGATTCCGGCTCCGGCACCAGTAACGATAACTATTTTATTTTTAAAACGCATATTTTCTCCTTATTAGTATTCACGTACTCTGTTTATACATGTGGCATAATCATCTTTCTGGAAGAATAGTTCCTGCTTTCCGAGAACATATCCTTCAATACCACAGTTGTGGTATAGATCAGAAATCACTTCTTTTGTTGCACCACCATCCAAAACAAGGTGATAGTTTAAATTGTGATCAATGCGGTATTGGTTTAAATCTGCAAATTTTTGACGGGTGTAAGGCATAAAAGTGCGGCCTGCAAACCCAGGATTAACACCCATGACCATAACATAATCAACGATAGGCAGCATATCTTTTACAGATTCTAAGGAGGTGCAGGGATTTAATACTATACCGGGCATTTTTCCGAGAAGCTGGATCTGCTCTAAAGTAGCAGAAGGTACAAGCTCGGATTCTGGATGAATGTAAATAATATCTGCTCCAGCATCTGCTATCATTTTCAGGTAACGATGAGGCTGCATGACCATCATATGGCAATCAATCAGCTTTTTGCCGCCCTTATCAGTAATGCGTCGAATCATATCTAACTCCCGTACAGACATAGCGAAGTTAGGAACAAAAGTTCCATCCATAATGTCTACATGGTAAATATCCATATCCGTAGCATCTAATTTTTCAATTTCTTCCCGGATATTATCAATAGCAAGATTTAAGATAGATGGGCATAAAATTTTGCGTGATT
>ERZ779894.4257-NODE-4257-length-10152-cov-17.364465_pt1 | contig 10152 bp, 11 predicted proteins | sample MGYA00511587_ERZ779894 | MGnify/ENA primary metagenome ERZ779894 (study PRJEB29588, sample SAMEA2160490) | human gut metagenome | biome: human gut; feature: human-associated habitat; material: faeces | place: Denmark | collected 2008/2010 ... | reverse complement strand
CGGGGACATGGTGCGGCGGCAGATGAACGTGGCCCAGGCGGAGGCCCATGTGGAAAAGCTTCTGCAGGAGGACCGGACCACGCCGCCCCGGGGGCGCAGCACCTACATCATCAAGGATGTGCGGCTGTTTCTCAACAGCGTGGACCGGGGACTGCACCTGATGCGTCAGGCCGGGGTGGACGCCGGGTGGGACCGACGGGACACGGAGCAGGAGATCCTGCTGACCATCCGGATCCCCAAGCGGGCCCGTACATAAATCAACAGTGTGTTGAAGAACCGGCGATTGTTACCGGATTGTAACCTTTTTTGGAAGGAGATGTAGTATACTATACGAACACGCAACAGCGCGGCAACAGAATGATGAGGAGGGGCCCTGATGGAAAAGACAGACCAGAAGCCCTTGCAGAAGGAAAAGCGGACCCGTTCGGCGGGCCGGATCGCCGGGATGGCGGCGGGTATCGCCGTGGGCGTTCTGGCGGCGGCATACCTGGCGGTGTGCATCGCGGCCGCTGCGGGAAGGACCACCCTGCACCGTACCCGGGTGCTGGGCGTGGACGTGGGCGGACTTACCGCCCAGGAGGTTCGGGATAAATGGCAGCGGGACGGAGCCGATGCGTGCAGCGGCGAGGTCATCCACCTGACCCTGGGAGAGGAGACCATCGGACAGGTGAGCCTGTCGGAGCTTGGGGTATCCGTTACGCCGCAGGAGGCGGCCCAGGCTGCCTGGAACGCGGCCCATGGGGGAAATTTCTTCGTCAACGGGTATCACCTGATCCGCAGCTGGTTTGGGGAGACTCAGGCGGCAGTCCGGTGGGATCTGGACGCGGCACAGCTGTCCCAGCGGGCGGAGAGCCTGAGCCGGGAGCTGAGCCGTGACCCGGTGGACGGCGCATACCGTATGGAGGAGGGCAAGGGCGACGGCTTCTACGTCACCAAGCCCGCCGACGGACGCACCATTGACCGGGATAAGCTGGCCCGGGCCCTGCATCAGGCCGTGACCACCCGGTGTCTGGACCCCATCGAATGCGTCAGCACCGTGACCCAGGGCAAGGCCCTGGATCTGGCGGCAGTGGAGCGGGAGATCGGCGGTGAGGGGAAGAACGCTTCCTATGACCGGGCCACCGGTCAGGTGGTGGAGGGGCGCGTGGGCGTTACCTTTGACGTGGCGGCGGCCGAAAAGCTGGTGGAGCAGGCCCAGCCCGGGCAGGAGCTCGTGATCCCCGCCCGGATCACCTATCCCACCGTTACCAAGGCGGGGCTGGAAAAGGTGCTGTTCCGGGACGTGCTGGGGCAGTACACCTCCTATGTCTCCGGCACCAGCGACCGTATTTTCAACGTCCGCAAGGCCGCCGGGAACATCAGCGGCTCCGTGGTCAACAGCGGCGAAAATTTCAGCTATAACGACGCTGTGGGCCCCACCACCAAGGAGGCCGGGTTCAAGATCGGCACCGCCTATGTGGGCGGCAAGGCCGTGCCCTCCTATGGCGGCGGCGTGTGCCAAGTGTCGTCCACCCTGTACTATTCGGCGCTGCTGGCCAATCTGAAAATCGTGTCCCGGGCCTGCCACATGTATGCCCAGGACTACGTACCCTCCGGATGCGACGCCACGGTGTTCTGGCCGTATCTGGACTTTGTGATCCAGAACAACACCGACTATCCCATCAAGATCGTGACATATTGGTACAACAACAACGTCACGGTGAAGATCTTCGGCACCAAAACCGACAGCAGCTTCGTGAAGATCACCAGCAAGACCGTGTCCACCACCCCGTGGAAAACCATCTATAAGGAAGTGGACAATCTGGCTCCCGGCGCGGAGCGGGTGACCCAGTATCCCATCACCGGGTTTACCGTGCAGACCTGGCGGAATGTGTATGACGGCAACGGGAATCTGATCTCCAGCAATTTCGAGGCGGAGAGCAATTACGACAGCCGGGACAAGATCGTGGAGGTGGGCAAGCAGAAGCCCCAGCCCGAGCCCACGCCGGACCCGACTCCGGAGCCTGCGCCAGACCCCGATCCGGAACCCGCCCCGGAGCCCACGCCGGACCCGGAGAACCCGGAAAACTGAGTAAAAAAATCAGGGCCCTGTGGTAGCTGTCCATAAAACAGGTTTTGAGAAACAAATACTATGGCAGTTGCCGGACAAGGGTTGCTGACAAAAGGGGTATGTGTCATTAAGGCACATGCCCCTTTGCTTTTGCAGTTGCCTTTGTTGATGGTAGATGGATAGGATGGATTTTGTACGATTTAAGGTCGATAATCCGGAATTAGCTTCCCTGTGAGCAACGCAAAAATCAGGGGCAATGATGCGTCCATGCCCTTGCACAAGTACAGCTCATAGGTCAGTCAAATGCCGATTTCCAACCTGTTTCATAAGGGTACTTCTGAGATGTCATCTTTCAGAAAAGTAGTCAGAAATCCCTCACTTAAACCAATCCTTGTGAGGATAGGAAAGAAGTTTGCTGAAACGATAATTTTGTCCATTATTCCGCGCTTCTGCAATCCGTGTACTGCGCTCACCGTTCCGTTCGCTATTGCATGGTTACAATTAGTTGTTCACCATCCAATGAACAGTGGAATCCCTTTCCATAAGCAGCACATCATTTACAGCGATAGAAACCTCTGAATTTGAAAACTGTTTTTGCCTGTCCTGCCGAGCAAGTAGGATAGACAAGCACAAAGAAACATGCTATAATTTTTATAAATACTCTAAAAGACCACGTTAACATGTCAGGTCGCTGTCTGGCGGCACTTATTAACGGAGGTTTGGGTTATGAATAACAAACAAATGAAAAAGGCTACAGTCGATGCAATCAATGTGATGATCAGTCACGCGGACAAGGGTCCTTCCGGATTTTGGGTGGAGGATCACGAAGGCTGTGGCAATCCGGCGGTCTTTCCGGAATTTGAGGAGGGCTTGAAGCGAGGACGGCTCGTCCAGAAGGAGCACTATTTTTGCCCATGGAATACCGCCATTATGTACGGCGATGGGCATGGCAACATAATCACGGGTTGCTATCATAGCTGCTCTATTGAAAAGGCGAGGTATTTGTCTGCTCAGGAGCTGAAAGAGATACTTGCCCGCTTCAAAACGCGCATGGAAAATGGAGATTACGATTGCGTTGACCATTTATCGCCGTTGCTGACAAAAGACGAAAGCAGACACATAGAGGATCGCATTCTTGCGGAGCAGCATGAGCGCGAACGCTGCGAAAGACAAAAGCGGCAGGATCGGCTCAAAAAAGCCGCTGCTCTGATTGCCAAGTTTCCAGATAAAAAATCGCTTTTGGCAATCAATTATGGAGAAGATACATGCGTAGATGAAGAAGATGGCCTCGTATTTTTCAATCCGGATTCTCGTAAGGATGTCGTTGGCGCAGAAAAGATGTCCTATGATGAATATCTGGATGTCCAGCTTGCTTCTTTAGGGCACGCTTATCGTTCCGGATTTGCAAACGGCATATTTAATTATCTGCTTGAATTCAAAGGACAGATTGAGAAAGTCAAGCCAAAACATATTTGCTTCAAGCGGGTCTTCATTAGTGGAATGTGCACCGATGGGACAATGTTTGATGATAAAGAGGATCACGTCTGGATGGACAAATCCGGCTTTGAAGAGTGCGCCGTTGGTGACAGTGTTTCGTTCTGCGCCGAGGTCTACCGCAATGTAAAAACCGGAAATGGAAAACTGATTGACTACGGACTGCGTAACCCGACAGGCATCCAAAAGATCGAAGCCTACGAACTTCCCAGTGATGATGAACTGATTATGCAGGAAGTTGAACAGCTTATCTGCGAGACTTGCTTTCTAAGCGAGCAGTGCAATCGCAATTACTGCACAATGGCTCCAAAGAAAAAGCGTTTGCTCAAACAAGAAATGTTCCGTGCAATAAAGGCACAGACAGATAAGGAGACGCAGAAATGAAACGATTCTTTCTTATGTGGGGGCTTGTAATTGCATTGTTGCTGAGTGGGTGCGGATCGTCAGCATCCCGTGTTGAAACACTGAAAAGCTGGTCTTTCCAGTATAACGAGGGGACAAGTGATTACAGCCTTTTCTTTGGCTTGGCTGATAAAAATGATAAGTCCCTGTCAGCCGATGTCGATGTGGATATTCGAATTGTAAATGATGCGAATGAAGAGGTTTATGCTGGTACAAAGTCCGTTTCTACTGATGATTTCGGCTATTATACCAGCCAAGCTGCCGGAGAGCAATATCTTGCCAATGTGAGAATCCCTGCCGCTGAGATCAAAGCCGGAAAATCCGCAAGCGGGAAGGTTTATTTCACCGTGTACAAGGAAAACGCAGTTCAGTTTGACGAAGTAAACTGCGATGCTCTGTATTGCTTGCCTATTGAAGATGTTCAAGTGACGTTTGATTCATTTCCGCTGGATCTGAAGGTGAAGGACTTCATGGGGAGTACGGCATCCGTGATCCAAATTCAAGGAGCCGAATTTAAGTTTGACAAAGACTATTCTCCACAACTAACCATTACGATTACCGGAGAAAAGAAGAGCGGGAGCAGTGATTCCGGGTATGATATGATTAGTTATAAGCTGTATGACAGTGCGGGTTATCTGGTAGACTCCGGCAATATATACCTATCTTCTCTGAGCGCCGGAGATAAATTCAAGGATGACTCTGTTGTGATCTATGACATTACTCCCGGCGAATCCTACACATTCCAGTTATCAGAGTATAGCTGGTGAGCTTTCGTAATTTTTCACGAACATAAGGGCTTGGGACTATCCCAAAATACAAAACAGGGCGTTTCGGCGGTCAGCCGGAGCGCTCTGTTTTTTTCGGTGTGGGTGCTCACCGGATTTGCTTGCTGCTCTGCAAGGAAATCCCGGTCAACCCACGCCGTTTTTCGCAAGTGTAGCTACACTTGCTGTGCTTGCTCTTCTTCTCATAATCGCATTGACTCAAACGTTTGTTCTTGTTATAATTAGGCTGAAAGATTAAAAAAGTCTTGGAACGCAGTTGATTTTCATTGGCAAATGGCGGCATCGCCGCCTTGATTACCGGCTTGCACAGGCGAACGAGTCTGTCAAGGACGCGCGGCGAGGCGAAGCCGATTCCTTGACTGGCACGGACGGCTGTGCGACCCGGCGAACTGCCTGTAATTCTCCTGTGAATCCCGGTACATTGCCCAGTGGAATCCCGGAAATTGTCGTGATATACTGAATAACAATAGGTCATATCACGCACTTTGCTCCGGGAGATTCATGCGGCAATGCTCGGAAATCTGAATGAAAAGGAAGGTGCAAATGGATAACAAGAAACGTAACGTCCAAGTGGAATCGGACGGCAGCCGCAGTGCCCCCGTTCCTCTCTGGCAGGAGTTACCGCAGATCACGGTGCGCCTGAAAGAAGGAAACACCATCTACCGCTTTACTGCCAGTTTTGACGGAACGCACACCCTTCCCGAAAAGGCGGTGAAGCTGATCGACTCCGAAGGGAGCGTGTGATCGTGACCAACAGCAACCTTGTCTTGGCAGACTGTCCTCAGATGATGGAGGAATCTACTATGAAGCAGTCTGACAAAATTACCGCGCTGTATTGCCGCCTGTCCCGTGACGATGAATCACAGGGCGACAGTAACAGCATTGTGAATCAAAAAGCCTATCTCAGCCGATATGCAAAGGAACACAGCTTCCGCAATACGGAGTTCTTTGTAGACGAGGCTGTAATAATAGGACTAAAAACATTAAGGCTCAAAAAGTGCTGAAAATACGGCGTTTTTGAGCCTTATCACATAAATAAGCGCAAATAGTACATAGCGCGTCTGTTTACCCAAAGTGGCGCTTGGGTCGGCAGGCGCGCTATTTTTATGCCCAGATGCGGGCGAAGGAGGTGTTATTGTGAAAGCATATGGGAAGTCGTGGGGCTACAACGTATATGACTGCCGGTACTGCCTGTACCGAAAAGGGAAAATACAGGGCTGCGTCTATCCGGACGGCTGCTGCTGTCCCGTCCCGCAGAAGCCCGCAAGACGGAACGGCATAGAACAAGTTTACGAAGCAAATGCGGACAGCGCCGCTCCCGTTTCGGAGTGCGAGGGCTGTCCCTACGGAAAGGCTGCCCCCTGCATCGGATGGTGTACCAAAGAGGTCATGCGCGCCGCAGGGCTTCCAAAGGAGCGTGACAGAAGCCATGTATGACTATTTCTACGGTGCGGAAGCGGAACAGTTCTCCTTCTATCGTATCCCCAAGGTGCTGTTCACGGAAGAACAGTTCAGAAGCGTTTCCGCAGAAGCCAAGGTGCTCTACGGTCTGCTCCTTGACCGTATGAGCCTGAGTTGCAAGAACGGCTGGCTGGATAAAGAAGGACGTGTGTATATCATCTTCACCATCGGGGAGGTCATGACCGCCCTGGGCTGCGCCGACCAGAAGGCCGGAAAGCTGCTGCATGAGCTGGAGAGCAAATGCCGCCTCATCGAGCGCAAGCGGCAGGGGCTGGGCAAGCCCAACCTCATCTACGTCAAGAATTTTGTGGATAAAGCTGCGGATAACTCTGTAGATAACCCATCGGGCAGCACCGCGCCCTCCCCGGAATCACGATTCCAGAACCGTGAAAATCACGATTCAGGAGCAGTGAAAATCACGGATCAAGAATCGTTAAAATCACGATCTAATAATACTGAGAATAATGATACTGATTTTAGTGATACTGATTCTTTTCCCTTCACTTCGTTCAGGGGAGATCACGGGCGGGAAGCGAAAGGAAACGAAGCGGCTCTGAGAGAGCGGTACAGAGAGCTTATTGCGGAGAACATCGCCTATGACGCACTCCTGACAGACTATCCATACGAGCAGGACACGCTGGAAGAAATCCTGGAGCTGCTGGTGGATGTTGTCTGTACGACAAAAAGCTCCGTCCGCATTTCCGGCGACGATAAGCCCGCCGAGGTGGTCAGGAGCCAGTTTTTGAAGCTGAACAGCGAGCACATCCGCTTTGTGGTGGGCGGGCTGAAGGAAAACACCACCCGCATCCGCAATATGCGCCAGTATCTTTTAGCCACGCTGTATAACGCCCCTCTGACCATCGGGAACTACTACCGAAGCCTTGTCAGTCACGATATGTCGGAGGGATTCATCTGAGCCGCAGGTCAGCGCCTGCGGCTTTGGCATTTTCAGGAGGTGATACGACCGTGCCGAAACAGAAACCCAACGAACAGGTACAGCAGATACCGCTGTCAGAGATTCGTCCCTTCAAGAACCACCCCTTCAAGGTGACGGACGACGAGCTCATGCAGCAGACCATCGACAGCATCATGCAGGTGGGCGTTCTCAACCCCGCCATCATCCGCCCCGCACCGGAGGGCGGATACGAGATGGTAGCCGGACACAGGCGGCTGCATGCCGCAGACCTTGCGGGGCTGAAAACCATACCGGCCATCGTCCGCAATCTTGACGACGACGAGGCGGTGATCCTCATGGTAGACAGCAATTTGCAGCGGGAAACCATCAGCCCCATGGAGCGGGCGCAGGCGTACAAAATGAAGCTGGAAGCGTTGAAGCATCAGGGAAAACGGGTGGATTTGGAGGATAAGTCAACTTCTCGCCAAGTTGGCGAGAAGTCATGGGCTGTTGCCAAAGTCGGTGCTGATGCAAACGAAAGTGAAAGACAGGTACACAGATATATCCGTCTCACCGAGCTTCTGCCGGAGGTGCAGAAAAAGGTGGACAGCAAGGAGATCGCGTTCAGCCCCGCCGTGGAGCTGTCGTATCTCACCCGTGACGAGCAGAAGCAGTTTCTGGACGCAATGGACTATTCCCAGAACACGCCCTCGCTTTCCCAGGCACAGCGGCTCAAGAAGCTCAGCCGGGAGGGAAAATGCACGAAGGAGGCCATGCGCTCCATCATGTCCGAGGAAAAGAAGGAGGAACAGGAGCGCATCACGCTGAGCAGCGATACCCTCCGCAAATACTTCCCCCGAAGCTACACGCCCCTGCAAATGCAGCAGACCATCATCAAGCTGCTGGAGCAGTGGCAGAAAAAACAGCAGCGCCAAAACGAGCGCTGAGAAAGGCAGGTTTATCCATGAACGTAACCATCAACATCTACGGCGACGTACACATCCATTGCGACTGCTGCGACGGGTGCGGCGTGTATGACGACAATTTCGACGACGCCCTCGAAGCGCCGCATGAAGCTGTACCGGATGCGGAGGACGGCGGCGAACAGATCGGCCCGACCGCCGAAGAAGCGGAAGCGGCGGTAAAGGCATTGGCGGCGTTTTTTCTTCCGCTTTTTTCGGAGGAGACTGACGAGGGAGGCGGCGCGCATGAAGGAATTTGACGTGACCATCACCGAAACGCTGAAGCTCACCGTGTCCGTGGAGGCATCTTCCAAAGAGGAAGCCCAACAGATGGTAAGCGACCAGTGGCACGCCGGGGATCATATTCTGGATGCGGACAATTTTGTGGAGGTGGAGTTTGAGAGCAATGACGGCAAGGAAATCTCCGCCGAAAGAGCGCCGGACGACACCCTCGAGGTGCTTATGGTGGAGCCGGGACAGTACCCGCGCGTGGAGCGCATCGGCTCCGACCTTGCCTCCTTGCAGAAGGCGGTGGACGGCTATATCGAAGCGATTTACCCATATGACGACCCCGTGGCGCTGATCTGCGGGGAGGAAGCCAAGCTGGAGGGCAAGCCCCTGAACCGCGCCCTGCGGGACGGGGACGGCGATATCTACGATATTGTGGCCGGGAAGTTCTTCATCTGCGGTCTGGGGGATGAGAACTTTGCGTCTCTGCCAAAGGAGCTGCAACAGAAATACGAGGAAAAGTTCCGTCAGCCGGAGGCCTTTTTGAAGATGGGCAGCAAGATCATGGCAATCCCCACCGAGCCTGCCAAGGCTGCGGGCAAAGGCAAGACCGCTCCGGTGACAGAGCGCTGATACCATCAATCCCACTGCGAACGGAAGGAGGAAAAACCCATGCAGGAAGAAATTGAAAACAGAACTGTCACTCTGATCATCTCCGCCGTCAAGCTGACCGCACGGGAGCTGAAGGCCGGGATGGATAAATATCTTTCCGAAAAGAAGAGCAAAGCCGTGGAAAAGGCGCGTGCCGCGCCTGAAAAGCCCAGCGGCAAGCAGACGGTGAGGCAGCTCATAGGGCAGAATCAGGGTGTATCCAACATTGAGATCACCAACAGCAATATCAAAGGCTTTGAGCGCATAGCCCGGAAATACGGCGTGGATTTTGCCGTTAAGAAAGACCGCAGCGTTTCACCGCCGAAATACTTTGTGTTCTTTAAGGCGAGGGACGCAGACGCGCTGACGGCGGCGTTCAAGGAATACACGGCATATGAGCTTAAACGCGCCGCCAAAGCGCAGAACCGTCCCTCCGTGCTGGCGCATCTGCAAGCACTCAAGGCGAAGGTTCAGGCCATTACGCCGGGGAAATCCCGAAACCAGAACAGGGGCATCACGATATGAAGAAACCTCTGAATATCAAGAAGTTCCTGCTGCCCAATATCCCGTATGTCTTTATCGCCCTCTTTGCCACCAAGCTGGGGCAGGCTGCGCGGCTAAGTCCGGGCGCGGACTTTTCTGGAAAGGCGCTGCACCTCATGGAGGGCTTCGCCGCCGCGTTTCAGTCCGCGCTCCCCAGCTTCCACCCCATCGACCTGTGCGTGGGCGTTGCCGCCGCCCTGCTCATCCGTCTGGCGGTGTATGTCAAGGGCAAAAACGCCAAGAAATTCCGCAAGAATCTGGAATACGGCTCTGCCCGTTGGGGCAGGCCCGAGGATATCGCCCCTTACGTCGATCCGAAGTTTGAGAACAACGTTATCCTCACCCAGACCGAGCGGCTCATGATGTCCAACCGTCCCAAAGACCCCAAGACGGCGCGAAACAAAAACGTGCTGGTGGTAGGCGGCTCCGGCAGCGGCAAGACACGGTTTTTCATAAAACCCAACCTCATGCAGCTTCACAGTTCCTACGTTGTCACCGACCCGAAGGGCAGCATCGCCGTGGAGTGCGGAAAGCTCATGCTCCGTAATGGCTACAAGGTGAAGATATTCAATTCCATCAACTTCAAGAAGTCCCACCACTACAACCCCTTTGCATATATCCACAGTGAGAAGGATATTTTGAAGCTGGTCACGACCCTCATCGCCAATACCAAGGGGGACG
>ERZ779894.4254-NODE-4254-length-10159-cov-5.127276_pt1 | contig 10159 bp, 8 predicted proteins | sample MGYA00511587_ERZ779894 | MGnify/ENA primary metagenome ERZ779894 (study PRJEB29588, sample SAMEA2160490) | human gut metagenome | biome: human gut; feature: human-associated habitat; material: faeces | place: Denmark | collected 2008/2010 ... | reverse complement strand
AAAAAAGAGAGGGCTTTTGTGGAATGAAGAACCGTATTTCGCCAATTTAATACCTGTTATATTCGTTTTTACATTTGTTTATTCGATTATTTTATATGCTTTTTCAAAAGCAAAAGAAGGCAATACACTGGTTTTCAATTACATGATAAAAACACCCTGTATCAGAAGTGATAGAGGAGTGATAGAGAAAAACACCCTGTATCACTGCCTCTGACGCTTGAATATTAATAGCTACAACCTTCGCAGTGATAGAGTGATAGAGGATTTGCAGAAAACTTCGTATGCAAATCACAACCTTGGAAAATTTTGATGCGGTTGCCCTGAAAGTGGCAGGAATCAATAATACGTCATCAAACGTCAATCCGTCCATGACCACTCTGTCTGCAATAAATGACATAGAACTTATGCCTTAAAAATTATTGCACACAAACTTACAAAACAATTGACAATTAACAATGGACATTTTTGTCGCCCATTGTCAATTATCAATTGTCAATTATTTAATTTGCCATTTCCGACAGGAACTTAATGCGGACGAGGCGAATCTCTTCTTCCGTATAATCACCACCTAATTCCTCGATTGCATCTTCCAGATCGTCTGTTTCCGAATCCTTGAAGTATTCATAAATATCATCGATATGATCTTCGTCCATCACATCGTTCAAGAAGTAGTCGATATTGATACGGGTTCCAGAATAAACGATCGCTTCTATTTCGTCGAGTAGTTCGTTAAATTCCAATCCGTTCGTCATGGCTATTTCGTCTAACGCCACCTTACGGTCGATACGCTGGATGATCGAAACCTTCAATTTGGATTTATTGGCAACCGTACGAACCCGAAGATCTTCGGGACGTTCGATCTCGTTTTCTTCCACGTGACGCTTAATCAGCTCAATGAACTCCTTACCATATCTTTTTGCCTTACCGGCTCCGACACCCGGAATATTCTGCAATTCTTCCAACGTTACCGGATAAGTAGTGGCCATCGCTTCCAGAGACGGATCCTGGAAAATAACGAAAGGAGGCACTTCCAGACGCTTGGACAACTTCTTGCGTAAATCCTTCATCATCGAGAAAAGGGCAGGATCGACCGCACAGGCGGCTCCACCGCGTACGGGAACTTCTTCTTCCTCTTCATCGAATTCGTTGTCTTCTGTAATCTTGAAAGAGACAGGTTTCTTTATAAACTCTTTTCCTTTTTCTGTAATCTTCAACAGACCGTAGTTCTCGATGTCCTTGGCCAAATATCCGGCAATCAATGCTTGACGGATAACGGCATTCCATGTCTTCTCTTCCTCATCCGAACCGGAACCGAAAACCTCCAGTTCATTGTGCTTGTAAGATTGTATTTCGGAGGTCTCGTTGCCGACCAACATGTTGACAATATATTCTGCCTTGAATTTTTCCTTTAACGTACCAACCACTTCGAGTACGGCGCTTAATAATTCCTTTGCTTCCACTTTCTTTTTTGGGTTCAAACAATTATCACAATTTCCACAATTTTCTTCCAGGTATTCTTCACCGAAATAGTGCAACAAGACTTTCCGTCGACATACGGAAGTTTCGGCATAAGCAGCAGTCTCCAGAAGCAACTGCTTACCGATCTCCTGTTCCGCCACCGGTTTTCCCTGCATGAATTTTTCCAATTTCTGCAAGTCTTTATAGGCATAAAAAGCGATGCACTGGCCTTCACCGCCATCACGGCCGGCTCGTCCGGTTTCCTGGTAATATCCTTCGAGGCTTTTGGGAATATCATAATGGATGACATACCGTACGTCGGGTTTGTCGATCCCCATACCGAAAGCAATGGTCGCAACGATCACGTCTGCTTTTTCCATTAGGAACGCATCCTGATTGCTCGAACGCTGCTGCGAATCCATACCGGCATGATAAGGGAGCGCCTTGATACCGTTTGCTTTCAGAATATCGGTAAATTCTTCCACCTTCTTACGGCTCAAACAATAGATAATACCGGATTTTCCCTCGTTAGACTTAATATATTTGATGATCTCGCGGTCGATATTCGCCGTTTTCGGACGAATCTCATAATACAAATTAGAACGGTTGAAGGAGGATTTAAAGACAGAAGCGTCAATCATTCCCAAGTTTTTCTGAATATCGTGCTGCACTTTCGGAGTGGCTGTCGCCGTCAAAGCAATCAACGGACGCTTGCCGATTTCGTTTATGATCGGACGGATACGACGATATTCCGGACGGAAATCATGCCCCCATTCAGAAATACAATGTGCTTCGTCCACTGCATAAAACGAAATATTGACTTGGCGCAGAAACTCCACATTTTCATCTTTGGTCAATGACTCAGGAGCCACGTAGAGCAATTTCGTCCGGCCATTACGGATATCGTCTTTTACCTGGTCGATAGCCGATTTATTCAAGGAAGAGTTTATGAAATGGGCAACCCCGTCCTCTTCGCTGAAATTACGCATGGCATCCACTTGGTTCTTCATCAGGGCTATCAAAGGAGAAATCACTATGGCCGTCCCCTGCATCATAAGAGAAGGCAGTTGATAACACAAAGATTTTCCTCCTCCGGTCGGCATCAACACAAATGTGTCATTTCCTGCCAGTACATTTTCGATGATTGCTCTCTGATTTCCTTTAAAGGTATCAAAACCAAAATGTTTTTTGAGCTCTTCTGTCAAATTATCCTTCTTCGCCATACTATTCATAATTTTAAAAACCGCCGGTCAGGTCATCTGCAGACGGTTTACGTCCGATTTTTCAAACTTTTCCTTCGCATACTCCAACGTGACATGGAGTGTCTTTTCATTTGCAGACGGCATACTGTACATGGCATCCATCATCACAGCCTCCACAATGGAACGTAAGCCGCGTGCTCCCAACTTAAACTCAAGTGCCTTATCGACTATAAATTCGAACACGTCTTCGTCAAATGTCAGTTCAATATCATCCATCGCAAACAATTTGATATATTGCTTGATGATCGAGTTCTTCGGTTCCGTCAAGATATTACGAAGCGTACTCCTATCCAACGGGTTCAAATAGGTCAAGATAGGCAGACGTCCGATGATTTCCGGAATCAGGCCAAACGATTTCAAGTCGGTTGGTGTAATGTATTTCAGCAGATTGTTGCGATCCACCTGCGCCGTGTTTTCGTTTGCGGCGTATCCTACTACACGTGTATTCAAACGCTGGGCGATTTTCTTCTCTATTCCGTCGAAAGCGCCACCACATACAAACAGGATATTTTTCGTATCCACGGCAATCATTTTCTGCTCCGGATGCTTGCGCCCACCCTGCGGGGGTACGTTCACGATGGAACCTTCCAAGAGCTTCAGCAAGCCCTGCTGCACACCTTCACCGCTTACATCACGGGTAATGGAAGGATTATCGCTCTTACGAGCGATCTTATCTATTTCATCGATAAATACGATACCACGCTGTGCCGCTTCGACATCATAATCGGCAGCCTGCAACAGACGGGTCAAAATGCTTTCTATATCCTCCCCTACATAACCGGCTTCTGTCAAGACCGTCGCATCTACAATGGCAAACGGAACATGGAGCAATTTGGCGATCGTACGGGCAAGTAGCGTTTTACCTGTCCCCGTAGCACCCACCATAATAATATTCGATTTCTCGATCTCAACATCATCCGATGTTACTTTCTGGATCAAACGTTTGTAATGGTTATACACAGCAACCGACAGATAACGTTTAGCGTCGTCCTGACCTATCACATATTGGTCCAAAAAAGTCTTAATATCCTCAGGCTTAGGCAGATCTTTCTGGTTTAATCCAAAAGAACTCCCCTTGCCAGGCATTTGTTCTTTTACTATTTCGTACGCTTGCTGTGCACACTCATCGCAAATAGCACCGGAAATCCCGTTAATCAACATATTAACGTCCCGGCTACCGCGTCCGCAAAACGTACAGCTATCGCCTGTTTTGGCCATTCCGTATTTGTTTTTAAAGAGAGTACGTTAAAAGCTCCTGTTCCCGCATTCGATACAAGGGACAAGGGACTTTTAACGCAGCCCCTTACATTAATATTATTTATTACGAACCAGAACCTTGTCGATCATACCGTAAGCCAAAGCTTCCTCTGCCGTCATCCAATAGTCACGGTCACTATCGTGTTCAACCTTTTCATAAGGTTGACCTGAATGAGTTGATATGATTGTGTAGAGTTCCTTCTTTACTTTCAGGATTTCACGAGCCGTGATCTCAATATCCGAAGCCTGTCCCTGCGCACCGCCTAACGGCTGGTGAATCATCACGCGGGAATGAGGCAAGGCCATACGCTTGCCTTTCGTTCCGGCGACCAGCAATACCGCAGCAAAAGAAGCTGCCATACCCGTACAGATAGTCGACACGTCACTACTGATAAACTGCATCGTGTCATAAATGCCATATCCTGCATAAACAGAGCCACCCGGAGAATTGATATAAATTGAAATATCCTTGCCCGGATCGCTTGAATCCAGATACAACAACTGTGCCTGGATTACATTTGCCGTATAATCGTCAACCTGTGTACCTAAAAAAATGATACGGTCCATCATCAACCGTGAAAAAACGTCCATCTGAGCAACGTTCAATTGACGCTCTTCGATAATCGTCGGAGATATGTAACTGCTGGTTATATTCATATAACTGTCCAGCGCATTACTGTTCATCCCTAAATGCTTCGTTGCATACTTTCTGAAATCTTCCATAATCTATAGTCTTATTGTGTTACCGAAAAGTCATAAAAAAAGGGATTCCTCTCTTACTTATCGGAATAACAAAGTTATAAATAAATTTCTGAAAGAAACAACTTATTTGCTGTCCGGTAAGATATTTTTTCGAGAGAAAGCCCTTTTTCCTATAAAAAGCTGCTGCTGCCGCTTTTTCAGGTAGTCTTATTCTTCAAAAAGTTTGTTGAATTCGTCGGCTGTCACCTCCTTGATATCCAGTTCGACTTGTTCTTTCAACCAGCCTGCCAGTTTTTCTTCAACCGCACGGTCAATGATATTCTGCAGCGTCTGCTTGTTTTTCAAAATGTCTTTAGCATAGTTAGCCAATACGTCTTCCGGTACGGAAAGCATTCCATACTGGGCGAACTGGGCTTTAGCTACACGTTTAGCGAAGCCTTCGATATCAGCATCTTCAACTTTCAATCCGTTTTCCTTCACCAGATTTTCTTTGATCAGCTGATATTTCAAGTCTTCTATGATCCGAGGATATTCTTCGTCGATCTTTTCTTTCGTGTTCTTTTCATTGGCAACCAGCAACCAACGCTTTAACAGGTCTTCGGCAAACGAAAGTTCACCGGCTTTCTGAACCAGCAGGTCACGGGCGTCGACCAAGAACTTGAAGTCGCTCTGCGGAGTGAACTGTTCAGCCAAAGCTTCGCGGATCTTGTTCTTGAATTCTTCTTCGCTGGTAACAACGCCTTCACCGAAGACTTTGTCGAACAATTCCTGGTTCAGCTCAGCATTCTTATGACGAGTCACCTCCGTGATTTCAAAGCTAAAATCGCCTGTGATACCACTGACGGCTTCCTTATTCACTTTCAAGAAAGAAGCGATTTCTGCTTCTGCACCTTCGTAGGCCTTATTCGGATTGAATACGATCACAGAGTTCTTCTTTGCACCGATGAATTTAGCTTTTTCAGCTTCATCCTTTATGTACATCGGCATCAAAACAGCCTCTTCAACAACGATACCGCCTTCTTTCGGAGAACCGTTTTCCAGTTCGGCAACCGTACCTTTCACCAAGTCTTTTTCTTCTACATCCTCAACCTGGTCGTACGTTCCGAAATTAGCCTGGTAAGCCTCGACTTGTTTGCCGATCATTTCGTCGTCGATATTCACCTGGTAATAAGGAACCTTGTCATTTTTGGACAATTCGATCTTGATTTCCGGAGCCAGCGCTACATCAAAACAAAATTCGAAGTCTTCCTGAGTATCGAAGTTGATTTCTTTCTGTTCAGTTTCGTTAGGCAGCGGTTCGCCCAAAATGTTCAGTTTGTTTTCACGGATATAGTTGTACAGGTTTTCAGAAACCAATTTGTTGATTTCTTCGACCAACACATGCTTGCCATACATTTTCTTTACCATACCCATTGGGACCATCCCTTTACGGAAACCCGGCATCTCTGCTTTCTGACGGAAGCTGCGAAGGCTCTTTTCAACCTTGTCTGCATAGTCAGCTTTCACTATTTCCAATTTCACAATGCCTTTTGTAGCATCAATGTTTTTAAGCGAAACGTTCATTCTGAATGATTTATTTAATTAATAGTCTTGTTCGAATTTTAGGGTGCAAAATTAGACTTAATCTTTTAATCTCGCAAATTGTTTGCTTAAATTGTTATAACCGAGATGAATTTAGGAGCAATATTATTTTTTTCAGGCTAAATTGTTGTTTATCTAAAATAAATATATTCCTTTGCGATGTGAAAGGGCATTAACCTTGAACGTACCTAACATTGTTTTTTATTTCTTCATTTACTCGTTACTTGTCGAATATCTCTCACTGTTACGAAATTCCGGTTTACTACTTTCATTAAGTAACAATTTTATTTTTTAATTTCTATTTTTATGAACATCTATGTTGGAAACCTGAACTATCGTGTTCGGGAAGATGATTTGAAACAAGTAATGGAAGAATACGGTACGGTTGAATCCGTAAAGATCATCAAAGACCGTGAAACAGGCAAATCAAAAGGTTTTGGTTTCGTTGAAATGCCGGACGATGAAGCTGCGAAAAAAGCAATCGCCGAGTTGAACGAAGCTGAATATGAAGGCCGCCAGATAGTAATAAAAGAGGCTCGTCCTAAATAATTACTTTTCCGGGAAAAAATAAGAAACTTCTGCTTATCTTTGAGCAGAAGTTTTTTTATGCTCAAAAATATGTTCTTAAAAGGTATATATGCCGGTAAACCGGCCATCTTCCAATTGACCGTCCTGCTTCTCCTGATTCTGGCAGGCGCAATTTTCTCATCGCTGATTGCAATGGGATTATTCTATATGATCTATGGTCTGCACGCCGATATTACGCAGTATTCGGACATGATGCGCCTGTTGCAACTTATTTCAGCCCTCGGCACATTCCTCTTTCCTGCATTGGCACTTGCGTGGCTGTGCAGCTACAATCCGAAAGAATATCTGTCGATCGGGAAAATGCCTAAAGGACACATATTGCTTCTCACATTTCTCAGCATATTTTTGATCACTCCTTCCATCAGCCTGACCGGAATACTGAATAAGCAGATGGAACTGCCATCTTTTATGGAACCCATAGAAAACTGGATGCGGTTACAAGAGGAAACGGCCGAACAACTGACTCTGAAATTGTTGGCCGGAAGAGGGATCATAACTTTGTTTTTTAACCTGATCGTTATCGCGGTAGCTGCCGGCATTACGGAAGAATTCCTTTTCAGGGGCGCTTTGCAACGGATAATCGAAAAATGGACGTACAATCATCATATCATCATCTGGAGTGCAGCCATCATTTTCAGTACCTTCCACATGCAGTTTTTCGGCTTCCTTCCACGTATGCTGTTAGGAGCTTATTTCGGATATTTACTTTATTGGACCCGGAACATCTGGATACCGGTATTTGCCCACTTCGTTAACAATGCAATTGCTGTCATCAGCATGTCGGATGCCAAATTAAAAGACAACGAATTCATTACCGGAGATATTTCCACACAGAATTTGTTGCCCTACACAATCGTGGCGATCGTTGCGCTATTTTTCTTTGTTCGCTGCTGTCAGAAATTGAAAATTATCAGATCGTCTAATCTTAATTCTTAAAAGTCTTTTTTGCGGAGAACAAAATCCTTACCCAGATATTTTTCACGCACAATTTCATTTTCGGCCAACTGCTCGGCAGTTCCCTGAAAAAGCACTTTCCCTTCGAACAGCAGATAGGCACGGTCACAGATACTCAAAGTCTCATATACGTTATGATCTGTGATCAGAATCCCGATATTCTTATGTTTCAGCTTTGCGACAATGCTCTGGATATCTTGTACGGCAATCGGGTCTACCCCGGCAAACGGTTCGTCAAGCATGATAAATTTCGGATCGATAGCCAGACAGCGAGCGATCTCCGCACGCCGGCGTTCACCTCCGGACAACTGGTCGCCCAAATTCTTCCGCACTTTATTCAGACCAAATTCGGCAATCAGACTCTCCAATTTTTCTTTCTGGTATTCGGGTGTTGTCTCTGTCATTTCCAATACGGAACGAATGTTATCCTCCACCGTCATTTTACGGAAAATAGACGCCTCCTGAGCTAAGTAGCCAATACCATTACGAGCGCGTTTATACACCGGAAACTTCGTGATCTCCATATCGTTCAAGAATATCTTTCCTTCATTGGGAGTCACCAACCCTACCGTCATATAGAAAGTAGTCGTTTTCCCAGCTCCATTAGGGCCAAGCAATCCCACGATCTCTCCCTGCTTCACATTGATCGAAACATGATTTACAACGGTACGTGTCTTATATTTTTTAACGAGATCCTCCGTACGGAGCACCATTCGTTGTTCGTCTGCCATATCCAAAATCTTTGCCACAAAGAAACGGAATTAATTCCTTCTATACAAATCGTTCACTACGCTTTTATTGACTTACAGCCCAGTTTAGATTAAATGCAAACCAGAAGTATCAAGCCTGAAATGAACAGTTGTTCCCAGAATTGCGTTATATTTGCAGACTGTAATTGAATAGAAACATAAAATAATGAATAAAGCATTACATCAAGTAGGTGAATATGTCATGTTGATGGGGAAATGCATCTCCGTACCCAACCGGTGGAGCATGTTCTTTAAGCAGTTGATAAAGGAAATATATAAGTTAGGAGTCGATTCCCTTTGGATCGTTGTCATCATTTCCATTTTTATCGGTACGGTTATTGCCATCCAGATTTCACTGAATATCAGTTCGCCGCTCATTCCTAAATTTACGATAGGATATACAACGCGTGAAATTATCCTGTTGGAATTTTCTTCTTCCATCATGTCACTGATCCTGGCGGGCAAAGTTGGTAGTAACATAGCCTCCGAGATCGGAACCATGCGTGTGACGGAGCAGATCGACGCAATGGAAATCATGGGAGTTAACTCCGCCAACTTCCTGATCCTGCCAAAGATGGTCGGTATGATGACTTTCATTCCGGTATTAGTTATCTTCAGCATGTTCACTGGCATTTTAGGAGGTATCGCAGCCAGCCATTCCACAGGAACAGGTATGACACCCGCTTCTTTCGAATATGGTTTGCAATTCTATTTCAATGAGTTCTACATCTGGTACTCCATCATTAAATCCGTTGTGTATGCATTTATTATTTCATCCATAGCCGCCTACTTCGGTTACAATGTAAAAGGCGGTGCACTGGAAGTAGGTAAAGCCAGTACGAACGCGGTCGTTATGAGCAGTATCATGATTCTGCTGGCCGACGTGATCTTAACCAACTTAATGCTGACATAAAAATGGTAGAAGTAAAACATATCACCAAGTCCTTTGAAGGACGAGTTGTCCTGAATGACATCAGTGCTGTATTCGAAACGGGAAAAACAAACCTGATTATCGGGCGAAGCGGTTCCGGCAAAACGGTACTTATTAAAAATATTATCGGACTGATGCGCCCAGACTCCGGAGAAATCCTGTACGACGGACGTGATCTGACCTCGATGGGCAAGCATGAACTGAACATGCTGAGACGTGAAATGGGTATGTTGTTTCAAGGATCGGCCTTATTCGACAGCATGACGGTGTTGGAAAATGTCATGTTCCCGCTGGACATGTTCTCAAACGACACTTACAAAGATCGTTTGAAGCGTGCCCAGTTCTGTCTGGACCGTGTGAACCTGTCGGAAGCCGGCCACCTCTATCCTTCTGAGATCAGCGGCGGTATGATGAAGCGTGCTGCCATTGCCCGCGCGATCGCCCTGAACCCTAAATATCTGTTCTGTGACGAACCGAACTCCGGCCTGGACCCCAAAACTTCGCTGATTATCGACGACCTGATCCACGATATCACCGCTGAATACAAAATGACGACTATCATCAACACACATGACATGAATTCCGTCATGAATATCGGTGAAAACATTATCTTCATCAAAGAAGGCGTAAAAGAATGGCAGGGGAACAGCAAAGAGGTCATTACTTCCAAGAAAAAA
>ERZ779894.4249-NODE-4249-length-10161-cov-6.895013_pt1 | contig 10161 bp, 10 predicted proteins | sample MGYA00511587_ERZ779894 | MGnify/ENA primary metagenome ERZ779894 (study PRJEB29588, sample SAMEA2160490) | human gut metagenome | biome: human gut; feature: human-associated habitat; material: faeces | place: Denmark | collected 2008/2010 ... | reverse complement strand
TATATTATTTAAAAGATTTTTACTGATTTGTAATTGACAACGTGGAACATTTGTAATAAAATATCATTTGATAATTTTATTAACAAGTAGGAGGACTTTTTAACAATGGGACTTACTATTGCTCAAAAGCTTATTAAGGCTCACCTTGTTGAGGGTGAGATGAAGGTCGGCACCGAAATCGGTTTAAGAATTGACCAAACCTTAACTCAGGACGCAACAGGCACAATGGCATACCTCGAATTTGAGGCTATGGGCGTTGACAGAGTAAAGACAGAAAAATCTGTTGCATACATTGACCACAACACATTACAGACCGGTTTTGAAAATGCCGACGATCACCGTTACATTCAATCAGTAACAAAGAAACACGGTATTTATTTCAGCAGACCGGGCAACGGCATTTGCCACCAGGTTCACCTTGAAAGATTCGGCATTCCGGGCAAAACCCTTATCGGCTCTGACAGCCATACACCTACGGGCGGCGGTATCGGTATGCTTGCTATGGGTGCCGGCGGACTTGATGTTGCTGTTGCTATGGGCGGCGGTACATACTATATTCCTATGCCTAAGATGACAAGAATTAATCTTACCGGCTATCTTAAGCCATGGGTTTCTGCTAAAGATGTTATTCTTGAAGTTCTTAGAATTATGAGCGTTAAAGGTGGCGTAGGCAAGATTATTGAATACGGCGGAGAGGGTGTTAAAACACTTTCTGTTCCTGAGAGAGCAACCATTACAAATATGGGTGCCGAACTTGGCGCTACAACTTCTATCTTCCCATCTGACGAAATCACCCTTGCTTTCCTCAAAGCGCAGGGACGTGAAAATGATTGGACTGAAATCCTTCCTGACGAGGATGCAGAGTATGACGAAGTAATTGATATTGACCTTTGCTCGCTTACTCCTATGGCTGCTTGCCCGCACATGCCGGATAACGTTAAAACAACAGACGAAATCGGCAAAATTAAAGTTGACCAGGTTGCTATCGGTTCTTGCACAAACTCATCATTTGTTGATATGATGAAAGTTGCATCAATTCTCAAAGGCAAGACTATTGCGCCGTCAGTTTCGCTTTGCATTGCACCCGGCTCAAAGCAAGTACTCAATATGCTTGCATTAAACGGTGCACTTTCAGATATGATTAGCGCAGGTGCAAGAATACTTGAATCAGCCTGCGGCCCTTGCATCGGTATGGGTCAGTCACCAAATTCAGGCGGCGTTTCACTTCGTACATTTAACAGAAATTTTGAAGGACGTTCGGGAACAAAGGACGGTCAAATTTATCTTGTATCTCCTGAAGTTGCTGCGGCATCTGCGCTTACCGGATATCTTACAGACCCGAGAGAACTTGGCGACGCTCCTAAAATTTCTATGCCTGAGCACTTTATTGTTAATGACAATATGATTGAAGCTCCTGCTTCACCTGAGGATGCAGATAAGGTAGAAGTTCTCAGAGGTCCTAACATCAAGCCTTTCCCAAAAACAGAAAAGCTTCCTGAGGATATCACGGCAAAAGCAGTTCTTAAGGTCGGCGACAATATCACAACAGACCACATTATGCCTGCAGGCGCTAAGATTCTTCCTTACCGTTCAAACATTCCTCACCTTTCACAGTATTGCTTTGCCGTATGTGACGAAACATTCCCTGAAAGAATTAAGGCAGAAGGCAAAGGCTTTATTGTCGGAGGCGCAAACTACGGTCAAGGCTCATCAAGAGAGCATGCAGCGCTCGTTCCGCTTTATCTTGGAGTTAAGGCTGTTATTACTAAATCATTCGCAAGAATTCACGTTGCAAACCTTGTAAACGCAGGTATTTTACCGTTCACATTTGCAAATGAAGAGGATTATGATAAGATTGACCAAATGGACGAGCTTTCACTTCCAAACATTAAAGACGCAATTGAAAACAATAAGCCTGTTGTTCTTAAGAATCTTACTAAGGGCGAGGAATATCAGCTTAATTCTTCTCACCTTTCCGCAAGACAGAGAGCAATGCTTGTTTGCGGCGGACTTCTCGACTACACAAGAGAAATGAATAAATAATCAAATTATCGGAGGATACAACTATGGCAGACGATGCTAAAATCATTGACGAAGCAGTTGAAAAGTTTCGTTCACTTATGGAATCTCAACTTGCAAGAGCAAAAAAAATCAAAGAGGATAAAGATTTTACTGACTATGATGCACTTGATACAATCGTAATCGGTATTTGCGGCGGTGACGGTATCGGCCCTATCATCACAAAAGAAAGCGAGAGAGTTCTTGCATTTCTTCTTAAAGATGAGGTCGCAAGCGGCAAGGTTCAATTTAAGGAAATTGACGGTTTAACTATCGAAAACCGTGCGGCATGCAACAAAGCTATTCCTGATGATGTGCTTGCTGAGCTTAAAAAGTGCCACGTTATTCTTAAAGGCCCCACAACTACTCCGAGAGCCGGTGATCCATGGCCAAACGTTGAATCGGCTAACGTTGCTATGAGAAAAGAGCTTGACCTTTTTGCAAATATGCGCCCTGTTAAAGTTCCTGAACAAGGCATTGACTGGACTTTCTTCAGAGAAAATACCGAGGGCGGCTATGCAATCGGCTCTTATGGCTTGAACATTACTGACGACCTTGCAGTTGACTTTACAGTTGCAACGCAAGAGGGATGCGAAAGAATCGCTCGCCTTGCTTATGAATATGCAAAGAAGAATAACAAGGGCAAGGTTTCTATCATTACAAAGGCTAACATTATTAAAACAACGGACGGCAAGTTCCTCAAAACCGCCCAAAAAATCGGTGAAGAATATCCTGACATTGTAACTGATGACTGGTATGTTGATATTACAACTGCAAAACTAATTGACCCTGCAAGAAGAAAGGATTTCAAGGTATTCGTTCTTCCTAATCTTTACGGCGATATCATCACAGATGAGGCTGCTGAATTTCAGGGCGGCGTAGGTACTGCAGGTTCCGCCAACATCGGTAAAAAATATGCAATGTTTGAAGCTGTTCACGGCTCAGCACCACGTATGATTAAGGAAGGCAGAGGTCAATATGCTGACCCATGTTCAATGCTCAGAGCATCTGTTATGCTCCTTTCTCACATCGGTTTCCAAAAGCAGGCAAATGCTCTTGAAGCTGCACTTGACAAATGTATGCTTGAAGAAAAAAAGCTTGTAATTACCGGCAGAGCTGACGGTTGCACTTGCAGTGAATTCGGCGACTATGTAATGGAAACAATAACTCAAATGACTAAATAATAATCTTTATTACAGAAATTCAGGAGAGGAATATTATGCAAAATAAAGATGATATATCTATATCCGTTATTAAGAGATTGCCGAGATATTACAGATTTTTGCAATCTCTCAAGGACAACGGAATAGTGCGCATCAGTTCAAAAGAACTTGCAGCAAGAATGGGGCTTACCGCTTCGCAAATAAGACACGATTTTAACTGCTTTGGTGGCTTCGGTCAACAGGGATACGGTTATAATGTGCCTGAACTTCACGCTAAAATCGGCGAAATACTTTGCGTTGATAAGGAAATCAAAACAATACTTATCGGTGCAGGTAATTTGGGTAAGGCTATCACAAACAAAATGTTTTCAAAAAACAGCGGCTTTAAGCTTATCGGCATTTTTGATAAGAATGAGGCTATTTGCGGAAATATGATTAAAGGTATTCCGGTCAGAAATGTTAATTATCTTGAAAACTTTTGTATTGACAACTCCCCTACCTGCGCTGTAACCTGTATTCCTTCAACAGATATGGAGGAGCTTACGGATTTGCTTGTTAAGGTCGGTATTAAAAGCTTTTTAAATTTCAGCAATTATGATATTGCTATGGCTCATCCGGGTGTAATTGTTGAAAATGTCCATCTTAGAGACAGCCTTCTTACTCTCGGTTATCTTACTAATACATCTCTTAACAAATCGGAGGAATAATATTGCAATTAATTACAACGAAAGAAATTGTCGATGTTATTAAATACAATGACGAATCCGTAATTATTGTTGAGAAACTGCCGCTTCCAAACGGCACGCAATATAAGGTTCAGTATTCTGTTATCAATTTCAAAACAAAAAGCATAGATGTGCTTACAAAAAATGCATATTTGCTAAAAAAATTAGGTTCTAACTTTAACAGAATAAGTCAAATAATGCCAAATTTTGTTCAATGCGACGCAGCTGTTCTTTATGACAGACGTGTACTTGCGATATTTCCTAACGGAGAGGCAGGAATATTTGACCGTGAGGGTGAGCTTGAATGGAACGGTGCTTTTGAATATCATGAAGAGCCTGTAAAAAATATTGCACTTGAAGGAAAATATTTTTGGAGTGTTTGTCCTAATGAAAATTGTGTTATAAGATATTCAAGTCAAAATATGGGCGTTGATTTAAGAATCGGCGGCAAAGAAACAGATACATTTCTTAATCCGACCCACGTAAGCCTTAATGAAAACGACATATTTGTTTGCTGTGATAACAATAAAGTAAGGCGTATTGACTCAAACAATTATACGGTATCGGATTATCTCAACTTTACTGATTCAATAAAAAGCTATTTTAAATTCGGCGATTTTGCCATTGCTGTAATGGCAAGCGGTACTTATGTACTTGAAAATAATCAATAAAAAATAACTGCTCTTGAAAACTAACAAGAGCAGTTATTTTTTTATAAATTTAAATTACTGAATTTTTCCTATTGAGGGATAATATCTGAACTTCACCTTGCCGATAATTTTATCACGTTTAACATAAGTATTCGTCCAAAATCTTGAATCCTTACTGTCATTCCTGTTGTCGCCAAGCATAAAATAGCTGTCCGGCGGCACAGCGTAAGGACCGAAATCACCGTAAGGTTCGCATGCCGTTACAAACCTGTCATCAAGCTGTATTGTTTTGCCGTCGGTCTTTGTAACATAAACAACACCGTTTACAATTTGAACGGTTTCGCCCGGTAATCCGATAATACGCTTAACATAAATCTGTTCCTCATTATCAGGATACTTAAACAAGATTATATCATATCTTTCAGGGTCGTTATTATTATAAGCCATACGGCTTGCAATAATTCTGTCACCCTCCTGAATAGTGTTAAGCATTGAACCTGTAGGTACAACGGCATTAGCAAAAACAAAAGTACGTAAAATAAAAGCCAGCGCAACAGCAATAATTATAGGTATACAGAATTCAATTGTTTCCTGAAGCTTACTTTTCGGTCTCTTATTTTTCGATGGCTTTTTGCTTGATTTATTTTCAGCTATTACTGTTTCTTCACTCATAAGTTTTCTCCAAATTACAATTCGATTTCATCAACCATTTCATGAATAATCTTAGCTGATTCATTAAACTTTTTCTGTTCCTCTTCGTTTAACTCAATCTCAAGAATTTCACGAATACCATTTCTGTTTACAACAGACGGAACGCCGATATAAATTCCCTTTTCTCCGTATTCACCCTTAAGATAAGTTGAAACGGTAAAAATTGAATTTTCATCAAAAAGAATTGCACGTGTAAGCCTTGCAAGCACCATACCGATGCCGTAATAGGTTGCCTTTTTAGCCTTAATTATCTCGTAAGCGGACTCCTTAACGTCAACAGCAATTTTCTGCATATCCTCCATAAGAGTAGGTCTGTTTTTGCCAAACTCATTTAGCGGAATAACTGAAATTGAAGCATTGCTCCAAGGTACAAATTCGCTGTCACCATGCTCACCGATAACATAAGCATGAACGTTGCGAGGGTTAATTTTAAAATAATCGCTCATCATATGGCGCAAGCGTGCCGAGTCAAGCGTGGTACCTGAACCGAGAACACGATTGGCAGGAAAACCCGAAAGTTCATAAACAATTTGAGTCATAACGTCAACCGGATTGCTTGCCACAAGAAATACACCGTTAAATCCGCTTGCAATAATAGGATTAACAATAGATTTAAATACGTTATAATTTTTCTTTAAAAGATCACGCCTCGACTCACCCTCAAGCTGAGGAGCTCCTGCACAAATAACAACTAAATCGGCATTTGAACAATCACTGTAGTCACCTGCATAAATAGACATACTGCTTGGTGCAAAAGGAAGACCGTGTGAAAGGTCAGCCGCCTCACCCTTTGCTCTTACCTTATTAATATCAATAAGAACAAGTTCATCACATATATTTTGGTTTAAAAGAGCATAAGCGAAGCTCATACCAACCATTCCTACACCAACAATTACAACTTTTTTCTCATCATTAAGCATAAATATCACCTTTACATATTATATAAAAAAGAATTAAATTAATGCAAATTATTTAAAGAAAAGCGGCAGTCTTTCAAGAAATACAATATCATCTCTATCAGCTGCATCGCCTTCGGCAAGAGGCGCACATGATGCCACAATGTTGCCTTTAAAAGCTTTTACAAGGCCCTGAACAGCCTTAAGACTCTCTCCTGTTGAAATAACATCATCAACAATAAGCACTTTTTTGCCGGTAAGCAAATCGCCGTCCTCGTGGCCAAGAAAAAGCGACTGTTCCTTTTGAGTAGTAATACTCGTTTCCTTATACTCAATAGGATTATCCATATAAACCTTAACGCCTTTTCTTGCTACTATGTACTTTTTACCCGAAAGCCTGCTCATTTCATAAGCCAACGGAATAGACTTAGCTTCCGGAGTAACGATATAGTCAAACTCAGGGGCTTTTTTTAAAAGTTCCTTAGCACAAGCCTCTGTAAGTTCAACATCACCGAAAAGAATAAATGCGGCAATATCAAGTGTATCGGAAACCGGAAAGCGCTTTAACTGCCTTTCAAGACCTGCTATTTTTAATGTGTAATACTGTTCGCTCATATAATTTTTTCTCCTAACTTAATACCGCCTATAAGGTGGAAGTGGAGATGCATAACGCTTTGACCTGCATCTTCACCGCAATTGTTGATAATTCTATAAGAGTCAATTCCTTGGCTTTTTGCGATTTCAGGTATTTTTTCAAAAATATGAGCAACATATTTGCTATTTTCCTCATTAACACCGTTTGCACAATCAATATGAACCTTAGGAACAATTACGATATGAACAGGAGCAACAGGATTAATATCTTTAAATGCAAGAATCATATCGTCCTCATACACCTTTGTTGAAGGAATTTTGCCGTCAATTATTTCACAAAACAAACACATAATTACACCCTCTTATTTAATTAATGATTTAACTGTTTGCTCAACAGCGGCTAAAGCGCCATCAAGTTTAGATATATCCTTAGCGCCTGCCATAGCAGAATCCGGACGACCGCCGCCGCCACCGCCTGCAAGCTTAGCAATTTCACGAACAAGGTCGCCTGCCTTAACGCCCTTTGCAATAGCGTTCTTTCCGCAAACAGCAACAAGGTTAGCCTTATCGCCGTTTACACCTGCGATAAGAGCAACAACGTTATCTCCTTTATTCTTCAAATCATCTCCCATTGAACGAAGAGCGTCAGGAGTTGTGCCCTCTATTTTTGCAATGTAAAGTTCGAGTCCATCAACGAGGGTAGGCTTTGAGAACATATCGGCACTCTTAAGCTTGGTTATCTCAGCATTAAGAGCCTGAATTTCTTTTTCCATTTCTTTATTATCGCTTATAACTGCCTGTGTTCTCTCCACAACCTCATTTTCACTTGTTTTAAGGATAGAAGCAACTGTTTTAACAGCCATTTCGTTAAGGTTGAGATAAGCAAGAGAGCCAAGTCCGGTATAAGCTGTAATTCTTCTTACACCTGCGGCAACCGAAGCCTCTGAAACGATTTTGAACAAACCGATTTCGCCGCTGTTTGCAACGTGAGTACCGCCGCAAAATTCTGTTGAAAAATCGCCGGCTTTAACAACTCTTACAATATCGCCGTATTTTTCACCAAAGAGCATCATAGCGCCCATTTTCTTAGCTTCTTCAATAGGCATTTCCTGCATAGTAACACTTGAAGCGGAAAGGATAAATTTATTAACAAGCATTTCAACTTTGGCAATTTCCTGCGTTGTCATAGGATTGAAATGAGTAAAGTCAAACCTAACCTCGGTTTCATTAACAAGCTGGCCTGCCTGTTCAACATGAGTACCGAGAACCTGACGAAGCGCAGCCTGAAGAAGATGAGCAGCAGTATGATTGCGCATAATTGACTTTCTTCTTGCAGCGTTAATGCTTGCAAATACGCTGTCACCAACGCTGATAATTCCTCGTGAAACCTCACCCTTATGGAGATAAACACTATCAGCATTCTTAGCAGTATCGGCAACGATAAATGCGTTGTTCTCACCGTTTTTGATAACACCGCTGTCGCCAACCTGACCGCCCGATTGAGCATAGAAAGGAGTTTTATCAAGCACAACAGTACCGCTTTCGCCTGCGCCAAGCATATCAACAAGCTCACCGTCGGCATTAACAATAGCTAAAATCTTAGCATCGCAATCAAAATCGGTATATCCGACAAATTCAGTCTTATCGGCATCAATTTTAACCGAATTACCCTTCCAAGCGTCTGCGCCTGCATCTTTACGAGCGGCACGTGCAGTTGCCTTTTGAGCGGCAAGAAGTGCATTAAACTTGTCCTCATCAACAGTAATGCCCTTTTCTTCAAGAACATCCTTAGTTAAATCAAGAGGGAAACCGTAAGTATCGTTAAGTTTAAATGCGTCCTCACCTGAGAATACATTGCCATCAAGCTTATTAATATATTCATCAAGCATAGCAAGACCGGCGTCAATAGTTTTACCAAATGAATCTTCCTCGGCACGGATAACCTTGGTAATAAGTTCTGCTTTATCAGCAAGCTCAGGGTAAGCTACGTGATTCTCATGAATAACGGTGTCGCATACCTTATAAAGGAAAGGCTCATTTACACCTAAAAGTCTGCCGTGACGGCAAGCACGTCTGATAAGGCGGCGAAGAACATAACCTCTGCCGTTATTTGACGGGATAACACCGTCGCCAATCATAAACGTTGCAGAACGAACGTGGTCTGTAATAATACGAAGCGAAACGTCTTTTTTAGCATCTTCATGATACTTAGCACCTGATATTTCGCTGATTTTCTTCATAATATTTTGAACTGTATCAACCTCAAAAATATTATCTACACCCTGCATAATGCAAGCAAGTCTTTCAAGACCCATACCTGTATCGATATTTTTTTGAACAAGTTCTGTATAATTACCATTGCCGTCATTGTTAAACTGACTGAATACGTTGTTCCAAAATTCAACATATCTGTCACATTCACAACCCGGTCCGCAATCGGGAGAACCGCAGCCGTACTTTTCGCCACGGTCAAAATAAATTTCCGAGCAAGGACCGCAAGGACCTGAGCCGTGCTCCCAAAAGTTGTCAGCCTTGCCTAAACGGACAATATGCGACGCATCAACACCGTTTTGCTTAGTCCAAATATCGAAAGCCTCATCATCATTTTCGTAAATGGTTACATAAAGCTTGTCAACAGGCATTTCAAGAACCTTGGTACAAAATTCCCAAGCCCATGCAGTAGCTTCCTTTTTAAAATAGTCACCGAAAGAGAAATTACCGAGCATTTCAAAAAATGTTCCGTGACGGTCAGTCTTACCAACCTCTTCGATATCGGGAGTACGAATACATTTTTGGCAGGTTGTAACACGATTTCGAGGAGGTGTAATTTCACCTGTAAAATACTTTTTCATAGGCGCCATACCCGAATTGATAAGAAGCAAGCTGTTATCATTATTCGGAATAAGTGAGAAGCTTGGAAGCCTTAAATGACCCTTGCTTTCAAAAAATGAGAGATATTTTTCTCTCAAATCGTTTAATGAAGTCCATTCCATAATTATAATTACCTCAATTTTAATATATCTATCATATCAAATTTAATAAATAAATCTGTTAATTACACAAAAAACAAAACTCTCTTAACAAAATTTCAAGGGCAACAAACTTTCTTGTTGCCCCTAAATATTTAATCTTAGAGATTTTCAACGAGCTTTGTAAGCTCTTTAATTTCATCAACAGTGAAAGTAAGACCCTTGCTCATTTTTGAATGGTCAGGTGACCAATCACGAACATCAATCTTAGGCTCACGTCCGTTCCAAGAAATCATATTAACTTCTCTTGTCCAACCACGTGCTGTTTCTGAAATAACACCGAGATGCTCAGTGATTTCATACTTAATTTCAGGCATTTTATTTCCTCCTTTTTT
>ERZ779894.4243-NODE-4243-length-10181-cov-2.426032_pt1 | contig 10181 bp, 10 predicted proteins | sample MGYA00511587_ERZ779894 | MGnify/ENA primary metagenome ERZ779894 (study PRJEB29588, sample SAMEA2160490) | human gut metagenome | biome: human gut; feature: human-associated habitat; material: faeces | place: Denmark | collected 2008/2010 ... | reverse complement strand
CTTCTTCAAAAGAGGCTCGCCGATGGGAAAACAGTCTCTGATCTCATCAGCATCTTTCTCCGGCTCTCTCCAGACCGTCAACATGCGCTGCTGCTCATCCTTTCGGATATGGATCTTCTCCATTCTGTAATCAATCAATGCGGCCGGAGGGATCAATGATGTTTTTTATTCCCCCAGCCATCCTAGCAATCGAAGATGAAGATGACAGAAGTTTTATGGAAAATCTTTATCGGTCCTACTATCGTCTTATGTATCACGAAATCTTTACAGTCACCAGTGACCCCTGGCTGGCCGAAGATATCCTTCAAAATGTCGTCATTAGTCTCATTCGGAATTTATCTACTATTAAAAAGCTGTCCACAGCAAGGCTAGTAAATTACATTAAAACGGCATCAATCAACACTTCTTATAACTATTTGCGGAAAAATCGCAAACTGGCGGTCTCAACTTTCACAGATCTTAACTATATCGCAGAAATCCTTGACAGTGAAGAGAAGGGCCCCGAACTGCTTTACCTTCAAAAAGAGGATGCACAAAAGTTTATGGTGGTCTTTCATGAGTTGGATGCAAAAGATCAGTATCTTTTGACAAGCCGTTTTGTGGAAGGAAAATCTTATTCCAGTATGGCCAGTGATTTGGGGATACAGCCCAACAGCGTGCGCATGGCTGTTACTCGTGCAAAGCGCAGAACCTTTGAATTACTTAAACAGAGATACCCTGATGAAAAATGAGTGCTTAACTCCTTCCACTCTCACTTTGAATCCCCCCCACCAGATGAGCTATGAGCAGAAATTTGGCTTTTCAGCTTATTGAGGGCTTTTAATTTAATCTGATTGACAGATTGCCGGCTACATCCCCAGCGCCGTGCGATAGCCGCTGCACTTATGCTTTTCTCGAACATTAGAAAAATAACAATACGCTCCTTCTCCGTAAGTAAATCCAGCTGAAATGTCTGGTCCAATTGCATATCCTGGCTCTGGTCGCTGCCTGTTAAATACGCAGCTTCCTCTTTAACTGTTATTTCTTCCAAGCTAATGATAGTGGCAATTGGATTGTGGTGCTTCTTGTATATCTTAAAGCAACTATAATTCATGGCATTTTTGATATACTGGACCACTTTACCGTCATCTTGACTTCTCAACCTTTCAGGACGGAACCGTTTGATCAGTTCAATGAAAGCAACCACCATCTCCTGTTCTCCATCTTCTATATGAAGCTGACGGCCACACTTTCGAATCAGTGGTCTAAAACGATAAATCAATGCCTCTAATTCCTTATTATCTCTCTGCGCTAGTGTAATGCTTTCAATCAGCATATCCCCCACTCCCAGAACGAATCTGGAAATGAAAGAGAGAATGCCGCTTAGAAAGTAAACCTCAGTTTAAAAATCTTTTATGGTGCTGCTTTATCCTTCCCATACTAAAAGACGCTTTTTTTAAAATTTGCAACATCGCAGACTTGAAATGGTTATAATTCTGCCCTCCCAACATTTTTAAGAAGGCTTCCGAAAATCTTTCGGAAGCCTTCTTTATAGATAAACGTCAATTTTTATTAGGTGCAACATAGTTAACTATTTTTTCATTTTTTGCTGTTACACCGTAAAATCACGTTGCATTTTTCAATTAAATTCCGTCTTATAAGACAGAGGAAACCCAAAGAATAACTTGTTATACTTTTGGGGGTGATTCCCATGACGTAGTACTTTCCATGCCCCGAATAGGCACCCATGCATTCTCATCTATCCCAATAAGTCTAAGCGTATCTAAAGCAAGAAGCTGAATCAATGACAGGCAACAGGCACAGACTTTGACGGCGCAAATTAGAAAGGGGCAAAATTTCCATGAAAAAAAGATCTCGCATCATTCCCGTTTTATGCACACTTTTGGTCGCCACTTTTTTGTTTGGAACTGTATCCGCAACGAACATCAGTATGATTGGCAATACAGTTACTGAACCGCCTCTCACCCAAGAGGAACTGGAGCATATCAGTGAATGTAACGCGCTGATTGAACAGCAACTTGCCCGCGATAACCTCACCAGGGCGATCTATAATAACTATCTTTCTATGAGCGTGATCACCCAGGAAAATGGGTATTACTGTGGACCAGCGACTGCTTGTATGGTTGCAAAGACACTGGGCCTGGGCACCTATACCCAGAAAGAGATGGCTTCCCTGCTTGGGACCACGACCAGCGGAACTAGCGGTGCACAGATCTGCAATACGTTAAACAGCCTGCTCTCTAAAACTTCGGATACACGGCGTTTCCAGCGTGTCACAATTTCCACCGCTGCCCTGGAAACTAGTGTTCGGTCGAGCCTCAGAAATGATTTTCCGCTTACACTCAACGTGAAAGAAATGCCCAACTACACATCTGGCAGCGGGCACTTTATTGCTGTGAAGGGTTATTACTTCAACACATCGACCGATTTTAAGACCATCACAATTTGCGATCCTCATCCCACTTATTCCGGCACGTACACCTATACCCTCGAAGAAATGGAGACCGCAGTCGAATCGAGCAACGGCTATTACAACCGTCTGGATGCCAGCACAGTGTAAATTGCTTTTGGGAGTAGCAACAGGAATTTCTCCTGTTGCTACTCCCTCTGCCAGATAAGTCTGGTTAACCCCTCACATAAATCTGTAAAAATATTGGAATAGCTTTTATTTGAGAATTATACCTATTTGTCATTGAAAGGTCTTTGGCATTTAGAGAGGTGATGTTATGATTAAAAAGTCCATATTCTTTATACTCCTTGCGCTCTTGTTGATAATGAGTGGATGCGGGACCAACAGCCAAGCCCCTAACAGCTCCGCCAGCACCTCTGCTCCGACTGAAAGCTCAGGTTCCGCGGGGAGCACGCAGCCGGACCAGGAGGGATTCCTGACAAATCAGAACGAACCTCTGACTCATGCGTCTGCACTGGGCCTGTATGAGAGCTTAGATGTATCAGAGGACCAGAGGGTCGAGATACTGGACATGAACGAGGACTACATATTTCTCAGTGTAAATTATGACGCTTTTGAAATTGAGCTCACCCGCGAGGTCGGATTTACATACATGAGCGAGAAATTAGTTCTCCTGGAATATCCGAATATGACTCTTGTTTCAGAAATCCTACTCCCATCTGCGGTCTACTGTACAAGCGGGGCTCTTTTTGATGATGGCTATTCATACTCCACTATCACAATATCTGATTCCATCGAATCTGATTATTCTATCTATTATCATTCAAATCAATCGGAAGCTCCTGACGCGCTGATTGATCATGGTAAATGCTATGCAGTTGATTTTAACATTCCTTCTCTGCTTACGATGGACTCGGGCAAAATCGTGTACAGCTATACCAATTTGGAGAACGGCACACTGGGAATCAGCACAATTTTGCCTGGTGGAAAATTGAGATCCAACTTTGAATACGCTTTTACAGATGATGGCCTTGGATTCCTGGGAAATTTGAAAACCAACGGCAACCAGTTTATGATATTTCTTGAACTGGATGGGGTCAGAGGTCTTCTGCTCGGTGATACGCAGTCCGATTGCAGCTTCCTTCCCAGTGCTGAGGGCGAACAGATTTTTGACTATTGCCTGCTAGAATCCACCTTTTTGTGTTCTCTGAGACGTACAGATATCAACTCTATCGAGTATTTAGAAGAACGGGATTTTACTGGCAGTACCATAAAATCTATGAAATATCCATCGGTTTACCGAATGGTTTCCGATGGACAGGACTGTGCCCTGGGAATCAACGGGAAGTATCAAATCATTGCGATTCGTGTTGAGGACCAAACAGCAGCGATCTATCGAGACACAGAAATGACTCTGCCCGTGCTGTTTTACGAAATCAGCGACGGAGCCTTCGGAGCTCATTTCTATAACGCTGTTTATGGTCCAAGATCTCTGAGCACATTCACCTTCTTCTGAACTGACACTCCATATTTATGAACACATATCTTTAAAAAGCAAAAAGGCACGGGACTGGTAATGGATCAGAGTTTCATTACCAGCCCCTATTTTTATAAGCATATCACTTGCCGCGCGGGCCAGATCTCTTATTCGTTCTTTTCAGACTCATACTCCTTCCGTATGCCTTTATTTTATGGGGTCAACAAAACAACTGACCTATCCTCAAGCCGCCAGTCTTGTTATACGAAAAACTAGGAAAATAAAGGGCGGCATCTCTGAATAGAGAGGTGCCGCCCTCATTTTGCAGTTGTTTACTAAGAATTTATCCGTCTACAGACTGTCTATATAGTGAACACTGCGAAAAAGTTTGTGTTGTCCAGGTATTGGTCCTTACCACAACATCCTCCGACTGCGTCAGCTGTTGCTTCCGTACCAGACGATGTGGCCGAAGGCACTGCTGTATCCTTTCAAATCATACTTTCCATTCTTGACAATACTGTCGTAGATAGTATCTCCGCTCATATTCCCTTCAACAGTAATAATCTGATCATCCGTGATTTCGGAGATGATCCCAATGTGTGTGATATTATCATTTCCTTTCGGATCAATAAAAGCCAAATCCCCCTCCTTTGGGAAGTTGCTCCCAACAAACGCAAAGTTTCCGTTGAGGCCCCAAAGTTTAGAGGCAGTATTGGAGCTACCAAAATTCATATCAGCCTTGGCTCCACACTGGCGCACAAACCATGCACACCAATCTACACCGGGATCGCTCGTGTCAAAATGCTTGACACATTCTTTCAGATTCATGCCCACACATTCTTCCGCAACACTAATGAGAGTATCAATGGATGCCATATTAGTTCCTCCTTACAAAATTTGTGAGCCGGATCACTAAATTGGACGTAACGAGACAACGCGGTGTCCAAACACGTTGTCCCGAATAATCCGGTTACAAATATAAAAGACCATTTGAACAGAAAGAAAGTAAACCTTTTTCCAGGTGCTTTGCAGAATATAATAAAACGTGAGGGGATAATGACCTATAAAAAGGGTGACCACATATGTGATCACCCTTCGGAATGACTGCTCTCTAATTTTAGTATGCTTAATCCACACTCCACTCATGACTAGAGGCACCAACGCCATAGGAGGCAACAATGTGCTGCCAGTCAAAGGAACAAGTGTCATTTGGCGCAAGTGTAATCTCACACCACCGCCAGGTCTTTAAGCCATCAAGTAAATTAGCTGCCTGTACATTCCCGCCAAGATTCATTACCTGACAAGTACCAGCAGATCCTACATACCCGTGGATGGTATATGTCTTACTGGTATTATTTTTGAATGTGATCGTATTATAGTTGTGCGCACACCAGTTCCCCAGATTGTTTAAATCGTCATTGGAGGAATTGGGGTCAGCCGTTAACCCACCCTGAATCATCTTGATAGGAATCATCTCATTGCTGTTTCCATATCCACCCTGAGCATTAGAGGTATAGATATACGGCCGAGACAGCAAATCAGATACATATTTTGTCCCATGAGTAAATGTCAGATAATAGCCTGTTCCTTTCCCACTATAAACGGCGGGATAGGTATGATTGATGGATTTATCGGCACTGTACGACAAGCCATAGGGGAACGCCACTGCATTACCATCCACAGCGCTAGTAGATTGGTATGCATATACGGTTACTACGACACTTCCGCTGGTTTCAAACCGACACATCCCGGTAAACGGGGTCGAAGAATCTGCGGGTATCGCCTGAGAAGTCGCGATCCATGCCGCCTTGCCTGAAGCAATGGTAACGGAGGTCTTTTTCGAAGAGAAAAAGTTTTTGACCGCATTAATTGATTTGTACCATCCACTGCTGTCACCATAATTTTGGCATGTCACGGTAACGGACTTAGAAGAGCTATTATACGCCTGTATGCCCACATAAAGTCTCTTTCCAGTGTAATTTGTGTGGGAGTAAAAGACTTCCGCCGTGCCAGAGATAGTCTGTTGGTTTAAAAAATATCCATTTTCAGCCAGAGCAAGGCCCTTCCCATTTTTTCCGATGGCTTCTGGATAATTGGAATAAATCCAGGGGTTGCTATTTCTCGTAACAGTAAGGCGTGTCCGTTTCTCAGTGTCAATCGTTTTAGAGGTAGAAAGATTGCTCCCTGACGGAGATAGCATTTTTGCGCTTACAGTTGCCATTTTTAAAATTCCTTTCTGTATGTTATTTGTGGCCTAGCAGCACCTTGGACTTAACGAAGGATTACGGTGTCCACCCGTGAATCCTCCGGCTACCGGGCTACACATACAGAAAGAGAATTGAAAATCTGAATTGTAAACTCAAGTAAAAAGTGCCTGTTGCAAAATGGAATTTCGAAAAATTGGTCCAAAGGAAAAGTTGCTGAGAACCGTCATTCAGGCGGTTCTCAGCAACTTTTTTATGCATCAATTTTCTGCGTGGGTCTAAAAATTGCATCTTGCAACAGACCCCTTCGAGATCATTGGATCATCTCCAGCAGCTCACTCACATTCAGGCAGAGGTCCGGCCTCTCCAAGTCAAACAGGGGCACTCCGCCCAGTTCCGTCTGGAATACCTGTCCATTCCGCACCAGGCGCAGAGGGACAGAGAGATAGGCCAGCGCACAGCCGGGATACATATCCTTCTGCGGCATGATGTGCTTTCTCAGGGTCAGGTGGTCCCCTTCTCGCTGAAATACCCGTCCCCCCCCCTGCACGATTTGACTGAGGAAATACACATCCAAAGCAGGTTCCCGCAAGACGAGCCCTCCCGCTTCCACAGAAAGCCGATAGTCCAGAACTATGTCCTGGACCGCACTCATAGAGGTGAGTTCCCCGAAATCGCAGGAGCACGCCGATGCGTCCCAGTGGGCCACCGGGTCTTCCCCCGGGACCTGGGAGGGGAGTTGATATTGGACAATTCCGGCAGACCATGTCCCGAAGGCAGGGAGGATCGTCTTGACTGTGCAGGAGAGCCCGTTCACCTCCAGGGGATCGCCGGGATGCAGGCTGGAGAAACGGACCGTCCTGGTCTCCCCGTCCCACTCTGTGCGGCAGAGGGAGCGAGAATATCCGATTAGAAAGTTGGGATTACCCAAGATGAATCCATGCATTTCGACCTTCCCCACCTCGGACAGAGGGATCATCATCCACCCGCCAATGTTATAGACATGCTCCAGCTCATTGCCATTGAAGAGCACCCTGATGTCAGTGGCATAGTAGCTGCCCCGGACCGTTCCGGGAACCTCCCGGGTGATGTCAGGCTCCGGCATGCGCTCCGGCCGCTGGGCCGACGTGACCGTTACCCACCGGGTCTCCGGGTCCCACTCCACCTGAAAGCCGTATCCGGCCAGATCGCTCACCGAGACAACGGTGGTCCCGCCGATGTTGTAGGAGGCAATGGGGGCCCCGTCTATATAGGTAACGATGTCGGTGGTATAGACGCTGCCCAGCCGGGTCCCCACAGGGACCTCCTCTTCCGCATCCTCCGCAAAGGCGGGGGCTGCCAAGAGGCAGGACAAGAGCAGCACAGCACACAGAAATCCAAGTTTTTGTTTCATAGACGGCTCCTTTCAAAAATATCAGACAGGCCAAATAGTTTTCTATATAGTAATACGATACACCACACCAAAATGCAACGGTTTTGTTAAAAATTCGGATTTACATTTTACTCGGAGGTATCTCCTTATAGTTTGCCAGAAAAAAATATGGGCAAGCAAATAAATGAAAGGATCTTTTGTATGTTAAACATTATTTTAAACTCTCTCGGGAAAATCATTTCATTTTTCCTGGGGGAACTGGACGGGCTCTTATACGCTTTGGTAATCTTCGTTATTTTAGATTATATTACAGGTGTCTGTGTTGCAATTCAAACCAAAAAGCTGTCCAGCAATATTGGTGCGAAAGGAATTGCGAAAAAAGTGGCAATTTTCTTGATGATCTCAGTCGCACATGTGGCGGATCAGTATCTTGTAGAATCCACGGATGTTCTTCGATCTGTAACAACGCTTTTTTATCTGTCAAATGAAGGCATCAGCATTTTTGAAAATGTCTGCAAGATTGGTCTTCCCTTGCCCGGTCAGCTCAAAAATCTTTTAGAAAAATTTAAAGACATCAAAAATCAGGCGGAGTAACTAAGGAATAATGCTCTGGCCCCTTTGAAAACACAAACGGCTGGCCGGAATCCCGGGCAGCCGTTTTTTCTGTAAGACCCAATGGTCAAAGTTTCTTCCCACACTTAGGACATACTGGTGCAGTTCATCTGCATCGGCTCTTTTGGTTTCTCCATCCGAGATTGTTTCGCTTCTCCCACCATCTCTCATTCATTATCGGGAAGACACTCTCCCGACAACGACAACAGATCACGGAAGGGAATCTGCTCTCCGCCTTCCAGAATCATGACCTCTCTATAAGCGTCAATTTTGCGGACCGCCCCGGTGGCAATCAAGTAATTTCCGCCCTCTTTTTTTCCGTCTGGCCGAAACCAGGTCACCGTCACCGCTGGATGCTGATCCAGCAATCCGGCCAGCACACGGAGCTGCTTGTCCAGTTCCTCCTGGACACCTTCATCCAGCTCTTTTTGCAGCGTGGTTAACCGCCCCGCCTCCTGCAGGACCGCATCGTAACCAGTCAAGGCGGTAAAGGGAGAAAACAGGTCCATCTGCTCACTGGCATCTACTTCTGGCACTTTCCGCTCCGACATCACATGGTTGGCCGTGATATTGAGTCGGCGGAACAGTAGTCCCGTGTCCACAATCCTGTGAAAAAGCGGATCGGCGGCATTCTGAATCTTTCGTGTGGATGAAGTGTATTTCTCGATATTTTTTCCATGGCTGTGCTTCGGCACAAATCTGCCGTATCGGTCCCTCTTGATCTTGCCCCGATACCGACTGAGGCGTACCGGATCTCGGATATTCTCAATATCATATCCCGCGGTCAGGGTCAGCTGATCTGTTGCAAGTCCCTTTCCACCAGCTCCAGGGCCAGCGTATCCGCCATCTCACGTATCACAATGCGGGCTTTCTCAGCACTGTATGGGCATTGGAGGACCTGACCTGATCCAATGCTGTTGGATTCCGGCCGATAGGCTTTGATGTCTGATATCGTGCAGGGCTCCCACCCCCAGGCGTGATCGATCAGCAGCTCCGCATTGATCCCGAACAGCTTATAGAGCAGGTCTTCATTGTGCAGGTCACCCGGGCCGCCGAGAGAGCAGCGCGCGATGTCCCCCATCGTATAAATGCCGTGCTCCGCCAGCCTTTTCGCATACCCCGGCCCCACCCGCCAAAAATCTGTAATAGGGCGATGGGACCACAGGAGCTGCCGGTAGCTCAGCTCATTCAGCCTCGCGATGCGGACACCGTCTTTATCCGGTCGGATATGTTTGGAGACGATGTCCAGCGCAGCTTTGCAGAGGTAGAGGTTGGGACCGATCCCCGCGGTGGCGGTAATTCCAGTGGTGTCAAGTACATCTTTGACCACCCGCTTTGCGAATTCCCACGGGGCCAGGCCGGTAGTTTGAAGATAGGGCGTGATGTCCATGAACACCTCGCCGATGGAATAGGGGTGGATATCTTCCGGCGCCACATGGCGGAGGTACACCTGATATATGCGGGCGCTCCACTCCATGTAGCGGGCCATGCGCGGCGGGGCCACGATATAATCCAGCTCCAGCGCAGGGTCGGCTCTCAGCTCCAGATCATTACTGGAGGCACCGGAAAAGACGTGGCCGGGAGCCCGCTGCCGACGCTGAGCGTTGATCTCCCGGACCTTCTGGATTACTTCAAAGAGCCGGGCCCGTCCCGGTATCCCATGCGCTTTTAAGGCCGGCGTGACAGCCAGACAGATCGTTTTCTCTGTGCGGGTCAGATCTGCCACCACAAGGTTGGTGGTCATGGGGTCCAGCCTCCGCTCCACGCACTCCACCGAGGCGTAGAAGCTCTTCAGATCCACCGCGAGATATGTTCTTGCTTCCATAATCCCGTCCCCCTTTTCTGATAGTCTATCCTAGCATTTTGATTATATCACCGGGGTGACAGCCACAACACAGTTTTGCAAAATAAAACTACACAGGCATATAATGCACAGCATCCACACAATGGCTGCTACGGTTGACATTGTAGTAATTTTTCCTTAATGTTTGGGTTGATCTCTCTGGCGTAACACAACCAGAAATTGTTTGTCGGAGCTGACTTGGCAATGTGACTTCAAAAGTCTTTCAACCCCTGAAGTAATAAGAATAGAAGAGCCGGCGTGTT